>Ga0214921_10010252_pt1 | contig 11630 bp, 18 predicted proteins | sample LL1505_MetaG_FD_177992 | JGI IMG/M metagenome (GOLD analysis project Ga0214921, IMG submission 177992) | Freshwater microbial communities from Lake Lanier, Atlanta, Georgia, United States - LL-1505 | ecosystem: Environmental > Aquatic > Freshwater > Lake | place: USA: Georgia | collected...
TTTCTTGATTGCTTCTTGGCTCATTGAACCGATGCTTGCGTTCAACTTGTCCTGCAATACTTTAGCAACAGACTTGTGGTTCTTTACACGCTCAAAGTTCTCGGTTACTGCACTGACGATGTCAATGAAGCCCTGACCTGTCTTTGAAAGCGAACGATCAGATGTACCAAGTTCAAACGATACAACTTCAAGACCAGCACCATCACCTGGAATCTTGTAAGCAGTGTTGAATGACTTGCTTGATGCAACAGACTTCATATCGTCAATTGCTCCAGCTGTACGGAACGCTTCTACTGCGTGTGCGATACCAGCAGGATTTGCACCCATTTGCTGGAACATCAGAGGGCCACCGTTACGAATGCCGTTGAGCGAAAGGTTGCTCTCCAACATTTTGTTTACTTGGTCATCTGTAAGGGATGTACCGAACGATTCAATGCAGAACTGCTTCATGAGTTCAAACAATGACATTTCAGTACCGTCAACTTCAAGCGTGATGTCTGCTTGGAAGTTATTGAATACACCACCGAATACTTGGCTGATGCGTGGCTCTGCGTCCTGACGACGGATAACATGGTCGCGGACAGTGAGACGGCTCCAATTAGCATTCTTTACTAGAATGGTGGTTGGAATAGCAACGCCATTGATAGAGCCAGCAATTTTGGCTGGTGTACCAACAGTGATTTTGGTTGTTGTTGAGTTTGATGCAAACAACTCTGGGTTTTCCAAAGCGATTGCGAACTCGTCTTTCTTATAGCCGAACTTTTCGAGTAATGACATGTGTTTATTCCTTGTGTTTATTATGTGGATATGATATATGTTTATTGCTTATTTCGGGACTAGCCCAAACTTTTGTATTAGTCCTCGTTAGTTACTTCAGGCTTGTTGTATTCAGCCTTGAAATCAGTTACGAATCCATCTTTTGCACTCTTGAGTGCTTCCATAGTCGCTTTAGTGTTTGTCTTTAGGAAATCTGGCGTAGCAGTAACTACTTCTACTGATTTGCCAGTAACTTTGCCTAGAAATTTACCTAACATGATTTTCTCCTTAGTTGAATATTGAATCTATAATTTCATGGATAATGTCGAATAGCCAATCTAACAAGCGGTCACCCCCCTTCGAAAATATCCCGACTTATTCCTACTTTTGTCGGTTCGTTGGGTGGTTTAGACGGCCTACAATGCTATTGAATCTAGCGTCTTCATCAGTGTTGACCCATTCAGGGAAGTCTAGGTCATCATTATTATAGTGTCCGTATACTTCTTGAAATGCTTTGCTAGCTAACAATGGGTTATTAGCCATGCGACGCTTGATCTTTTCTTGCTCAATGCCGCGAATGATTCCAATGATAAAGCCAGTGATAGCACTAAATATAATGTATCCCCAGAATACTTTCTTATAGCTCATGATTATTCTCCTTTAAAGAATGTCATCTTCTTGATGTATACTGCTAGGCCGGCAATAACGAATGCTATTGCTGTAGTGATGATTGTGATTTTTTTCATGCTACTTGATCCTTTTCCCAGATATAGGCGTTAGCCATTTCTCCATACATATCTATAACAGCTTTGCCTTTTTCAAAGGTTTCAATTGCTGGCATAGTGTATGTAAGATGATCAGATGAGTCTGGTGAGTAACCACTTGGACTCTGAACACTAAATTCAATTTGATTAGTGCCATCTGACAATTGCTCAACGCGCATTGAACTAATCATGCCTTTAGGAAGTGAACGACCATCACGGTTGTAAACTCTAAAGCCATAATATTTTACATAATCAGTTGTTTCTTCAAACTTTTCTACTTGCATGGTTCTACCTTTCAGCGTAGTGTGAGTGTTTTATCTTGTAGTGTGTGGAAATCTTCTAAACACCAATCTTCAGTGGTGATTATAGGACTTCCTTTGGATATGATGGATACTGTTACTGTGAGCTTGGTCTTGTGACATATGGCACACAATCCTTTGCGTGGTATGTCATCAATCATCTGAATTTTCACGGGTTATTCCTCCCCACTTATTTCTTTAGAATAATATTCAATGTCTATGTCCTTGTGACATATAGCACAAAATAATCCACGATGATCTGTTTCTTCGTAATAAAGTATATTTCTTACACAACGATGAAATAGAGGTCTTGCATTTATTTTGCGGAAAACTCCTTCAACGAATACAGCTGACATGAGGATTAGAATGACGAGAGGTATAATGAGATCCATTAGTAGTCTCCATGTTTAGCTGCATCGAGTGATTCGAGGCATGGGTTGTTTCCACAGCATTGGCAAGGCTTGAGATTATCAAGTGCATCCTGTAAAGAAATAACCTTATCGGACAACTGCTCGATAAGCATTTGGTGTGATTCACAGATCTCAAGCAATGAGTCTGTACGACGGTTCATTTCTTTGACCGTTTCTAGCAAAGTCATTTGACTAATCTTTATTAGACCTTCTTTGGTCGCAATAAGATTAACATCAAATGAGTCATCTTGAATTCCCATAACAATCCTTTCAATTGAGTAAGAATAATATAACATATTGATACAACGCTATTCCTGCATATGTCAGACAGTACAATAATGTCGCCCTTGTACCAGTGGCCGAGGTTACCCTAATTATTTAAAAGTCGCTGTAACTCGACTGTCCATTGTCAGACTTTACATCGGTAGGACGACCGATTGTGTATTTAGGCGGTGACTGCCCAGCCTGTTCCGACATCCATTGGTGTACAGGCTACCAGTACATAGGCTTTTATATGTGTCCTATGATTATTTACACAGACCCGACTTATTCCTAAGGATTAGGACACTAGGAACAAAAAAAAAAGTTAGGGAACTAGTAGCAAAAAAAAATGTCAGCCAAGCCGATGTATGTGGGGGACATACACCGACCTGACTGACAAAACGGGCTAAAACTAAAGTGTCAGAAAGGCACTTCAGCAGTAGCAGTGGATGTAACAACTGGCGCAACTAATGCAGCACCACGGAAGTCAACAAGGATATCAAGGTCATCGATATTGCCACGCTGAGGGGAAACAGCCAACTCGGCAATGTCATAAGTCAAAGCCGTGTCGTCCTTCAACCAAATGGTCTGGTTAGTCACAGTGTATGTGCCACCAAACTTGTTGGTCAATTCCTTCGTCCGCAGTTCGCCCGCAGTAAAGCACTCGCTGTCGTTGAGTACAGCAAGACGGCAACTTGGGTGATACAGTTCACCGTTACTGTCAGTGGCCGTGCCATCAATGAATGCCGAAGCAATCGCGATGACTTTTCCTGCACGAGCAGCGTCCATCCAGACAGTGTAGTTCACACCAACCTGAAAGCCTGCTTCTTCACCGAACTTGGCCTGTAGTGTTACAGGAATTTCGGTCTTACTGAAATTGCCCGAGCCGTCTTTCAACTCGTGCGTGTGCATTTGAGGTGCACCAACCTTAGTGATGAGAAGAGTCATTAGACCCAACCCCTTTCCGTGACCGTAGTCACATAAACTACCAGCAACCCGATGTTGCCAGTAGGCGAAGTCCCGAAAGACCCCGACTTATTCAACGGCCAGACCCGTGATGGGGGCCAGACCGCGGAAAATCTCTTGAACCGTGTTTAGAATCAAAGTGGAACCAAGTCTTGGGGACTAGGCAGAGCACGGTGCTTGTTTAGAATATGACAATATGATAATACTTATCCTAGAGGCCCAGATCCTTGAGCCCCTGGATAAGCAGGTCCATCATTGATTTCTGTCCACGCTTGCCGGCTTGGAACATTACACGGTCAACTAGACCATAACGCAGATGAGCATTGGCTTTGATGTATTCACCACGACCTTCGTGATACACCCTCTCGTAGCTCATCTTTGGATCTGTCATCCAGCGGTAGATAGCAACAGCCATCTTGGTTGGTGACTTGGACGTTTCAATCTCATCGACCATCATCTTAACAATGGCTTCCAACTCAGCTGAAGAATACACAGCGTTCCATGCCTTGAAGTAACGGCTTGACCACTTTGTCTCTTCTGCTTTAGCTTCTGCCTTACGTTCGTCAAATGCACGCAACATGTGGATGTACTTGGTGTTGAATGCTTCACAGACAGCCTGTGTTTGATCTGACAGCGTAGGGATTAACTGTTGCAGTTGAGGGATTAACTCAGAACGCATGCGGAGATAGATAGTGTTCTTCTTCTCTTCGCGTACATCCTTGAGTACCTTGATGTAGTGCTCACTTAGCTCTGCCAATGGTCCATCATAGACATTACCTTCCAACTCATGCTTGAACCGATCAGGGATACGACTCATCATGTAGCTGTCAATCTTGATATCTTGTTTGACCATATCATCGATCAATGATTGCCACATGGTTGATACGCTGCCACTGATAAAGCGGAATGCCTCAATGTTTGCTGTCTGAGAGCTTGCATCGATAATGTCATTACCACTAGCTGGCATGTAGGTTGGGTAGCTTGGACCGAACACATTTGCATGCACCATCATGAAGTTCGAGAATGAACCAAACCCAGGGTTGTGCAGTTGTGCATCAATCATGTCCTTGGCGTTATCTCGTGTGAATCCCCTCTTGGTGTACTGTGTTGAGTTCAGGATTTCATTGAGCTTAGTGTCAACAATAGTGTCTTTAAGCAGTGTGCTCATTGGCAGTGTTGCTTTGCTAAGGTCAATTACCTGCACCATGTCCTCGTTTACACGCATAAATGGCATTGTCTCTGCATCGTAACGCTCGATTGAATAACCACCAGGTCCGTTTGGTGAACGAATGATAACAACCATATCGATTGCTTCTTCTGGTGTGGTTGGTACTTCCAAGTCAGCTGGGATAACAAATCCATCCCTGAATTCCTGGTGTGACAACCCATAGAGAGTTACAACTGGCGAAGAGCTCCACAACTTAATGCGGATGAACCTAGCCATGTCACCATCTTGGTCCCATGTGTCGTGAAGGTCTGCTGTCTCAACAAAGCGGTTGCCTGGGATGATTGCACCGAAGCGCTTGTCATACCATACAACATTTGACTTTGACTCTGGCAGCTCTTGTCCACCCATGATTTGCAATGCCTCATGAGTAATGACAGGAGCCATGAATGCATTAAACATTGGCAACCAGATGTTACCACGCTTAACTGATGCACTCATGCGATTAGCAAGCTGACCATACGCCATGTGAATAAAGTTTGAGCTGTCATACAATGAGAACCCAGCCTTTTGCCACTTGATGTAGTTTGCTTGCCACTCTTGGAGTTCATTGTCTTCGTTGACTACTCCATGATCCTCTTGATCATCCATGCTAACAGTCATCCATTCTGGCATATTGCCCACTTCGATTTCTTTCTTGAAGTCAGACAAAAGACTGTCACATGTAGCTTTGAGGTGTTCAGTGGTGTACAACCATGGATTGTTGATCATTGATTGATCGTCAATCGTTACTTCGTACAGAGTTGGCATCGGCCACGCTACAAATGTATAATTACCATCTGTTGTGGACAATTCCTTCTTCTCCATTGATTCGTGGTACACAATATCTGCTGGGATTTCATCATCCTCAACAATGTGCAACAAGCCCTTAAGCATGAAGCCTTCCATTTTCATACGGAACAACCAAGTACGATTGTCACCGTGCACACCACCAATCATCCTGCCTCTTACTTCCGCATCTTTGATAGGGAAACAAGCTTTGATAAATGCTGATTTGCGCATGAAGGCTGGTCCATCGAACATCACCTCATCTGCTGGATCATACTTCAACCCATAGCTAGAGTAGTATTGCTCAAGCCATTCGTTTGTATAAGCCTTAGTGGTGACTGACTTCATTGACCTTGAACGATATACCTGAGTAAACCGTGTGATTTCCTGAAGTCGCTTTGATGTCTTCTTCATGTCGATTACGCTGACACCAAGATCATCCAATGACCAGTTGTTGTCTTCACGCATCTTCAAGAAGAAAGCATGTGTTGCATTAGCCCAAGCAAAGTTGGATTCTTCGATGAGTGCATCTAGGTCTCCGTTGTCCTTGCTGATCCACTGCTTCAGCTCATTGATTGTGATCATCTTAAGCTTGAACTTCTTACCGCGGCTGTTAAGCTTGTGCTCCAAGAGTCCATACTTCCAAGTAGGGTTGTTGTTGATTGGCATAAGCCAGATATGGTGGTTGTATGCACCATTCTCACCAGTGCGAACTGTTGTCCCCATCTTGAATGGTTTGCCCGTCTTCTTTACGGTTGAATAGGCCAATGACTCACGCTCTGTTGGGTCGTTGGTGATGGTGTGGAAGAAGTCATGCATGAATGCAATCACTTCTGCTCCTTTCTGTTGAGGCTCTGTCGTTAAACGATTGAGCTTTTGTTGTGGTGTTTCCATGGGTTTTACCTCCCCATTTGTTGTTGGTTGATTGTTTGATTGATTTAATACAGACATGCGATGCATCCGTTGGTGAATACTTCAGTGCCTGATCCGCCCATTTCTTCTGGCTGGTATTTCGTGCCACATACATGACATTCAACTTTGCCAAATGGCTCATCCTCATCGATAACTTGGACAGGCTTAACAGGCTTAGGCTTGTATGCCTTAAGCTTGTTAATAGCTGCTGATGCCCACTTGGTGGTGAGTACATTTGTCCCATCGATATGTGCTTTCATCTTTGTTGTCAAAGACTCCTGCTCATCAATTGTCATGTTTGATTTAACTTCCAAGAACAAAGACCGGATAAACTTTATCTGCTTATCTGTCATTGGTTTGTTCTTTGGTGCAAGTTGAGCCAGTTGCTCTCCACACAGTTCACAATAAACTGCCTTGTAGTCTGTGTTTACTTGTCCTGGAATTAATTTCCAATCCCAGACTTGGTGTTTGCACTGCTTCATCGGATTTACCTCCCGAATTGTTGTTGGTTGATTTGACATGGCTTCTTTCCTTTCGTGTTTTACTTTGATGAGCATTTGGTCGCATATATCACAATATGCATCTGCGTTAATGTTTTGTTTTACTTGTTCTTCTGGAGAGATTATTTCCCAACCAGATTCTTTGTGGTTGCATTGCTTCACTACTGCTACCTCCTTGGTAGTTGTTGGTTGATTTACATTTTCTTGCGGCACTAACTCAATTGTGGTAGACCCCTGTAGACCATGCAAAGGACGCTCTGGGTAGTAACCAATTTGTGGGACTGGATCCCAGTTGATAGATACGGTATAACCTCCCTTTGGTATCTTCTGAACATAATTCCACTTTCCACGTGAATTCTGACGGTTAACAGATACTCCATTGGGTTCAAACCTAACCCACTTTACAGTGCCTGTTATATGAGGCTTTGCCTTGGAACGTACTTTGTCCCCTGGATTGAATGGCTTCATGATTGCTTTCCTTTCCTGTTTAAGGTCTTTTGATAATTTGATTCCCATTTAGCCACAGTGTCATATGACACAGTTGGATAAATAATTCTTGAGTTTGGTTTGTTAACTCTGTATATCTCACCAAGAGTCCATCCCTTGCCCCAGCATTCAGTGCAATTTTGTGATGCGTTACATCTCCATCTGCATTGTTTTCTTACTGTCCAATGCTTCTTTTCTTTTTGCTTCTTGTAATACGACATGGCTATTTCCCTTCGTCGTTAAATAGTGATAGTTGATCTGGATTGATTCCCTTGGTTAACGCAAGGTGACGGTCTGCACACTCCATGTGAAATGTGCGGTTGTCAATAAGTCCACGGAATGGAGGCAGTTTGAGTATCCTGCCTGTCATTGCGTAGGTAAGTTCACCACAATGGTTACATACCTCAGTGTTCCTGTTCCGTACAGGACCTAGTTTCCTTTTGTGTGCCATATTTACTTTCCTCCTTGGTTGTTGTTTGTTACTTGCAACTCAATTTCCATGTCTCGACACGCCAATTCAAGGCTTGCGTTGAGGTTAAACCGGTCAATTATAGCTTCAATGAATTCTTTCGAGAATCCATACAAAGTATCATTGACCCTAACCTCAGTGTATTGAATACCGCTATTAACGATATGAACAGATGGTCTTCCACTCCAAGGTCCACTAATAACCTTGTGTGAACCATCCTGCATGGTCAACTCAAATGAGTCACCTCCATAACCACGGCCAATTTTGTTTGATCCATCATGGATATATGCGTTTACAATTGCACCGTCTTCTGAAACGCCAACAAATGAATATGATGATTTTGTTTCATCAAATACATTGTCGTATTGCGCATAAGTTAACGCTCCATTTGTTAGCCGGTTATCGTTTGATTTAACTTGAAGCTCAAGCCAATCTCCGTTGATATGTAGGGCAACCTCAGCTTTTAAGATTGCATCCAGCCTTGACTGGAATTTGTTGTTGTTTGTTGACATGTTTACTTTCCTCCGTTTTCTGTTGGTAGTTTGATTAATTCAGCAATGCGCAAATAACGAGTCTTCAATTCTGGATTGAGTTCTACGATATCGTTAACCATTACTGTGGTGCTATTGCCGTAGCAATTGGCCTTGGCTATACTCCAAAGAGTATCTCCTTCGTATGCAACAACTGAACTTACGTGACAGTATGTTGGCTTATTGATTAGCTTGCCCATTGTAATTAAAGCCGCAATTGCGACAATAAGAACAACGAACATCTTTGTTGCTTTACTCACTGCTTTCTCCTTTGTGTAGGTTGATGTTTTCATTTGAGCCAATCTCCTTCTGTGTTAGTGTCTTCATTTGATGTGTTACCGTATTCCCATATACGCTTACCTGCATAGCCAAGGCCCGCAAGCAAGATGATTGCCACACCTGTAGCATTAAGCATGCTGAGGATAAAGCCCAATACTGCAAATACAGCACTGAACAGTAGGCCTATAGCACCGAATACTACAGATACTAGTGGGGTGAATAGAACAAGCGTTATTCCTACAGCCACCTTGTGGTTGAGGATCCAATTCTTGATCTGGTACATGATTACTTACCTTCTTTCGTTTGGTTTAATTGATTGATACTTTGCTTATATGCACTTACTGGACGGTTTATTGGATTGCGCGTAGAACTACCTGCCATACGGTGATTAGGTGTATGTAGGGTAGCTGGTAAAGATGTGCATGGAACTACTACTGCAGAGTACGGTGCTACATCTTGTAGGTGCGTATCTAACTGCATGCTAGTGAGTATTTCTGGTGTGGCCTGTACTGCCCATAGATCAAGGCTAGCACGGTAGGTATAATGCCCATCAGAACCCTCTGAGATACGTACAAGGTCATAGTCTGATGGTGTGTAATCCTTATCTACATACAACCATACTACCTCGCTGTTTGTGCCTGGTAATATGCCATTAATCTGTATACTATCCCGTGCTGATGCAGGGGCTAAGTGCCATAGCACACCAGTACCATGTACGTGTGATACAAGTACATTATACATAGCTGTTCCTTTCATGATTACCTCCTACTAATTGAATTGAATAAAGCCCAATGTTTTACATACCATGGCTATCGTATGGTTCATGTTATTTAGTGTCCACCAATGGACAGTATTACTAGGTACTTAGTCCTTAATTACCCTGCACTCAGTGCCATCAGCATGCATGTGCCAACATACGGTCTTTCCTTCATCATTTACCTGAAAGAAAGCGGTGTGCTTAGCTGACAATTCCTTACCCGTACCCCATGTGCAAAGACGTGGACCACGGTTAGGTGTGTTGCTGTTATTAACAGTAATCATATTACTCTCCTCTTGTTAATTGTTTAACCTTAAGACCCCATACCCGGGTGGGCACGTTAAAAGTCTTGAGGGTCAACATATACCCACTAGTGCTGGCCCAAATTTTTTCCATATTTTTAGCCTATTAGTTTTTTTTATATATCTTTTTACACCAAAAATTTTTCCCTTATTTTTATACCTATATAGGAAATCGCCCGCAAAAAAAGTTTGAAATATATTGTTATAGAGGTTGTCAAAGGTAAACATGCTTTGCTATTATCATGGTTGTCATACACATATCATGTACAAGAATCATATAACCATCAATGCCTAGTACAAAAGGATAAGAAAATGAGTAAGAACAAGAGTACGTTGACACAAGAATCACAGGATGATATTCAACTGGATATGTTTGAGGATTATGAGGGGTTGGACGTGGAAGATGATATCTTCTATCAATTTAACTCTAAGACATATTATGGAGCTAAGTCAGCTTATGTTGAGGTTGAAGATTATGATTTCGACAACTACGGCTATAATGACTAATATTTAACCTATATAAAAAGAAAAACCCCCTGGATATACCGGGGGGTTTTTTTATATCCTTATATAAGTATTATTAAATATCGTCTAGGTCGTTAGGAAATTCTCTAGGATCGATCACCCAGGATTCAATACCATCCTCTTCGGATAATCCTTCTATAATAGAAAACTTATCCCTACCGGTAAGCTCGGAAATATCATCGATCATTTCCCATACTTCAATACTAAAAACATTGAATACTAAGTTACCATTGCCATCAGGATGGAAGGTGACTACACTCTCGGTCTCTAAGTCATCATCATCAAGTAAGAAGACCTGTTCTTCTAACTCTTCCCCGTTTTCCCTATTATAGATTATAAGTTCAAACAATTTTTTGAAAAAGTCCATAAACATCATTCTACTAGATGATAGTCTTATAGTAATCTGTTAAAAAATAAAAAAAATAATTTTCGCCGCGGAATGCGCCGGGAAGGCAATGATTTAATCTTTAACTTCTTTTATGTAGTTCTCTTCCCACGAATCACCACAATCCCTACACTTGACAGAAAAACGTTCAATACGTTTATCTTTAGAACCAAGTTTAGTAGATGAATGATTCGGTGGGAATGAACAATCGGAACAGGCGGTTGATTCAAACGCCGGACTCATATGTTATTCTTTTCCTTAATTAACGCTATAAGTTTATCATCTAATTTTAGCTTCTCTACAGCGTTGTCTCTACCTTGAGCAAAGTTTTCACCATCAAGATAAACCCAAGCACCTTTTTGAGTAAAGATACCTTGACCTAAAGCAAGATCAAACAAACATCCAAATTGATCTACACCCTTACCATAAAGGATATCAAATTCTGTAATCTTTAGTGGAGGAGCCATCTTATTCTTGATAATCTTAGCTTTAACCTTAATACCTATAGCATCGCCAGACTTATCCTTAAGATCTTCCTTCTTACGCAAGTCAATACGAACCGAAGCAGCATACTTAAGAGCCATACCACCAGGAGTGGTTTCAGGGTTACCGAACATAACACCAATTTTGTTACGCAACTGATTTATAAACAATAGGAGCGTTTTTGTCTCGGATGCGGCTGAAACTAGCTTTCGCATCGCTTTGGCCATTAGACGAGCTTGTAGGCCCATCTGAGCGGACTCCATCTCACCTTCCAGCTCTGCTTTTGGGATGAGTGAAGCAACCGAGTCAATTACAACAACTCCTACTTCACCAGATCGTACAAGACGGTCAACTATTTCCAAAGCTTGCTCGCCGTAATCTGGCTGGGAAAAAATTAACTCATCTAAGTCTACCCCTAAGGCAGTCATGTAGATTGGGTCTAAAGCATGCTCAGCATCAATGTATGCACACTTGAGGCCCATCTTCTGAGCTTCCGTAATAACAGTCAGTGCAATAGTGGATTTGCCGGAAGACTCTGGCCCATATATTTCTA
>Ga0214921_10010255_pt1 | contig 11628 bp, 6 predicted proteins | sample LL1505_MetaG_FD_177992 | JGI IMG/M metagenome (GOLD analysis project Ga0214921, IMG submission 177992) | Freshwater microbial communities from Lake Lanier, Atlanta, Georgia, United States - LL-1505 | ecosystem: Environmental > Aquatic > Freshwater > Lake | place: USA: Georgia | collected 2015-05-28
CCCTAAAACGCATACTTCAAAATTATTAAAATTTTGAAGTATGCGTTTTTTTATTTCTTGTGCTGAAAAACTAAAAATCCACTCATTTTTCAAAAGGCAAGGGAGTGCCTGCCCATCTGCTGTTTTTAATGTCCCCAATAGTTATTAATTAAAGTGTTATGGATATTCGGTTTTTGCAAAACCGAATCCGTATCATAGGTTTTGCAAACCGTTTTTAATCATTAGCTAAAATTTTTCAACTTTCAACTTTCAACTTTCAACTTTCAACTTTCAACCTTTCACTCAATAATCTTGAAATCCCAAACCTGCCAGAATTTTAGGCATACATTTTTCAATTCTTGCTTCTCTGGTTTTGCTTTGTTTGGGTTGTGAAAAATGCAATAAATAACCTCTTTGTTTACCAGGCGTAAGTGCCTCAAAAGCAGTTTTTAATGCTTCGTTTTGATTCATTTTGTCTTGAAATTCGATTGGGATTTCAAATTCGGTAATTTTTTTAAATGCTACTTTTAAGCCTGCTTTTTCTATTTCTACGGCTTCAAAAATATAAGCTTTAATTTCGTTTTCTATAGCTAAAATTTCATTTAGTGAGGTGAATTTCAACAATTTCCCTGCTTGACTATTTTCACCAGGGCTTACCAAAAGTTGATTTGGATCGCTCATTAGAGTTCCTTTGAAAAAATTTATTGAGCAATATTCTTTAAATGCAGCCACTATTAAAATATTCTTATTCTGATAGTTATAGCAAGGTACGCCCCATTTTATTTCTTCGTTTAAGCCACATTCTCTTACCAATTCTGTAAGTTTTTTCAACTCTTTTTCCCAAGTATGTACTTTGCAAGCAGGTGTGCCACCCAATTTACATCTTCCACAACCTTCTAATAAATAGTGTTCTACAGAAACTGGCATCATCATATTCAAATCATTTTTATAAATTGCAATCTCTTAAATTTTCTTAAAACAAAAAAGCCGAATTTCAAAATTCGGCTTTTTTGTTTATTCATATTTCAAGTTTATCAACTTTTAAGTAATTCTAATTTAACACATTATGTTTTTTAGAAAACGTAGTTTTCAATTGGTGGAATTTTATTAAAATTTTAGTTTTCACTTCGTGAAAACCTATTTTTCTGCCACGAATTCACGAATTTAAATTTAATTCGTGAATTCGTGGCAGTATTTTTTGTTTGTTAATTCCAGTCTGTTTAATTAGAAGTAAAACTATTTTTTCTTTTTTGCAGGAGCTTTTTTCTTCACTGGCGTCACTGGTTTTTCTACAGGCGCTTTGTAATTAGGGTCGAATGTGGCATTTACAACTGCAGTTCTACCTGATCTTCCGTTGGTGTCAAAGGCTGTAGTTTTTACCGTAATATTACCAGAAAGTACAATTGCTTCTTTGTATTCTGGGCTAGAAACAGTTGGTTCTGAGCCATCTGTAGTGTATCTAATGGTTAAACCAGGCGTTTCAATATTGATAAAAACTTTGTTATTTTTTACATGCACACCTGGCATTGCAATTCTGTAATTGTAACCTCCATTTAATTTTGCCAAACGTGGATATTCTACTTGACCAATTGCATTTGCAAATCCAATCCATTCGTTTTCAATAGCTTGTAATCTTTTATCTTGCTCATGTATGTTTTTCCATGCATTGGTAATATTTGCAGAAGCCCAAGCTCTTTCTGCCAAAATTAAGACTCTTGGCCAAGCCAAATATTCTGTTACATCTTGACCTTTGGCATTTTCACTCCAAATTTGTCCTTGAATACCTGTGATTTTGTTAGCATCTTTTATGGCAGTTTTTCCTTTAAATAGTTCAGCCTGATTTAGTTTATTGCCCATTCTGTCTTCAAAAGCAGATTTGAATAAATCTTCAGGAATAAACTGATACGGTTTTCTTATATCGCAAAAACCTGCCCAGTAATAGCCAGGTTCTTGTGGGTCTTTGTTGTAAGCTAAATCAAAATACAAATTGGTAGCATTGGCAAGTATAATGTTGTAGCCAGCATTAGCCAATTGATAACCAATGTCTTCTGCCCCCCAACCCCAAACATTGTTCCAAACATAAGCTTGGTAATTTCCATTTACAAATTCCAAATTAGGCACATGATGACTTTCTTTTTCTGTTTTTACTTTTTTCAAAGCAATTTCTTCCCAGCCAGCCACTTTTACATTGTATTTGCCCAAAATAGTGGACAATCTTTTTAAGAAATAATTAGGTACTTCGTCAATTGATTTAAAAGATGGATTTGTTTTTAAAAATTCATTACAAACCGGTGATTTTTCCCAAACACCATGCGGAACTTCATCGCCACCGATATGTAAAGTGGTAAAAGGTGCGTTGGCTTCTTTGTAGTAACCAGCCACATTATCAACCACTTCTTGCACAAAATTGAATGAACTTTCTTGGCAAATACAAACTACATTGTCCTTCCATAATTGTACCGACATATATTCAGAAGCATCTTTCAAATCTCTTAACAAATATTTCTCTGCTTCTACTTGTTTGCCTTCTTTCATCAATCTCAAGTATCTGGCATCCATGGCTTTAATTGCTGCTCTAGAGTGACCAGGTACATCTATTTCGGGTATTACTTCAATGTGTCTTTCATTGGCATATTTTAAGATTTCTATAAAATCTGCTTTTGAGTAATAGCCTGATCCATAAGAGTTTGAGTTTTCAGGGCCAGAACCAAAACTTGGTACAATATTGTTAGGATTATTGCTATGACCTCTGTAAGCACCCACTGTGGTTAATTCTGGTAAAGTTGGGATCTCTAATCTCCAGCCTTCATCATCAGATAAGTGAAAGTGAAATTTGTTGGTTTTGTAAAATGCCATGGCATCTAAAAATTTCAAAACCTCTGCTTTAGAATGGAAATTTCTACTGACATCCAACATCATCCCTCTAAATTTGTAACGAGGAAAATCTATAATTGTCACCTGTGGCAATAAAACTTTTTCTTGTGCAGAAGCAAAAGCAGCAGCTGGGAATAATGATTTTAAAGTTTGAATACCATAAAAAACTCCAGCTGCAGAAGTTCCCGTAATCACCACACCATCAGTGCCAATTTCAAGTTTGTAGGCATCTTTGTCGTTTTTCAAAAGTTCACCATTGTAAGAAATATTGGCAAGTTTTAGCACCACATTGGTTGTTTTAGTACCGTTGGTGCCCTCTTTTAAAGCCCTTCCTAAAAATGTATCTAATAATTTTGTTTCGTTTATAATTACTGGGTCGGCAGTAATCATGTAGGATTTAATTTCGGTCAATGCACCTTTGGCAGTATAACTCACCGGTGTAGGAATTACTGGTGGTTTTGTAGGGTTAATTGCCTTATATACAACTTGTTCGTTTTGTTTGTACGACAACTCAGGAGTGAACAAGGGAGCTTTATCGCCTTCAAATCTCTTGTATTGTTTTTCGTTGGTAAACGGACGAATTACAAAATTATTGATAATTTCTGGTTTTAATTCTTCGCTGTTTGCATTGTTTTGTACATAATACAAGCCAGCAGGAGCATCGGAATTGTTGATTGCCCAATCTGCTGATATAAAATCAATTACAACAGAATCTTGAGGTTTTAAGTTGAAATTTTGTAAAGGAGATAATTTGAAAAAGTCACCGTTTTGATGAACAATATCAACATTGCCAGTGATAGATTCTTTTTTTACTTTTCTAGCAAAATTGAAATACATGTTCCAATTTTTATTGCTTAAAGTTTCTTTGCCTAAATTGTAAATTACAAATCTAGATTTGAAATTGGTTTCGTTATTTACGCCATTTTCAAGCACTTCCCAATTTACTTTCAGTTCACTTGCCGATGGATTATTTTGTGCATTCCCATGCAGGGCAACTGCACCTAATAAACTAATTGCTACTATACTATTTTTCATATTTTAATTTTTTAGTAATTGACCTTACAAAGGTCGTTTTTTTACCCTTGAATTACTTTACAAAAAAACGATTTTTATTAACAAATACACTATTTTTAAGAAAAAAAGAGTGTATTTGTTGATTTATTTTGATTTAGATGGAATTTGTTAGTTTTTAATTTATTGTTTGTGAGAGCTTTAATCTTAATGTTATTTATTTATTCTTAAAATAGTAAAATTTTAACTTTGAATTATACTATTTTCGCCATTTCACGTAGAAGTACCAAATCTTTGATAGATGTTATTCTTCCAAAAACTATATTATTCATTTCCAGTACAATTATTGATTAATCACTTCAAGAAAAATCAAATAATTTTACTTTGCTGGCTGTTTATTTTGGCGTGTATTACCCAAAATGTAGGCAGCTCAATGGGAATGCCCTATTTGTTTTTAGATGCAGAATACCTTGACCAAGTAAATTTTTTTTCCTTCTTAATTGTGGGGGTTTTGCTTGGTGCTTTTACAATGGCTTTTCATATTACAACGTTTATACTTGATAGTCATAAGTTTGCATTTTTAAGTACTATAGATAAACCAATGAAAGTTTATACTTTCAATAATTCGCTCATTCCAAATCTTACAATTTTAACTTATAGTTACCAAATATTTCATTTTCAGTTAAATAAAGGCAATTCTACCCTTGTTGAAACCATTTTATATGTTGCAGGTTTGTTGGTTGGCTTCTTCGGAATTCAGTTTTTGTCGGTAATTATGTTTCGCCAAAGAAATAATAAATTATTGACTAAATTAACTCATAATCTAGATGTTACCTTAAAAAGAAAAGCTGTAATCCGTGAGTTGGCACATGAAAATATGATTAATTTAGAGAGAAGAAAAAACAAATTACATTTAGATTATTTTGTGGAATTTCCTTTCAAATTTCACTTAATTGACCATAGTTTGGTGCCCAATAAAAAAGTGCTTACCAAAATTTTTGATAGAAACCACTTAGAAGCAGTGATTTTACAAATTATCGCCATGTGTTTAATTTTAATCATGGGATTTTTTAGTGAGTTTAAATATTTCGAAATTCCAGCTGCCGGTAGTGGATTAATGGTGCTTTCAATTGTGCTTTTGGTGATTGGCGCATTGTCGTTTTGGATGAGAACCTGGGCCATTTCTGTGACCATAGTGGGCTTTATAGTAATTAATTACATCATGCAATACAATGCTTTTAATACTACTTATGAGGCATTTGGTATTAATTACAACACCTCAAAAGCTGATTATACCACCAAGAATTTGAAATATCTAACCAATGAAATGTTTTTTGTGCAAGACAGTACAGAAACTATTCATATTCTAGAAAATTGGCTGAAAAAAAATACTACATCCACAGGGAAAAAACCAAAAATGCTTTTTGTTTGCACAAGTGGGGGAGGTCAAAGAGCAGCCACCTGGACCGTGAATACCCTGCAAACACTCGACAGTGCCACAAATTTTAAAATTAGCAAACAAACACAACTCATGTCGGGTGCCTCTGGAGGTTTAATTGGGGCAGCCTATTACCGTGAATTGTATTTGAGAAAAATAACCCAGGGGATAAATCCTTGCGATAGAAAATATTATAACAATATGGCAAAAGATGTTCTTAATCCTGTGATATTTAATATGGTAGTGAATGATTTTATATTCAGATTCAAGCATTTTTCTGATGGAAAATATACCTATGCAAAGGACAGAGGTTTTGCTTTTGAGAAACATTTGAATGATAATCTTGACAGTGTGCTCTCAAAACCATTGCTTTCTTACCGTGATCCAGAAAAAAATTCCCAAATTCCAATGTTGTTAATTGCGCCCACCATTACCAACGATGGTAGAAAATTGTATATTTCTCCTCAGAATATTTCTTTCATGAACAATGCAAGCCCTTGTGTGCAAAGCAAATTGAACCAAAGAGTAAAAGGAGTAGAGTTTTTGAGAGTTTTTAAAAATCAAGATGCTGAAAATTTGAATTATGCTAGTGCCTTGAGAATGAGTGCTACTTTCCCTTACATTATGCCCAATGTAACTTTGCCAAGCGAACCAGTGATGGAAATTATGGATGCTGGTTTGTCGGATAATTTTGGAATTACCAATGCCGTGCAATTTATTGATTTTTTTAGAGAATGGATTGATGCCAATACTGACGGAGTGTTGTTTGTAATTATTCGTGATTCGGAAAAAGAACTAGAAATTGAAAAAACCGAAGGTCGTTCATTGGTGCAAAGGGCCTTAAACCCAATTGGTGGTATTTTTAATAGTTGGGATTTTATTCAAGATAATAACAACGATATTTTTATTGATTTTTTAAGACAAACTATGCGTCAACCAGTTGATATTGTAGAGTTTAAATATTTGCCAGAAACAAATTCTACCAAAGCCAATGCTTCGTCAAAAGAGAGAGCTTCGCTAAGTTGGCACCTTACCAAAAATGAAAAAAGTAGTATTAGAAAAACCATTTATTCAAACTTTAACAAAAAATCTTTGCACAAACTACAAAAGTTATTGGACTAAAACTTTTTTGCCATTAACTTAGCAAGGATGAAAAGAAAAATCACTTTCATTTTATGCTATTTTTTTACAACTCATTTTCTGTTTTGTCAGAGCATGCAAAGCATTACGGTGCAGGGGCAAGTGAAGGAATTTAATACTAAAAATGTATTGCCTTTTGCGCATATTGTGCTAAATAATGGAGAAAATACCTTTTTTGCAGATATTGACGGCAAGTTTCAATTTGAAGTACCGGTTTCTCAACTTAAAAAATTAAGAATAAAATGTCCGTTCTTTAAAAGTCAAAAGTTTGATTTTAACCCAGATACCATTTCAAATAATTTGGTGTTGAATGTAAGTTTGATAAAAAGTGCTTATTTTTTTGCACCAGAAACCACAGATTCAGTTTCTTACAAATTTATTCAAAAATTAATTGATTATTTGCCGACCTACAACCCTTCAATCAATAACCAATATTCTTCAAAAATTTACCATAAATTCAATATTTATTCTAAGGAAAATAAAGATAATCAGCCTTTTACAGATTTTTTACATCGACTTATTTTAGGAAAAAATTCCAAAGAGGTACATTCGCACGATGTGTTTTTGATGGAAACCATCTCTGAAAAGCGATTTGCTTCGGCATATAATCAAAAACAAATGGTAACAGCTTATAAAGTGTCTGGTTTAGAGGATCCTAGCTTTGTAGCATTAAGTGAGCAGATAGATTTATCCACCATTTTTGATGCTTATTTTACTATTGCTAAATCTAAATATATCAATCCATTGCAGCAAGGTACTTTTAAAAGATATCATTTTGAGATTTTAGACACACTGAATCAAGATGCCCAACATAAAACTATAATTGTAAAATTTGGACAGAAAAAACAGAAAAATTTTAATGGAATTAATGGTTTGCTTTACATTCAATATCCTGAAATGTGTGTGAAACAAATGGTGGCATGGCCCAATTATGATTCTAAACTGGAGAAAAAAATCTATCAAAATTATGATTTAAGTGCCAATAATAAATTGTATTTATCTGCTACTAATCTCAATTTAAAAGTGGGAAATATTGGTATTCAGGATATTAGTTTGTATTTGTCGTCAGTATTTAGAATTTATGATATCAATGATGCAAAATTTGATACCACGCTTAATAAAAATGAATACATCATTGAGCAGCTGAGTACTCAAAATAATCAATCAGAAAATTATTGGATCCAAAACAGAAAAATTCCTTTTACTTCCAATGATTCAGCTACTTATTCGGTATTTGAAAACATCAGAAAAAAGAAAACGGTTGACCAAATTGTGAATATTGGCAAAAATTTGTATTGGGGCGAAATTGCTTTCAAAAAAATTAATCTTGAGCTAAACAAAACGCTGAATTTTAATAATTATGAAAAATTTAGAACTGGTTTTGGTTTTAATACCAGCGACCAATTTTCAAATAAATGGAAATATGGTTTATACACTTGTTATGGTTCTAAAGATGGCAAGTGGAAATATGGGGCAAGTGTGACCTATTTTATGAATAGATTAAAGGAAAGAAGTGTCAATTTTACCTTTCATAATGATTTGAGTAATGCCGGGGAAACCAAATTTGCATTTAGCAATTATATGTATTCTGATGAACGACTTACCAAATATCGAATTTTGATAAAAGACAAAGAAATGGGAGGAGCCATCAACGTTTCTATTAAACCATTTATTTACACCAATATGCAATTTGGTTTGGCATTAAATGAAAAAAATCCTACTTATCAGTATGCTTATTTACCTTCTCCAAATAAAACTTTTTTCACCTATTTGGAATCGTATATGTCAGTAAGGTATTCATTTAGAGAGCTTTGGGCAAGGAGTGATTTTAATAAATTGGCAATAGAAAGTAAATATCCAATTGCTTATTTTAAAATTACAAGAGGAGTTAAATCTTGGCTAGGCGAATATGAATATTGGAAATCTGATCTAAGAATTGACCAAACCATTAGAACTTTAAATTTTGGCTTTTCAACCATTCAATTAAAAGCTGGGCTTACCTCTGCCAATTTGCCTTATCATCAGTTGTATAATTTGTATGGTACTGATAATAAGGATGCTAATGTTACCATTCACAATCATTTTGTTACCATGGCTTACAATGAATTTGTGGCCAATAAATACGCTGCCATTTTCTTTACCCACAACTTTGGTAGGTTTTATGTAAAGAACCGATTTTTTAATCCAATTATAGAATATGCCTTTAATTATGGAATTGGAGATTTGCAAAATGCAAGTAATCAGTTGTTTGTAAGCACAAAAACTATCAACAAAGGCTATTATGAATCTGGTTTAAATATGAACAATATTATTAACCTTAATCTTACAGGACTAAAAATTGGTTTAGGATTTGGTTTTTATTACCGTTTTGGACCTTATGCTTATGCAAGTAATTCTAAAAATTTTGTAGTGAAATTGGGTACTAACTTTTATTTTTAGCCAATAAATCTTTTTACAATTTGTTCTATTCCAGTGAGATACATTTGTCCAAACAAATTGGCATGTACCAACAATGGGTATAAATTATAAATATCTGCCCTTTCTTCATAGCCAGCAAAAGAAGGTTTTATTTCAAAATAGGTTTCGTAAAATAAGTCGTCCATTTGTCCAAAAAGCTCAGTAAAAGCTATTTCTTGTTCGCTGCAGCCATAATTTACTGCTGGGTCAAAAATACAGGGTTTCCCTTCTTGATTGATAATATAATTGCCATGCCACAAGTCACCATGCAATAAAGCTGGTTTTTCATCTGGTAAAATAGAAGGTAAAATATGAAAAAATGATTCGAATTTAGTAGCAAACCACTTGTCTATTAATTGATTATCAAGAGCTATTTTGATTTGAGGTTGTAATCGTTGAGTTATAAAAAACTCACACCAATTTTCATTAAGTTTGTTGATTTGAGGTAAAGAACCTATAAAATTGTCTTCTTCAAAACCAAAAAAAGGATGCGTATTTTGATGTAATTGAGCAATTCCTTCTGCAAAATCAACCCAAAACTGTTTGGTTTTATAGCCTTTTTGCACAAATTCCAATAAAAGATATTGTTGATGCTCTGTAATTCCTACTTTTTCTACTTTCGGAATCTGTAAACTAGTATTTGCATTTAAAGCTTGAAGTCCACGAGCTTCTTTCTCAAACATTTGAGGAAATTTATCTGCCTCATTTAATTTTAAAAAATAGGTATTGTCTTCAATTTCAATTTTGTAACATTCATTTATAAAACCACCAATTACTTTGCTTGTCACAATTTTTTCTGGGGATATCTCGGGAAAAATATCAGCAAGTATTTCTTTGCTAACTAACAATGCCTTTTAAATAAATATTTTTGCAAAAGTTTCTTGTAGTGTTTCTTTGGTGTAAGGCTTAGGAATAAAATAATTCATGCCCACTTCAAACGACCTATTATACGATTCCTCCGAAGCCTCGCCAGTTAGTGCCACAATTGTTACATCGTGATTTAAAACAGCTGAGTTAGGGTCTCTTATAATGGAAGTTGTTTTAAAACCGTCCATTTCTGGCATCTTTAAATCCATCAGCACCATGTCGTAACTGTTTCTTTCTGTGAGGTATATGGCTTCGTAGCCATTGTTAGCAACAGATGATTCAATACCCCAAGTATCCAAAATTTTTTGGAGGATTTTTTGGTTTATTTTACTGTCTTCTACAATTAATATATGTTTTCCTGCAAAATTTTCCATAAATTATGAATAGATTTTAATCAAAAAATGAAATTTAAAGAGTAATACGCTAAAAATTCAATGAAGTTTTAAATTTATTTATCAGTTTTATCAGTTTTTAAATGAATGTACCCTACATCTTTAATTGCATCTTTATCTGTAACAGTATTATTTTCTTTGAAAGTGTATTTGTAATAGTAAATGCCATCTGTTTTTGTGCCATCTTCTTTTACTCCATCCCAGTCGTTTTTATAATTCTCTTTTTTATAAACTCGGAATCCATTTAAATCAAATACTTCTAAATTCAAAATGCTACTTGTTGTTAAATATCGAATATAGAATTTATCATTTATTTCATCTCCATTTGGCGAAAATCCTTCATAAAACTCTAGTTGACTGCTGGTTGAAACCGTAATATTAGCATGGTCAGTTTCTACACCTACAGAATCAAAAATTGAGTATTTAAAATTCACAACACCCACTGAATCAAGAAATGGGTCAAATAAAATGTAATCATTTTTTACAGTAAAAGTACCAATGTTGGAAGTAAATGAAGTTTGTATGCCACTTTGAGTAGGGTTTAAGTCAATTTTGTAGTTTTTACTTGCAATGATATCATTTTCAGTTACTTTTATGGCGGTTGAATTTTTAGGGCTCAATTTCATTATTGCATCATCATTCAATTTAGCACCCACCAAAACAGTGAATTTTACAGAATCTGAAGCAACATTGGCCACGGAATATACAGTATAATAAACACTTGCATAGCCTACAAAGTTATTTGCTGGCACAAAAGTAATGTTTCCTAGTGAGTCAGCTGTAAAAGTCCCTTTGCCTGTGCTAGTTTTAAATGGCACCCTGAAACCTTCTTGGTTGTAAAAATCAATTGATTTTCTGTTAAGTCCTAGTGTGTCAAAATCATTAGCTAACACATTGTAAGTGATTGATTGATTGAATTTTGTGCTTATAAAATCAGCATTTGCCAGAGGTTTAGAATTTCTCGTTACATAAGTTACAATGTTTAAAGTATCACTATATCTTGCATCTTCTAAAATATATGCAATAATAGAATCACCTTTTGCTAAGCCTGTATTGAAATTAATTACTTGATTTCCATTACTTGTAAATACTGTATCTTGTTGAAAGTTTTTAGCAATGTAAGTCAATCTGAAAGGTGCTGCACCGTACAACGTAACATCTAAAGTGCTAGGAGTAAGTTTGTTAATTGAAATATAAGGTTTAACTCTTATTCTTCTTACAATTGATGTGTCTGAATAGCAGGTTGAAGTACTTGCAATGGCTTTTATGGTAATATCTCCTGTAATATTTTCTTTTGCTGTAAATTGTAAATAGCTAGAATTACTCGAAATACTCTCCACTGCATTGCTTGGGCTCACAAACCAACTTACTGTGTAGCCAGTTTTGGCAGAATCAATATTGGTTTTGTATGCTGGCAATGTTACCCCAGTTGCATAAATGGTAGTGTCTGACCCTGAAATGATTGGAGTG
>Ga0214921_10010257_pt1 | contig 11628 bp, 6 predicted proteins | sample LL1505_MetaG_FD_177992 | JGI IMG/M metagenome (GOLD analysis project Ga0214921, IMG submission 177992) | Freshwater microbial communities from Lake Lanier, Atlanta, Georgia, United States - LL-1505 | ecosystem: Environmental > Aquatic > Freshwater > Lake | place: USA: Georgia | collected 2015-05-28
CAATTGCATCTGCAACTGACTCATCTGACTTTGCTACAGGAAGTTCGGCTTCAACTTCTGGAGCAACGCTCTCTTCTTCTACTACTGGAGCAGAAGGAACTGCACCACCATCGTCTGACTTTTCAACAACAGTATCTGTTGCTGCTGCTTCAACGACTGCAGGAGTTTCTACTTCTGCTGGCTGTGCCTCTGGAGTAATTTCAACATTTTCAACTACAGCATCTAATACTGCTTCTGTTGCTTCTGTCATTTTATTTACCTCCTTGGTAATCTTAATTGTACTAATGCCTTTAGCACTATCAACTAAGAACTTTATCATGTTTGCTTTTTCTTCATCACTTTTTTCTACGAAACCAATGTTTTCCATATTCTTACCACTGACTGGGCTTTCTGCTGTTTCTGAGTCAGATACTAATACGATACCGTTTTCAGAATCGTAAAAAACATTTTCAATTACTGCATCTACTGATGCTCCAGAAATAACATTATGTCCATTAACCTTTTCAACAGAAATGATGCTTGCAAATTGGTTTGCTGGGCTATCTACAAGAGATAGTTCATAAAGATCATAATCCTTAATAATGCGAATTGCCTTGTCCATGTCTGCATTATATGCATCATCCCAAGACTTAATATTTCCACCAATAGAAAAACCACTATATGTGCCATCTAGGACTTTCTCCCAGGCATCTTGTGCACCCTTTGAAACGTATGCAGATACATAAACTCCGCTATAGAACTTCTTTGAATTAGGGTCAAAATACTTATCTTCTTTAAATGAGACTATCTTTCCTACCGCTGATGGTTGGTGCATTTCTCTTAAATTGCCACGGAAATTTTTAAATGCCTGAAGACTTGCCTCAGTTGTAACAATATCATCTTGCTTATCAATATTGTCAAGAGTTGCAAAGCCAGAGACCATACGGCGTTCTACATCTACCTTGCCAATAGGCATTGACAGACGGACGCTATTCTTGTCTGTTGTCCAGTGTGCTTTATTGATTAACATATCGTTATCCATTATACCAAATGTTTTAAGAGATTTCTCAATTACTGAGACGCTCTTCCCTCTCCTTGTGGATTACGGCCATCAGTAGTTGCTGGTCCATCTGATTGACTATTTGTTCTTTGTGCATCTCTTTGACGATTGCCAGCAAGATTTGCTCTTGCATCTGTTGCCTGTCTTGGAGTCATAACAAATGGAACATCCCCGTCTTTTCTCTGTGGCAAGTCAAGTGCTTCACGAGCCTCATTTGGAGTCATGACCTGAGTCTTGACATATCTTTCAATAATTTGAGATTGAGCAATTTCATCAGTAAGAGTTAGTTCATTAAACTTAAGTTCAAGAACATCTGTCTTTTCCTTAATGATTTTATTGACAACCTTCTCAAGGTGATGTTGTGCAGGACGAGCAACTTGCTCTTTAAATGTTCTATCCTGAGAAAGTGCTGCTGCAAGTCCAGACTCTGATCCACCTAGTTTTGAAATAGGTACTTGATGAGCAATTAAAATATCATCACGATTTTGTTTACGATACTCCTTGAATGATCCATCTTGGATACCGTTTTCAATTGGCTCCATCTTGAACTCAACCTTGTTTTGATCTGTATCTCCTGGAAGTGGGATATATAGGGTTCTATGAGACTGAGACTTTAGCCCAGTTTGAAGGAATCTAAACATCTTATCTTCTGCGTCTCCAGATAACTTTGCACCCTTTAGAGTAATGATATATCGTGGTACCGCTTTGTTTTCAAAGTAGTCAATGTTATATCTTGAAGCAAGTTGGTCTCCAATTAGAGATGGCATTGCAGAAACAATATCTGGAATACCGTAGTAGGTATTTAGTGGAGAATAAGACTTGATATGAATAATCTCATTTGCACGAGTATCTGCTGTTACTGGGTTTGGATTGGTTGCACCAAAATTTCTAAAGTAAACAACTGCCTGTCCAATAATCTGAAGGAATCCATCGTTTAGTCTACGGACACGAACAGTAGTTGCTGGGATGTGACCGATGTATCCAATCTCGCCCTTAATAGTTCTACCAACTTCAACAAACCCATTACCTGTTGCTTCAACATCTGTATAAACCTTTTCCATGATCTTTGTAAAACTATCATCATCATTAAGGTTTTCTAGCCAGTCACGTAATTCAATCTTGGCTCTTTCAATTCTATTTCTTGCTCTATCTGTTGCTGATTCGTCTTCTGACATTTCTAGTCTAAGCGCAGTTCTATCTGCAATGTCAAAACGATATCCAAGACCAACAATGTTTTCTACCTTTGCATCAATTGCTGCATGGTTAGCAAAAGATGTATCATAAAAATTTGCAAGTTCATACATGTTATATGGTGGTGTGATTACGTCAAATAGACCGTATCCATTTCTATATACCGTTCCAGGATTAAGAGCCTTTGATCCAGCATCTACTCCAGATGGAGTTGCATTTGCAGAGTCTAGGTATGCTTCAGTTGGTGTAATTGCTTTGCTTACTTGTCTTGCTACACGACGACGAAAATTTTGATCTAGACCAGAGTATTTTTGTAACTCTTCCCAGTTTTTATTAAACGGGTCACTTAAGTTAAACTTACTTTCTTCTTGCTCTTGAGTATTTAAACTTGCTCTAACATACTGGAAGTTGTCATCGTCATCAGTCACTTTCGTATGCATCCCTTCCGTGTGTGTTTAATGTTTTTTGTGCATCGGCAATTGCGCCAAGATCATTAACATTTGGAATTAAACCTTGTCTCATTCTATCTTTTTGTTCTGAATATTCTTCTTCAGATACCCTGGTTAATCCAGGAACAAAATGGGCTGTTCCATCTCCATCATCACCATTAAATACTGCAGCCCTTTTAAGTTCTGCAATCTTTGATATATCTCCCTTTTGAGAAGGAATATTTAATACAGAGCCAGTTCCGTCAGTAAACCATTTTCCATTTGACTTCTTATATACATATAGGCCCCAGTCATAATGCTTATCAATGACCTTACGGCGTACATTTTCAACAATTGGCTTGCCAGTTTTTGGGTTAATTAAAGAATCCATAACCATAAGTATACCAGATTACACTGGTGAGCCTACAGATATTGACCATGTAGTATCATTATATATTTTTATCTTATCTGCATCAAATATAATACCACTATCGTCATCTATAACTATCTTATTAGTTCCCATAAAGTTGCTATATATTTCTTGAGCGTTTACCCCATAAAGTGCTGATGCAGAAATAATAAGCAGTCCATCCCAGGTATAGTTGTTTCGCCAATATGCCCAATTCTTGCTTGAAATTCCGTCATTCTGAACTTTAATCCAAGGTCTAGTAATTTTAGACTGTACCTGCTGAAGATTATTTGCTTGATAGTATGAGATATTATTAAAAATTGCTGGACTATTAAGGTTTATTGATCCTCTAAATAGGTCAAAGTTTAGCGCTGTTCCAAAGTTAATTCCAAGAACAGCCCACTCATTTATTGTTAATACTGGCTCTCTAACCAATTGTCCATTTAAGTAATAAGAGATACCCTGAAAGTCTGAGTTATCTCTCTTGTTTTTAGCATAGATTCTTCCTCTATTGCCAAGTTTATCATTAGCAACTATATAAAATATAATTGTGTCATCCTTATAAACTAATTCAAATAAACTTATCGGTGTTGCAGTAAATGAACTTTGGTCATATCTAATCCAAGACTGAACAGCGCTGACCTTATAGTTTTCTGCAAGAAACTGGTTAACTGGCATAGAGATACCACGATCAAAATTATAGTCAAAATCTCCACGAACCTGTATACCAGAAGTTCTATTCATATATAAATAAGGTGTGCTTCCTTTATAGATAGTAAATGGATTCTTTGACTTATAGTCATAATACAGCCCAGACTTTTTATATGGAAATAAGTTTGTTCCAAGTCTTGTTCCAATTGGATTAAACGAGTTATCATCAAGTGCTTGCGATGCAATCTCAAGCCTTCTTAGTAACACTGGTTTTGTTAAAATTCCACGAATATTAAAGTCTAAATGATAAACTATGGCAATATTATTAAAATCAATATCTTTTCTTGGATAGATAACTGTATTATCAACAACCTCAAACTTTGTTGTTGACCAAGATGGGTAGTCTGAAATATCTATAACGCCATTTTCTTTTGCAGACACAGTTGTAGCAAAATTACTTTGAGGAAGGTTTGCACCTTCTGAGACATACTGAAAAGTTACATAACTTCTTATTGCTGCAGCATTAGTATTGTACTCATAATATTTTAATGCTTTTTGCTTTACATCTTCATAGTTTTTCCATCCAGTCAAAAGAGAGTTATCTATTTGGCTATAGGTTTTTTGTGCTAAGGATGAATATTCGTTGTCTAAATCTTGATAGGTCCAAGACCCAGTAGTTTCTGTTTCTAGCAAAGTTGGAGATGATGGATACCCAATATTAAACTGTAAAAAATCTAAATCATAAAAAGAATTTCCAATATCATTTTTTACATATTGTCCAAAATATGATAATGGCATATAGTCTTCCCAATATCCAGAAACACCTATATCTAGAAATAAACTACCATAGGAATAGGTTGGCAAAAGAGTATAACTTGCTGTGTGCGATAATAACAATAAAGCATTTTCAGATGACTCAATACCGCTTCCAACATACGTGTCTAATACTATAATTCCATTATCATCAAAACAAGTAGATATTAAGTTTGTGTTTAAATCTGTTGAAAATCCAATAGAAAATATATAACCCTTAAATGTTTTAGATCCAGAATTATCTCCGCCAACATAAAGACTTAGGGAGTTTTGATTTCCAAAGAATGTTGCAAGGTTTCCACCAAAAGAATTTACAAGTGTTTGAATATTAATTCCAGCAGCAAATAGTTCTTCAGTTGCAAATTCATCTGTACGATATATTTCTTGATATATTCCTGAGTAATATAAAGAATAAACAACCTCTAGTCCATCTACGTTAATAGAAAAGTAGTTTCCTGTGCTTTGATTATATATCTTAAACAATATCTCTTCTGCTTCGTCTGTTCCACTTCCTTGATTATTTACCTGAAATACTCCATAAATAGACGCAACGGTTGAATTTAAAATATTAAAATTTCCAAAGTTAATATATGCCCCATTATTATTCCAAGTTGGATCTGGATTTAATGAGATAAAGTGAGCATCTGTTCCTAAATCTCCACTGGTAAGATTTTGATATATCGTATCTGAGTCATCATAAAGTTCTTGTAGTGTTTTTGTACCAGTAAAAATTGTTGGAAGTGAGTATTGTGGTGTTGTCAATGCAGTTGCTGTTGTGCTTAAGTTATCAAAACTTCCCTGCTCCCATTTTGCAAAATCTGGATACTTATAGTTTGCAGTATAGTCAGCAAAAGAATAATCTATTAGTGCGGAAGTTCCTCCATATGCTGCATCTATATTTTCTCCTGACCCAACACCTTGACCATAGACATATCTTCTTTTTGCAATAATTTCTGGAACCTGATAAGAATATATTGCAATACAGTCAATTTCAACTGGAGTTACATCTTCATGTGCATAAAATCCAATCCAATCTTCTCCAATTAAAGATGGAAGTGCAATTGATTTTGTTATAAAGTCTAAAGAAATAACCTGCTCACCATTTAATAAAACTGTGGCATTATCAGCAATTATTCTTATGTCTACTAGCATTGGCCTAAACCATTCACCAACAAAATAAGAATTAAAACTTCCCCCAATAAGCAATGTCAAAAATCCACCCTCTACATAAAGACCATCTTCACTTGCTATTGGACCAAATATTTTTTTAGGAGCAGCAGCATTACAATTAATCCTTGCCCAAAATTCAACAGTGTAGTCTTTATTTCTTCCAGTTTCGTGTAAAAATCCTTTTCCAGGAAAAATAAATGATGGCTCACTATTAATATTTGGTGTAAGTTTTGTAATATTTGATGCACCAAATACTAAAGGAATTCCAGTATTTTTTGCAACTAAAGAATTTCCATTAACAAGATAATAAGCCACATCTGAAGAAATTCCGTATGCTGGGGCTTCTATAACTGATGCGGTTGTAGATAGTTCAATGTCTGCTGGAAAATTTTGATAGGTTGTTCCTAAAGAGTTAACATTGAACTCTTCTGACCACTGACCAAAAGTTATTCCATTAAAGTAAATCTCATAATCATTTATGTTATCTCCACCAGAATTTGTAACAACCTTTATAACAATTTTACAGTTTGCATTTTCATTTGGAATTTCAAATGTTTCAGAAATAAAACCCCATTCTTGAAAAACAGTAGTTTCAAACTTTTTTAATTTTTGAATAACATTAGATGTTGTTGTATCTGTATACTCATATCCAATATAAACTGAATTAAGATATGTTGTATTTGAATAAAAATATGTTGATATACAGAAAGAACCTAAAGACTGTTCTAGATCAGTAAAGTTTACTATTTCTGGGCTTTTAAAAATTGCTTCATTTGTTGATCCTACTGGAACATTACAACTGACCTTAGTTGTATAACTGTCTATAAAAGGTTCTCCAGTTAAACTGGTACCAGCAGAAAAAGAACACTTATCGGCCTCCCATAGAGACATAATATTTCTTTGCTCTTCTGATATTAAACTAATATAGTCTAACTTATCATCTAGTGCCCAAAGAGCCATTGGGTGTTCACTAAAAATCTTTTCTGCATATAAATTAGATGGATTAGACATTATTCTCCTATAACCTTATTATAGCAGGATAAGGGCTAATATAGTTTAATCTCACATGCATCTGTTGAGCAGTATTGCTCTCCTTCTGCCTCAAGATTTTCAACTCCATCATAAATAGCAGACCAATCAATCTTGCCAATTGTACCAACATAAGAATTATAGTCTTCTCTTGATATTTCAGTATATGGTTGCTGTGGATATGTTTTATTTCCCATTGGCAAGAATGAAACAGCCTTTAGTTGTCCCTCATACATATTAAGTGCTGGAGCAATAAACTGCTTTTCTGTTTCACTATCAAATGATAAGGTTACAGAAACACCATTGTCTGACCAATATTTTTGAGCAGTTGCTGCCAAACCAATTTTTTCAAATAGACTAACCTGTTTTTCAGCACGCTTATGTCCTGATGCAACTGGGAAGTAAACTACTGAAGTGTTTGCAGATACAATGTCTGCCTCAATCTTATACCCCGCTGCTTTAAATAAATGAAGCATTGGGTCAGTATTTCCAAAACGAATAGCACGAAGATAGAACTCTCCTCCAGGACCCCAGTGAACTCCAGGAGTTGCACCAGAAAGAAGTGAAACAGACCCTGATGGCTTAACTGTTGTTACACGAACTGATTCACGAACACAGAGCCACTCAGAGTACTGATGGTCATAGTGACGAATCTTGTTATATCCTTCATCCATCCATTCACGAGTTGTTGGCAATCCATATGTGTCTGCAAATGATGCAATGCCAGTAAGGGATGTACCAATGCGACGATTTCGTTGCATAATTCCGTTTGTCTGTTGCCAATGTGTTGGCATAAGAGTTACAGTCTTTCCATAAAGATATGCAAACTTCAATGTCTTGAGGAAGTCCTCCTTAGACTCATGACGATTTAGATGCACTTCTACAAGTGTACAAAGTTCGTATGATTCTAATGGCTGCTCCGCACAAGGATTGAATCCCATAATACGGGAATCCTTATAGTCTGGTGCATCTTTTAATCTACCGTAATCTCTAGCAACATCTAACCAAATAAATCCTGGCTCTCCGTTATCAGCAATTAAATCTACATAGTCTTCATATTTTGTTCCAACTGTTGCTGAAATAGAATTATTTGACATCCATGCCCATCCTGGCTTTTCTGGATCATATGAGTTACGATCTGGAAAAACTTCTGGATTTTTAAGATTAATAAAACCATCATCTTTTGGTGTTCCAAGTGCAAGGGTGGCAGAACGACGAACATTTCCAGAAACAACACATGTTCCAATAAGATTAACTATATCTACAATTGCACGGCTATCTAGTAGTTCTCCAGCCCTAGAACCAATTACATTGCGAATACGTGTATGGAGATCAATAAGTGGTGCTGGACCGCTTGCAACGCCTCCAAAGCCTTTAATAGGTGCTCCTAGAGGACGGATAAGGTCATAATTAAACTCTTGAATAGGTTGATTTTGACGAAGGAATGAATTAATTAAAAGACGAACTGACTCTACCCATCCTTCACGAGTATCTGGAATCTCATAAATAGATGCTGGCTCAGTAGGAGCATAGATAGACATTTGTTTATCTTGTCCCATGGTATCAAACCCAACTCCAATACCCAACATTAATGCATCCATTACCCAAGCAAATAATGCACCTGGATCATTGCGATCAATATCTCTTGTTGAAACCATTGCACAATTTTGAAGAGATGCAGAGTTGCGCTTCTCCATAGTCATAGGAGTTCCAAAAGCCCAGAGTCCACGACCTGGTGGTGTCCACTTTAATTCAAACATTCTTTGAAATGCTTCTTGTGCAGACTTCTGAGCCTTGTTATCATTCCAAGGAAGGCGATTATCTTTAGCATGATTTTTCTGGACTGAGTACATACCCTCAATTACACGACGGCAAACCTCATGCCAACGTTCTTTTGTACCGTCTTCTTTAACACGAGAATATGTACGAATAAATGTAATCTCTCCTAATGAGTTAGATCCAGCATCTGAAAATCCAAATGGGGCTGAAACATTATTATATTTATTTACAAAATCTTCTGATAGACGAAACGAAAAAACTTCTGACATTTATTTACCTTTCTAAGCAAATTATATGAGTACTTTGAGTTTTCCAAAGTGGTCTTAAGTATATCACAAATTTACAAAGAAAAAAACTCCGTTTTATGCGGAGTTTTAATTCTTTAACTATAAAGTTAAGGTTTAGTACTTTTGGTTTTACCAAGCACTCATTATGTTCATAATATCACGATCTACTTCAAATCCACTACCATCAGTGTATACTGTTGAAGTAGTATTAATTTTTACTAGTCCAGTAATTGTTGTTGTTGTTGATCCTGATGCAATTGATACGTTACCAATTGTTGGTGCTGAGTAACCTGAAACAGTACCCCAAGAAAGTGTTCCTGAGCCATCTGTTGTAAGATACTTACCAGAGTTTGATGTCTGTGATGGAAGAAGGGCTGCTGCTGCAGTTGATGCTGTAGTTGCACCAGTACCACCGTTTGTTATTGCAAGAGTTCCAGTTACACCTGTTGATAATGGAAGACCAGTAGCATTGGTAAGTGTTCCAGATGCTGGAGTTCCCAATACTGGAGCCGTCATTGTTGGGCTAGTAAGAGTTTTATTTGTTAATGTTTCTGTACCCGCTAAAGATGCAAAGTCAGCATCTGTAACTGCGGTATTAAATTGTGCTAGAGTTCCTGATACTGTATTTGAACCTAAAGCAACTGTTTTATTTGTAAGGGTTTCTGTTGCAGCAGTTTGTAATGTACCGTTTAGATAAATCGCTTTTCCAGAAGCAAGATTAATGTGTTCTGATGAAGTCCAAGCATCTGTAGCATCTACCCAGTTAAATGTCTTATCTGTTGCACCCTTTAATGTGATACCGCCACCATCTGCAGTTGCATCTGAAGGAGTGGCAACGTCACCAAGAGTAATATTCTTATCATCTACTACAAGGGTAGTTGAATTAATTGTTGTAGTTGTTCCATTTACCGTCAAATCTCCAGAAAGTGTTAAAGATGTTCCTGTTGCTACGCCAATCTCTGGTGTTACCAATGTTGGTGATGTTGCAAATACTAAAGCACCAGAACCTGTTTCACCAGTAACTGCTGCTGCTAAGTTTGAAGAAGAAGGTGTTGCTAAGAAAGTTGCAACTCCTGTTCCAAGCCCATCTACTCCAGTTGATATTGGTAGTCCTGTTGCATTTGTAAGAACACCAGAGGCAGGGGTACCAAGTGCGGGGGCAGTCATTGTTGGTGATGTTAAGGTTTTATTTGTCAGGGTTTCTGTTCCAGCAAGTGTGGCAAAGTCTGCATCAGTAACTGCTGTATTGAATTGTGCAATTGTTCCTGATACTGTGTTTGAGCCAAGAGCAACTGTCTTATTTGTTAAAGTTTCTGTTCCTGCAAGTGTAGCAAAATCTGCATCTGACATTGCAGTATTGAATTGTGCTTTTGTTCCAGTAAGTGTATTTGAAGTTAAATCAACTGTTTTATTTGTGAGTGTTTCAGTACCTGCAAGAGAGGCTACGTCAGCATCAGATACTGCAGTATTTAACTGAGCAAGTGTTGATGTAACTGTGTTTGAGCCAAGTGAAATTGACTTATTTGTAAGAGTGTCTGTTGAATCTCTAAGAACTACTGTTCCTGTTGCATCTTGAAATGTTACAGTTCTATCTGCTGTTGGATCTGTGACTGTTAAAGTTGTTTCAAAAGCATTGTCTGTAAGTCCTTCAAAAACAATTCCTGTTGTAGCATTAATTGTTGTGCTGTTAATAGTAGTAGTTGTACCACTTACTGTTAAATCTCCTGAGACTGTAACGTTTCCGCTTCCATCTGCTAGAACAACTGTTCCAGTTGCATTAGGAAAAGTGATTGTTCGATCAGCAGTTGGGTCTGTAACTGTTAGTGTTGTTTCGTATGTGTTATCTGTAGCACCCTCTATAATAATAGATGATCCAGTAACAATTGCATTTTTTGATGCATCAAGGCCTACAACACCAGATGCTGCTCCTACGTCTGAATCCTGAAGGTATGCTCCAAGAGATGAGGCAATAACATCTGTTGCATCTACAAAGTATGTAAGATCAATCCAGTAATTTACTCCATCACCAATTTTAAATTTATTAGTGTCTGACTCCCAGCCGATTTCTCCAGCATTTAGGATTGGGCCGTCGCCATCGTTTGAAGATACCCATTGAGCAGCAGTACCTCTTCGCTGTTGCATTCTTGTTGCCATTTATTTACTCCTCCATAGGTGTATAGTCATATTATATCAGGTTTTAATTAAATACTTCTGTTGCAATACCGCCATCATATGTAGCAGCCCAACTGTTAGTATTATAAAAACCAGCATCTTCTTCTGCGCCAGCCTCATTGTAAAAGCCAGCATCTTTAAACGTTGAAACAATTAAACCAGTTCCACCAATTGCTGTATCGTGGATGTGTTGTGGAGTCTCAATAGTATCTTGAAGTAACGCAGTAGTGTTCCACTGACCATTGTAAAAAAATAAAAGTCTATTATTCTGTGTATCAATAAAAAGTTCACCATTTACAGCATCTGTAGCATTAGGCGCATTAACTCCTTGCGGAACAAGAAGTTCTCTACTATCTACATAAAGTTTTGTTGCTGCGTGTGTATTTTCAGTTGGGGTGCCAACTACGACTGCTTGACCAAAAGTACCGCCTTCGGCTACATTAAGCCCATGCTTTACTTTAAAGTCTTTATTTACTGTTGCCATAGTTGACTCCCGTCCCTAAATTATGCTTCGATATAGATCTTGTGAACCTTAACATCAGTTCCTGCTGCTGCTCCAGTTACCTGAAGAAGAACATTTCCTGCAGAATAAACTGCATTTGTTGTTCCTAGTTCGCCATTGCTTTGTACATCAGCGTACTCTGTTACATAAACATCGTT
>Ga0214921_10010258_pt1 | contig 11626 bp, 19 predicted proteins | sample LL1505_MetaG_FD_177992 | JGI IMG/M metagenome (GOLD analysis project Ga0214921, IMG submission 177992) | Freshwater microbial communities from Lake Lanier, Atlanta, Georgia, United States - LL-1505 | ecosystem: Environmental > Aquatic > Freshwater > Lake | place: USA: Georgia | collected...
AATCGCCAACGGCGGGCTCTGGCTTCTTGCTCACCGTCTGCTCGTGCAGGCCAGCAACGGCGGCGAGGTATTCGTTTTCGGCGGGGCTTGATTCATTCGTGATCATCGTTGGGCTCTCCTTCGTTTGGGTTGGCGAACTATACGCCTGTTCACTAGCATGTCAAATCGGAATTATCAGCGTGGCGCTCGGGGAAAACATGCAGTTGGGGAGTCAAACTTTCGTACAGTGTTTGGTGGCTGTATCGTCAGTTGGGCTGTTGTTTATCGTCAGTTGGGCTAACGGGCAAGCAGGCCGGTGACGCTGGCCAGCAGTTCCAGCAGATCGTGCAGTGCTCGAGCAGCGGGCGAGTCTGTGCCGAGCTCCTGGCCCAGTCGGACGAGGACGAGCGATTGCAGGGCGGCGTTCCAGCGGCGTTGCATTTCGTGGCCCTCCTTGGCCAGAGAATCCTGTGTGCGATTGCCACCCGTTTTGCAGCTTGCGGCAGGCCGGGTGGCCCCACCTAAATCGGCTCAGGCGTCAGCGCACGCCTGACAGTGGAACTCAAACGACGTAAGCAGGTGCTCAAGGTTCGCAAACCACACCCGCTTTGTGACTGCCCATTGAATCAGCCAATGCTCGGCCATTGAGTCATCGCCAGCGGCGTAGGCCGCTGCGTACTTGCTGGCGAAGTCCTTAATGGCGTAGGTGCTGGTGATCGTCATGACTTCGTATCCGCTTCATTAGGCCGGTGAGTCTCAGTTGCTCACCACGCGACTACTGTAGTGTATCGCTAGTTGGGCGTCAACGGGTTGAGAAAAGATTTTTTTGGGGCGTTTTCTGCGGGGAAAACGCTACTTCCGGCGTGCGGCCTTCTTGGCCTTCTTCCGGCTGGCCAATGGACGCTTGGCCAAATGCTTCTTGCCAACGGATCGAGTGCTGAGGTCCGCACTAGCGGCCTTGGCAGACTGCACTGGAATCAGCCAGACACGCTGGCCGAAACGGCGAGCGCCCAGCAGCTTGCCCTCGCCAAGGAGATGGCGAACCCAGCCCTGGCTACAACCCATCACCTCAACGGCTTCCGATACGGTGAGGTATTCGCCGCCGTCAATCTTCTGTGGCATCGCAACCATGTCCCAATACTACAGGCCATCGCTAGTTGGTCAAACTGTCCACCAGCCCAAACTGTCCAACCATGGCAACCGGCACGCTCCGAAGAATCGGAACGGCCGGCTGCCGATAGTTGAGTGCTGTACGAAAGTATGAGTGGAGGCGAGGGGAGTCGTCACTTTGTACAGATAAAAAAATGCTGTACGGTGAACTTCTGTACACTAAGCAAAAAAGGGAGAAGACCATGGAACCGATGACGCTGGCGGAACTGTTTGAACGATATGCAGACTTGCGAAACCTCAACCCAAAAACTGTGGCCCTCTACGGAATGCTTTTGGACCGTCTGCGTGCCCACCTGGGGCACGAGCCCACGGTGAACGACCTAGATGACCTTGTGATCAGTCGCTACCTCAGAGCCCGTGCTACGCAGTCCTGGGCGGGAAAGACTGTGCGGCCGGCATCGGTGCAGAAGGACAAAGTGATGCTGGCTTCTGTGTGGAGCCTGGCTGCCCGTAAGCGGTGGGCTCAGGACTTTCCAGAGCTTCCACGCATCAAGGTTTCCAAGAGCATCCCCACGGGCCGGGCCTACACGTCGGAAGACGTGGCGCAGATGATCCGGCAGGCTCGGCACCGGCGCGGACGCACGGGTGGCAAGCTTTCCTGCTGGTGGTGGTCAACGCTGATCTACATGGCGTACTGCACCGGGGAACGGGCAACGGCCCTGCTTTCGCTGCGGTGGGGCGAGCTAGACCTAGAGCGTCGGCGGGTTGTGTTCAAGGGGGAAACGCGGAAGGGAAGCACGCACGACATCGAACGAGACTTCACCGAGCAGCTGTCGGCCATGATGCTGCCGCAGCGGGGCCAGCCGGATGAACTGGTGTGGCACTGGGATCGTGCTCGAGGTTCGCTTTGGACTTCCTTGAAACTGCTCTGCAGGCTCGCTGGCGTGCGTTACAGGGGCTTTCACGGGCTTAGGCGTACTCGGGCCTCCTACGCTGCCCTGGCCGGCGGAACGGCCGCAGCCACGCAGGTACTTGACCACAGCGACCCACGCCTGCAGGAAAGGTATGTCGATAGCCAGATTTGCCCCACCGAGCAGAGCAGCGTCGATTGCCTGCCGCCACTGGATCTCAACGAGCCAAGGTAGGATATTTCTTTGCCGTGCGGAGTGGTGCAAGTTGGTCTTCAGGCGGCCGTAATCACCCGGTGCCTATGGCCAGCGCGGAAGTAGCATCCTGAGAAAATCGGGGGATGCGGGTGCAAATCCCGCCTCCGCAGCGGCTTTTGCATGACAGGCACAGGGCGAGCGACGCGGGGAAAGGGTAAAAACCCGCGCCGCTCAAGCCCTGGCCTAGGTCATTGGTAAGAAAAAGGGGGCTCTTTTTCTGACATGGCTTTTGCAACCGCCAGCAGCTGCCACTCGGCTTTGAGACGGCGAATCTCGGCCAGCGTGTGCATCAGCCTGGCCGCAAGATCGCCGCTGGTTCCGGTCCATGCTCCCTGGAATCGACGCGCGGCCTGCTCGCACTCCAGCAGGTAGGCGTCGGTCAGCGGCTCACGCTGCGACAGGATGTAGGCGTCACCCATGCGGCTCACTTCTTGCCCTCATCAAAAAGCACGATTGCCAGCAGGCTATACGCCGCGAGATCCAGCAGCGTGTCACGCACGCCCTCGTGGACGAGCCGGCCCGTCTTGCAGAACGTCTTCAGCCGCTGCACCTTGTCGGCCACCCTGACGAGACAGCCACGCCAAGGCTCGATGCCTACGAACTCAGCGCCCTGGCGGATGTTGGCTAGCGGGTCGCTCTCGCTTCCGTAGTCCTGCGATTTGCTCAGGTGCAGCTGCCGCAACTCCTCGAGCAGTTCAAGAAACGGCAGCGATCCGGGCCGCTCGTTGCTGCTTTCAAACTCTGCAAACTCGTCTCTTGCGGCAACCCAGTCTCTGGATGCTTTCATCGTCTCGCCGTCATAGCCGAGCGTGACGTGTTGCAATTCCTCTGCCGCCGCAACTTCTGGCATAGGTTCCGTAACAGCCGGCGACACGTCGTACCAGTCCTCCAGCGGCTTGCCTGCGGCCTGGGCCTCGCGGCGGATCTGCACGGCAGCACGCAGCAACTCGTTGGCGTCTTCAATCGTGGTCGTCATTGTCGTCCCTTGGTGAATCGTGGAATGATGCCCGCAGTTCCGTATGGTCTACATTCCACCGCAAGAGCATCCACCAACCGCCAAGAGGTCGAGCCGACATTCCCTTCTCAACAGCCCATCCATCGGTCAGGCATTCCTGCTTGTAGGCCGCACTTCGCACCAAGTGGATAGGCCGCACCCGCACGAGCCCCGTAGGCGAGAGCCGCTGCCGGCTGGCCTCAATCAGCGTCCGCTGATGGACGTGACCGGCGTGAACGCAGTCTGCGTCAACGTCCACCAGGTACCGCGAGTAATCGATAACGCCTCGCGTCACCGGGCCACCGCCACCGTAGCCGTGGTGGTACCACAATCGGTACATAGCTGTGCTTGTCTTGCTGGCCCTGGCCCGAAACATCACCCATCCAGAGTAGCCAGCGGCCCTGCACTTGCTGCCTCGCACTCGCAGCTGCTCAACGAGCCTGGTGGTCAGGCATGTCTCCATGCGTTTCCTGACGGCTGTCTCGTGGTTGCCGGGCGTGATCAGCGCCATCTGCTCGCGGTACGGCTCGAGGTACTCGGCGCACTGCGTCACGATGTCATCGTAGTAGTTGCCCTTCTGGAACTCTGGCCTAACGTCCCACTTGCCATTGGATCGCGGGTCGTACTTGCCGCCCATCGCGTCAAAGTGGTCGCCAATAGAAAGCACTGCGGCGTTGAGTTCGCGAGCTTTCGTCAGATCCGCAGACAACTTCTCGCGGTTGCACTTCACAGAGTCCCAGTGCCAATCGCTAGAGAGCAGCACCCACAGGCGGGTTTGGAAGTCGATGCGTGTGACGCTGCCATCAAGGCTTGTGACGTTCCAGGCGTCGCTCGCGTTCTTGCGGCGGAAGGTGCCAGCACTACGGCCCATCGTTCACCTCCGTGTAGCCAAGCATCGTGAGCACCCGCCGCTGCACACGGGCAGCCTCGGTGATCGCCTCTTCGCTGATGTTGGGGCCAAGGCTCGCGTGAAGCAGCTCGTGCAGGATCGTCTCGAGCCGAGCACCGCCGCGTAGCTTTTCGTCAATGAGAATGCGGGGACGCTTGGCGTTGTCAAAGAACGTCCAGCCGCATGCGTCACCCTTCAACTTGGTGAAGCGAAGCAACCACCGCTTGCCGTCAATCGTGACGTGGTGATCATCTGCCACGGCTCGCCCTTTCACGCACCACCGTAGCGGGGGCGTCAACCAATGCCGATGCGGCGGCCTAGTTCGTTCAGCTGCTCCTGACGCTTGCTGCATCCGCAGTCGCCGCCAGCCAGCGCAGAGACACGCTCTTTGGTGATGCCGATTGCGGAGAGCCCGGCGGCAATCATGTCACCTAGGCCAGCCTTTGGCGTTTCTAACACGCCAGCGTGACACAGGTCGGTCAGCATTTTGTTTGCTGACTCGCGCAGTGATCCGTGATGCCTGTAGCCGTCCTTTGCCACTCTGGGATACGAAGGGTGGTCAACGTCTACCTCAAACACGCCGCCGCCCAAGTAATTGGTGAGGCAAGGGCGAATCTCGTCTAGTGTGTACCCACGCTGGACGGCACGAAAGCACACATCAAAAACGCGAAGTTTCATGGCGCACCAAGAACGGTAAGTTCTGGAGTGCTGTACTTACACGGGTTAAAGTTTCCAGTTCCGCCGCATGTGTCATCAGTGGTGAAAGCAATCAAATCCATAGAAATGTCTGGTTCGCTGCCGTCGTAGCATTGCGACAAATAACAATCATACAACTCACTGTTCGTAATATTTTCCCGGCCAAAGAAGCCCCCAGAGCCATCAGACTGGTAGCCAACTCCTATAGTTTCGGCGGTCACGTAAAAATGCTGCTTGTACCCGCATTGTGAATTGGGGTTGCCAGGAAAGATGTATACACTGATGGTTTTGCTGGTGGCTTGCGTGTAACTAGCAATTCCTTCTCCGTATCTGCCGGTTGTGTCACAAACGTAAAAGTCTACGTTTGCTGTGGCGTAGTACGTGTCCACGCCGCCTTGAATCACGCGCTCAGCAGTCAGGCCGCACCATTCAAAAACAAGAGAAATAGTTGGTGTGGGGTCAGGCACCGGAAACTGGCTGCCAGTGCATTCTTCGCCTGCGGCAAGCACGCGAAACCCAGTCTCATCGCAGCAGCACTGCGGCGGCGGGGGCGGCGGCGGGTAACAGCAGCACCCTGCGCTGGTGCCTAATGTTCCAGCCTTATTTAGTAGGTTGCCGTTTTGCACGTACAGCGGCATGGCTACCTCACGCGGTGGCGCACGTTGCGACGGAGACGGAGAACGTCACGGTAGAAGACGTGGACACGGCCGCAAACGGAAGCGTGTCAAACCGCAGAGAAGTGGTCGTGAGCGTCGCCGCCGTTGCAGCGTAGGCCACGTCCCACTGCCAGTTGATCAACCGCCAAGCGGTGCCCTCTCGCCCAATGACGCAGTTCCGAGTGCCAGCACTGGGCAGATTCATCAAGTCGTTGGTGGCGTTTGCCGTCCCCGTCATGTACTTGTACGTGACGTTCTTCACGCCGCCGATAGACCACGAGCCGGTAAACGTGGCGGTGCGAAACAAAGCGACGCCGCCGAACTGCGGGTGGTCAAACGTGAGCCCCGGCTGGTTCCGGTCCCCGCCCTCGACGGTGCGTACTGCCTTGGCGATCCTCTGGGCCGCACCTCGAGAGAAAGTCACAAACGACTTGCCAGCCGCCTGCCCTGCGCCGTTGCTTGCTCCCTGCTCAGACACGCTCAGCCCTCAACGATGCTGACCACCAGCTGCGTGCCGGTTAGGTTGCTTTGAGCCGCGTAGCTGCCCGCAGCCAGACGCCCTACGGCAGCCTCGCCGCCTCTTAGAGACACGCAGGGCACAAGAGCCCCTGCGGATAGCTGGCCGAAAGAAACGGTTGCCGTGGAAACGGTGGACAGGTTGCGAGCGAAGAAGAGGCCCACGCTGCTCATCGTGGCCGTGGTGATCGCCACCGTGCCGGCAGCGTTGGTTCCCGGCGTGAGCGTCAGCGTGTTGATGCCGCTGGCCGACATGTCGGCAGTAACGCCAGACGCCACCAGGGCTTGGTTGAGATTGCCACGGGCAACCTGGGCGTTGATGTTCCACGTTAAGTCAGGCATGGCTGCTCCTACTGCTGTGTGGGTGTGCCGAAATACTGCTGGAAGTTGACGGCCTTATGCACGCGGCGAACCAAGACGGTGGGGGCACCTGTGGAAATGGCACCACCCGTCGTAAGCGGTTGCGGATTGCTAGACGGCACTTTGTCGCCGCTGTCGGTGTCGATGACGTAAGCCCGTTTCTTGGTGCCGCCGTCCAAGTAGTTCCACCCGACGTTGGGCAGCTGCAGCGGCCACCCGTCAGGGCGATACTCCAGCGTCACCTCAACTTGCCAGTAGCGAATCTCGGACTCATTCACGACCTCGACGGCCGGGTTGGCCGCGATGCCGCTGCACTTCCACGTATAGGCAGCACCGCCGAGATAGGCAGACGAGTTCACTGAGTTCGTCACCGTCGTGGCCAGCCCGTAGTCAAACGTGGCACGGTTGCCGCTAATGGACGCCTGCAGCGTCGAAATATCCGTCTGCACGCCCTCAAAGAAGTCTCGAGCAGAGTTCTGAAGCGGTGCGAGCGTGTCGCCCTCGTAGTAGTAGAGCGCCGGCACTTGCAGGCCGCCTGTGCTCCATTTCCAGATGTCTGCTCGAGCTAGCGGGTTGGGATCTACATTCGCCTGCTTCGGCAGTTCGTAGTCCCACGTCACCTCGTAGTGCCAGCGTGAGCCGTTGTAGTTGCTCACCGACACGTTCATCGCCCGGCAGTACGACGCCTCTGGGTGTGGACTCAGAAACGACACGCCAGGGGCGTTGGCAATCGTTGTCTGCTGCGTTGTCGGGTCATCTACCTCAACGACGAACTTGCGTTGAAAAGTAGGCGCTTCGCCAAACTTCCGCGAAGCGGCGACAGTGGCAAGCTCGGTGTAGGAAAGGATTCCCATTAGGCGGCAGCCCCCAAGATGTCTACCTTTTCCTGCTGCAACGCCCGAAGCTCGCCACGGATCTCGTCCAACTTTTGCGTCTGCTTGCGGTACTCAGCAATGGCTGGATCTTCGCGGCCCGTGGCCAGGGCTAGGAACTGGGCCATGCCCTCGCTAGAGCGAACGTCGTTGGCCTTCAAGGCTTCGTTGGACTTGCCGCCGAGAGCGGCGGCACGCTCGGCAGTGATGGCGTCAATGTCGCCTTGCTTGGCGGCCATCTTTTCGTCAACAGCGGCGGCTTCCTTGGCGATCCGCTCCTTTTCTTTGGCGGCCTCTTCAGCGGCACGCTCGGCTTCTTTGGCTGCCCTCTCCTGCTCTCGGGCAGAATCCTCTGCTGCCTTCTTTTCTGCGGACTGCCTGTCTTCTATCCCCTTGATCTGTTCGTTGTAGATTTGTCGTCGCTTCTCAGCCTCACGGTTGTACGTTTCTTCGTTGATAAGTCCGTTTTCCAGTTGAGCATTCAAGTCAGTGAGCCCAGATTGATATTCCTGAGCCGCTGCCCTGCCAGCCTCGCCAAACTGCTCAGCCGCCTTGGTCGCCTCAAAAAACTGATCCGTCTGGCGAGTCATCGCCCGCTGCTGACGCTGTTCGTCATCAGCATCTTGCTTGGCTAATGCCTCAGCAGCTCTTTGCCGCTCCTTGAGAGCACCATCGTCTGCCGTGGCTGCGGCGGCCTCTGCTCCCTTTGCTGTCTGTTGCGCTGGCTTTTCACCGCTTGCAAACGCCCGGCCGATGATCGGCACTTTGGACATGTAGGCGTAAAAGTCTTTGATCTTCTGGCTGGCCCAATCAATCTGCTCACCGATGTATCCGAAAGCCACATTCATGCCGCTGCGGATGGCTTCAACGACGTTCGTCAACCCGACGATGAACGGCGACAGAAACGTGTGAACAACGGCCCCGGCGACTTTGAGTACGACGCCAAGGGCTTCAGCCATGACGCCCACAAACTTCAGGACGCCTTCCACGAGCGTGCCGATGAGCGTGAATACTGGAGCGATTACCTGAGCGATTGGCGACAGAATCGACGTGACGCCCTCAACCACGCCGCTGATGCCGTCCGTGAAGCCAGCAAGCCCAGACTGAATCGCAGCGAACGCACCAACAAAAGGCGTCACGAACACGTCGGCCAGCCCGGCAAAAGCACTCTCGGAACGCTCGCCGGCAGCAGTCGCCTCCTCCATCGCAAAGGCAAGGTTGTCCACCTGCTGGGCCTGCACCTGGCCGAGCTCTGCGTTCAGCTGTTCAAGTGCGACGGTTCCGGCAGTGATTCCTGCGGCCATCTCAAAGGCCCGGTCTTTGGCATTCAAGAACGCCTTGCCAAGATTCACCGCAAGCAATGCGCCGCCGATGAGCGGGTTGCTCAGCCCGAGCACAGCAGCTGCGGCAGTGCCTGCGGCACCGCCGCCGAGGGCCAGGCCGATGCCAAGAGCTTTGGCTGCCAGGATCATAGTGCGGGCAGCCATGGCACCCTTAAGGGCACCGATGGCAAAATCCTTCAGCCCTGCTGGATTGCGGATGGCACTAAACAGTTTCCACTGGACGTAGGTGTAGGCAATGTCTTTGCCAAACGCGATAACGCTGACGCCCGCATCCGCCACGCTCTTGGTGGCGTCACCGATTCCAGCAATCGCGCCGCTGAGTCCGTTCACGACTCGTTCAGTGACGCTGGCCGCTCGTGCCATATCGTCGGCACTCGAGGTGGCCGCTTTTAGTTCTGCGTCAGCCTTAGCAACAGCCCTGCCGTAGACTTCTTGCGACAGGATGCCTTTCTGCATCATCGCGTCGAGCCTGCCGATCGTGTCGGCGTACTTCTCGGTAGGCGTCCTGAGTTCCGCCGTGATCTTTGCGGCTTGACGAAACTCGGCCGCCGTGGCTTTGGCGCTGGCCCCTACCTTGGACAACTCGCGGTCTGCCTGCGCAACGCCAGCTGCTACGCCATCGGCGTTCGCACTCAGCTGAAAGGCTAGGTCAAGTTTGGCCATTGGGTTGCGGTCTTAGCTTTCCAAGCTCTGCGGCAATCTCGGCACCTGTCATCGGCGGCCGACGAATCGGCATGAAGTCTTCGGGCTTTGGTGTCCTGCCTTTGACGTGCGGGGCAATCGTCAACGCCGCAAGTGTTCCAGTCTGTTCCCACTCTCTTCCGAATGGTTCCACGTACCTGTCAAACGCCATCCACTCCCGCAGCAATGTCACCGGCAGTGCGTTGATGTATTCCCACGTCCAACCAGTCGCTAACGCCAAACGAAACAGGAATGCCCGGTCTGGCCGGGCTCTCAGTTTTTTGCCAGTTCCTCAATCGACTCATCGGAAAGGTTGTTGTGCTCCATGGCGGCCTGCCAGACGCGATTCACTACTCGAGCAGACTTAGACGCCAGGCGGGCCACGTCGCCGTTGTCGAACAGCCGGTTGCCTTTTTCGTCGACAAGGCACCGCACCAGAAACTTGGAGCGGAAATCGTCCACGCCCGTTTCCTTCTTTCGCATCCATTCGTTTTCGTAGGCGTCTCGCTCGCCCACGCTCATCACGCGGATGAACACGTCACCGCCCCACTCGGGCACAGTGAGCTTCAGCATGCCGAGATCGTCAGCGGCCAGAATCTGGTCTTTCGTGAGGGATGGCATATCTACTCCGTGATCTTGAACACTGCGGTCCATTCCTGCAGTTCACCAACGCTAGCATTCCAGGCAAGTGATTGAAGGATGGACTTGCCAGACGAGAACGACGCGCCGGGCGCTGTGATTGAGAATGCGCCAGTGGTTGTGACGTACGACGTGTTCATAAACGTCGTTGTGCCACGACACCGGACGGTGACGGTGCCATAGTCGCCGTCTGCGGATCTAAAACGCTTGTCACGCCCTTGGTAGCTCTTGGGCGTTACTTCAACAACGTCCGCAGACACGCCATCAACGGAGATGGAAACCACCTCAGAGAGCGCAGTGCTTCTCCAAGTGACAGTCGTGCCCTGAGCGACATTCGCCACGACGGCCTCCCGTCGTTACGACTGCACTTTGAAGGTGTAGCTGGTCTTGACGAGCTCGCCCACTGCGTAAGAAACGCTCACGGAAGAAACGGTCGCGGTGTAGCTTGCGGAAGCAAAACTGAGCGCCCCGCTAGATCCAATCGTCACCGTCGAGTTGGTGGCCGCGAAGCACTCAATGCTGATCTCGTCATCTCGCAGGGCAGGCGTCTGGTACAAGCGATTCTTGCCGCTGGCAACGCCCAGGTGCGTGAAGTCTAGGAGATCGCCGCCGGGCGTGACGCTGACGCTGGTGACGGTGTAGGTGGAACCGGCAAAGACAAAGTTGCTGCCCTGCGAATCGGCTGGCATCGTGGCCTCTCCTAGTGAGTTGCGGGCGGCAAAGCCCTACTCACAAACTAGGCCACGACGGGGCAACCCTTGCAGTTACTCCACGCCGTCTATGGCATTCTGCATGACGGCTTCAAGGTTGGCTTGAAGTGTTGCCTTCATGGCTGCCTTGTTCTGGTAATACGCGAGCCACGCAAACCGGCGGGCCACAACTTTGCCACGGCCTGTACGAGGGGGCGTGCCAAGTTCCAGATACGGGCTGTGCGGGGCCACGCCAGACTTGTAGCCAACAAGCCCCACAACCGTCAGGCGGGCCTTGCCGCCATACTTCCGCACCACAGTTCCAGGCGATGCACGAAGCCTGCCAGTGCGAGCCTTGACCTCTGAGACGTTCTTGCGAAGAGCCCACAGGGCGGGCTGCAGTGCGTGTTCTACGGCCTCCACTACCTCGGACGGCTCAACTTGAAACGCATCAGCCAACGCCTTCTCTTTGAGCCAGCGGGCATCCTTCTGAGTCGTGTTGATCTTGAACGTGACTTGGCGGGCCATCATGTCGCCTCATTGATGCGAAACTCAAACGACTGCTGCACTGAGTAGTACGGCAGCATCTGGTCATCGGCTGGCAAGTCCACGCCGTCAGCCTCGCTCTGCAGCGTGCTCCGCTGTATAGTCACGCCGGCCGTCGTGCCCGTCCACCCGTCCACCGCCAGGCGTACCGCTCGAGCAATCGACTTCACCGACGTGTACGACGTGCCGTAGGTGGTCAGCTGCAGCGTCACCACGGGGTTGCCGACGTTGCCGGCGAGCGACTGCGGACGCTCAACGGCGGTGCGTTGATACACAACCAGCGGCAGCGGCGTGCCCTGCGGGGCAATGAGCGGATACACCCGCGAGCCAATGAGCGACGATACGGCCGTCTGGCTCGTCAGGCGGGCGTACAGGAACGCTTCTGGTGCTTCGGGCAGGCTCATGGCGTGTTCCTTATGCCACCGTTACCGGATCTGAAAGCGGCCCGTCGCCAACGGCGTTTACGGCGCGGACTTGCATTACGGACCCG
>Ga0214921_10010259_pt1 | contig 11626 bp, 31 predicted proteins | sample LL1505_MetaG_FD_177992 | JGI IMG/M metagenome (GOLD analysis project Ga0214921, IMG submission 177992) | Freshwater microbial communities from Lake Lanier, Atlanta, Georgia, United States - LL-1505 | ecosystem: Environmental > Aquatic > Freshwater > Lake | place: USA: Georgia | collected...
TAATAAAATAAAAGCCGACAATGCAAATAAAACAGATGCTCAAATTGGTCAACAAGCCTTGCAACTTGCTATGGCGGCCAAGCAGCTTAGAATGTATGCAAAAGAGTTGAAAGAACTTTTAATATATTCAGGCAATGGAGATATATGGGATGAAATGTTGTCTGAACAAACCAGATTAATTAAAGAGAAGAAAGAATTTCTTAGAAGACAAGCAATTGCTGATAAAAAGAAAAAAGAACAGATAGCTGAATTGATTATGTTATCATTGATTGGCGTTGGCACCTTTATGATTCTTGTTCCAATTGTTGGTTTAGCTTTCTTTGCTTTAACTCGATGATTGCCTTTATTTTAGCAGTAGCACTAAATACAACGACATATGGATGGCCAACTCACGAATGCATCCGATGGACATGGACAGGTGATGTTTATAATCGTAAAGTGGTGTGCCTAGAATGGCGTGAGAGAAAAAACTATCAACCAAAAGGAGATGATAATGGCGGAAGAAAAAAAACCTCTTAGTCGAAGCGAAAGAGAAGCACAAATCAAAGACAAAGCAGGATGGGTTATTACCGTTTTGGCTGCTTTGTTGGCCATTAATACTTATATTGCTAGTGGCAATAGTTCTAAGGTATTGAACAACACAATCAAGGCTAATGATACATGGGCATTCTATCAGGCCAAATCTATTAAACAAACTCTTGCTGAAATGGCATATGATACAGCCGTTGATAAGAAAGACAATGCTAAGGCTGAAAAGTTAAAGGCTAAGATTGACAGATATGAATCTGATCCTGCAACAGGTGAAGGTAAGAAAGAATTAATGGCCAAAGCTCGAGCACTTGAGGCAGAACGTGATGCAATTAAGAAAACAGGACCATGGTTAACATTTGCTGGTTCTGGATTTCAAATTGCTATTGTGTTATTGTCAGCTAGTATCTTAGCTGTAGCACCTGCATTGTATTTGGCAAGTATAGTAGTTGGTGCTTTATCTGCTTTGTTAATGAGCCAAGGTATTTGGTTATGGTTACCAATTCTCCTATAGTAGAAAAGAAAAAGTATCGAAGCATTTTTATTAGTGACGTACATCTTGGCACAAAAGATAGTCAAGCAGATAAATTAAATAATTTTTTAAAAAATAATTCTTGCGATACATTATATCTTGTAGGAGATATCATAGACGCCTGGCGCATACAACAAAACAAGTGGCGATGGAAACAAAGTCACACAAATGTTGTTCGTAGAGTATTGGGTCATGCCAAGCGTGGAACTAAAGTAATCTACATAGCCGGCAATCATGATGAGTTTTTAAGACCAATGATACCATATGGTTTTAGTTTTGGTCTTATTGAAATACACAATCAATTCGAACACATAGGTGCTGATGGTAAGCACTATTTGGTTACTCATGGTGACCTATTTGATGGAATAACAAGACTAGCTCCATGGCTAGCATTTTTAGGAGATAAAGCATATGACTTCATTTTATCACTCAATAGTAGGCTCAATTGGATACGTCATCGTATGGGTTTTGGGTACTTTAGCCTTAGCAAGTTCCTTAAGCACAAAGTCAAAAAAGCAGTAGATTTCATGTTCAAATTTGAACAGAATCTGGCAGGTTATTGTAAGAAACGTGGATATGATGGTGTTATATGCGGACACATACATCATGCGGAAATAAAAGAAATAGATGGTGTCACATATATGAATGACGGCGATTGGGTCGAATCATGCACAGCTCTTGTAGAACACCATGACGGTTGCTGGGAAATCATAACTTGGACACAGGAAAAAGATGTTGAACTTGAACGATAAAATTACCATTGTAGTTCCTTGCAAGAATGAAGAAACCTACATCCATCACTTATTAGAATCGTTACGTAAACAAAAAATTGGTGATACACGAATTATTATTGCAGACTGTTCTACTGATAACACTAGACAGGTCATAAAAGATAATAGTCGTGGTTTAAATGTGGAAATCATAGAAGGTGGACCAGTGTCTATAGCCAAGAACAATGGCGCAAAACTAGTCACCACACCTTATATTTTATTCATCGATGCTGATGTGCGTTTCTTTAAAGACACTGTGATACATGATGCTGTTCGACTAATAGAGTCTAAGAACTTAGACCTTGTTGGCTTGAATATCAAATGTTATGATAAAGACCCGAGAGCAAAGATTGGGTTTACTATTTTTAATATTATAAACCATGCAATGAAATATTTTTCACCTTTTGCAGTTGGTGCATTTATGCTAACACGTAGGGATAAGTTTGAAGAATTTGGTGGCTTCCCCGAAATGTTTGCAACATCAGAAGATTACTTTTTGTCCAGAAAGTATAGTCCAAAAAAGTTTAGAATTATTCGCCATTATTTTGGCCAAGATTCACGTAGGTTTAAGAAGATGGGATATTTTGGTATGAGTAAATATCTAGTTAAGAATTTCTTTAACCGTAATAACAAAGCATATTGGGATAAACTAGATTCATCCAAATATTGGAATTAATTATAATGAAGTGCTATAAACTCAGCTTCTGGTATTCGTGTTATAGTATTCTTAGAACCGAGTACCACAACAAGCCTGCGGCCAATATCAGTATCTAATAACATTACGATACAACCACCGGCCGCATTTGTCCATCCTGTTTTACTTACTATGAAATCGTGGCGTTTACCAATAATTGGATTTGTATTGTTAAAAAAGAACCACTTCTTTTTAACTTGAATCTTCACTTGAGCAGTTTTGCTAGCCTGAATGATATCAGGATAATAACTTGCAGCAAGCACCAATTCAATCAAATCTTTTCCTGTACTGATATTCATCGGACTTAGTCCAGATGCTTCAACAAATTTGGTGTTAGGCATATTCATAGCAACAGCTTTAGAATTCATATCCCTAATACAACTTGATTTACCACCTGGATAATTATCACATAAAGTAATAGCAGATTCATTGCTTGACATAACAAGAGCCATTTGAATATGTTGCTCTCTTGTTAAATTTCCGAGTTTCTCTTTTGGATTCTGACCAGCATCTATTATGACCATTGCAGTCATAAGTTTAGTGATACTGGCAATCGACCTTAGTTCTTGGCCATTTTCGCTTTGTATGATTCTACCATCACCATCCGCAACTAACCAAGTGTGAGCAGTTAAACTCACACCAAAGGCATTTGTTGTTAACAGTAGAAATGAAAAGATTAGATTTTTCACGGACATTAATTATATATGGTCCGACCTACAGGAATCGAACCTGTATTGATAGCTTAGAAGGCTACTGTTCTATCCATTGAACTAAGGTCAGTTAAATGGTCTCGGTAGGAAGAATCGAACTTCCATCTCATGGTCCCAAACCACGAATTCTACCATTAAACTACACCGAGAAATATGGAGCGGGATGTCAGAATCGAACTGACGACCGAAGATTGGAAATCTGCTGTTTTGCCATTAAACTAATCCCGCAAATCTTGGCGATGCGTGGGAGAATCGAACTCCCGTCTTCGGATAGACAATCCGAGATAATGACCATTATATGAACGCACCTAAAATAGGATAAGCTACTTGTTTCCACGCAAGCCCTTAATTGAGCAGTTACTCTGTCCATCTCTTTTATTCTATATGTCTGTGTGCAGTTGAGATTCTGCCTATCAGAGCCTGCGAGGGTAGTTTCCATCCTCACGCTAACGGTTTTCTGCCACCGGATCTCTATCGCTAATCAAACGCTATTTTAACGAAAATAGTAACGGGATTTTACCATTTGTTTTGCTGACGCACTATTTGCTATGCTCAACGGACTTAGCTGCAGCACTTACCGTTTATGTACATAGTTAGTTAGAGTTGACGTTTACTCAGGCGCTTACGTCAGCAAAACAAATGGTACTCGATAGCGGAATCGAACCGCTCTTATGCGGATGAAAACCGCATGTCCTAACCGATAGACGAATCGAGCATTTTTAAAACATGATACAATTATAACCGTTTTTGACGCTTCTGTCAAGCATTATTTTGTATTGTTGTTTTGGCACACTTGGAGTGGGTGACAGGATTCGAACCTGCATAGCACGGATTTGCAATCCGCTACCTAGCCTTTCAGTACACACCCACGCAATTAATTATCTTCATACTCATAATTAACAGTTTCGATGTTTTCACGATAAACACCTGCACCATTCTTTGTATGAAAACGTTTAGCCATTTCAGTCTTTGGACTTAAAGTCACAAATCTTGTAATTTCCGGCCTTGTCTCTTTAATGTGGCGAACCGCATCAAAAATCAATGTACGACCAGCACCTGGCACATATGACCAGATTGTGTAAAATACGGCTACGTTAGGAGTGTCTGTATTTTCAAATAATTCAGATTCCTTTGTTGGAATTGAATGTTGATAACTCACACATGTAATAGCTTTAACTTTATCATCAGCATCACGGAAAACAAAAATATCTTTATTAGGACCAATTCGATCCACATGTGGAATATTCGGGCGTACCGGATCTTGATTCAACAAGTCAAAAAATTTATCAGTTAGTGATTCTATTAAATGTAACATGCTATAATATACTAAAAAATGTGGTTGCAGGTAGTGGTAACGCTCCACTCTCGATATGGCTTATGAGACCATTCGGGTCAACTTGACCTACCTGCGGTAATGCTACTATTTATATTGTAAAATGAATTTCTTTGATTGAGTCCCAGCGAAAACTACGCCAACCTTGACTTTCAAGGTCAAAAACGGGAACAACTTCTTCATTTTTCTGTTTTTCAGCAGTTTTTGGCAATTTTTCAGTCGGGATTTTGTCTTCTTTCAAAGTACAAATCATTGTCCGTTCACTTCCGTCTTTTTTTGTGAATTTTACAGTCACTTCACTTTCACGGAGAGCACTCAAAAGCCAATTTTTCTCTTTTTTTGTCTTAAATTCAAATTTTTCACTCATTTTTTCACCTTATTTACGATTTTTAAAACTCAAACTTGAAGATTGCAGCACAGCTGTCAATAAAATTGTTGCCGACCAAGTCTCAAATGTGTACGGAATCTCCAAAACAGGAAAAAGCGTGTTCAAAGACCAAATTGTTAAGAACGGAGCAACAATTAAGAGAAATAAAATTACAACAATTGCAATTAAAATAGAAAATGTATTATTCATCATCTTCCTCCGGTGGATTTTCATCTTGCCAATCTTCTAGGCGTGTTCTCAAATCCCAAAATTCAATAATATCATCATCAATGAGGTCTAAAGAATCAGGGTCTGCTAAATCAAACTCATTATAATCATCAAAGCCATCTTCAAACTTTCCTACAAAGCCCATACCTTCTTCAAGGTAATATGCTTCAATATAATAACCATCTTCAGTAGCGGCTTCATACAAAGCAATTGGCGGACCCCAAGGAGAATCAAACCAAAATGAAATGGTTGATATATTTTCATCCTCAACATCTTCTCTAACCCAAGTATTGGCATCACAATTCCATTTGCAACCCCAATTGTTGATAGACCAACCATACCACAATTCACCTTCTTTGTATTCAGGTGGGATAGGTCGAAAGAAATCGAACCAATCTTTACCATTGTTATCATTCAAAAATTTCTCAAGCGCATCAATTTGTTCTTTAGAGCCAAAAATTTTTACAGAGTTACTACACCAATTAGGCATTTCAGTTTCCTTTAAGAGTTTTCATTAAGTATTCTAACAGATTCTTTAGTTCTTGTGAGGTAATCTTCGAACCATTTTGTTGAGGTTGTTGTTTTTTTGAAAATACATCCGAACAATTCACACCCAACCAGCCCTCTGATATAAGTCACAGGGTCGGCAAAGATAGCTTCAAATGATTCGTCAAATACCACTTCACCATCCGGTAAGCCTTTAAAGAAAGCAATATGATATTTGTCACCATATTTACTTCCATCAATTGGCGTTCCGCGGTTTTCTTTCAAATCAAAAAATGATAACTCTAAATCATTATCATTTACAGGGGTAAAAAATATACCATCATGTTCCATCGATTTGCTTTTTAAAATTTTGTTTCTCAACATTACGGTTATATTGTTTCTTGCTATTGACCACACGCTGGCGATACTTCGGGCTACGTAAGTCCTTGAACAATATACTACGCTTTGCTTTTATTTCTGTTGTATTTTCCATTGTAAACATCCTCGGCTTTCATCCAAAGCTTAAACACTTTGGCTGCTAGCACCTTTTCTTTTGACCATGCCTCAATTTCCCAAGGATGGTCATAATAGTTAATCCTACTTCTAATAACTTTTTCGCCACGCCAGAATAAACTGCGGCCTTTGTATTTCAATTGGCCAGTGGCGAACTGTTTAATATGCACCATTTCATGTGCAATCACTTCAATTAATTTTTCCATACTGAGCCGTGAATCTAAATCCATTCCATAGATTCCATCGGTCAGTCTCATAGCAACTCCATTGGCTGCATGGTCTTTTGCTAAATCTTTTTTAGAGAACACAGCAAGGGTGAACCTTTTTTTGTCAATCTTCAATTCTTGCGAATAAAACTTAACGCAGGCTTCAATTAAATCCCTGCGGTCACTTTTCCGCATATCTAATATAAGGTTCATTTTATTCTTTCAACAGCGGAATTTATTTAATACTTGTTTCGCTTGTGTAATATCAATATCCTCGCCAGTCTCTCGAAGCAAGGATTGTTTTATGTTTAATTCCATGCGGTGTGTATCAATCAATTCTAAGGCATAATTGATATCATCGGCATCAGCCTGTAACATCCAGTTTGCGAATTCATTTTCACCGGTATTTAAAATAAAATTCAGATTATCTCTATCCCATTCGTTCATACTAGTTTCCTCCATTAAAAGGTATTTAAGGTTGGTTCCAATTCGGCAATCAACTCACGCTCACGTTGGTGAGCTGGTTTTCTACCACGTACAATTTCCAGAACTTCATATCTGAATTCAGCTTCCGCATTATCACGGATGAATTGGCACATTGACCAATCCTTGTCCTCACGCACAGCACGGCTAACATGCTTTTGCCAACGAACTTTAACAGAGCGAACAAAAGCCTGGCCTTGTGCTACGGTTAGGCCGATATAAGAATCGCCAGTATCAGTACAAATAACCCGATACAAAACGTGGTTGCGGTCAGAGCGCTTTTTTCTATTCATCATTGGTCCATTCTAACAGAACTGGAGTAAATGTCAAGAGCCCCTGTTGCCTATAAACAACAGCGCATGGATACTCATTAGGAAATGAATACTTTAGTTGTAATACCGATACAGCTTGACACAATGCTCAAACTGTATTGGCTCATGCTCAAAACTTGGTAAATTATCGCCATAATATTCTACCAGTTTATTCCACAATTCAATGGCTTGCTCGTCAGGCTCGTCAGTCGAGTTTTCCATTAATTTCTTCCAACTCAAGGACTGCTAAGAGTGCTGCTGAAGCGGTTGCCCAGCCCCAATCGGTAAAGTAGAATGCCAGCAGTACAGATACCCATAAGACGATTTTAAAACCCGCCTTAATATAACCACCAATTTTTTCAATGTCAATTTCCATAAAAACCTTATGCTACAACCCAATTAATATCATCACGGATTTCCACCGATTCGAACCCATCATATTCATGGATTCTAAAATGTGTTCCCACTGGTACCCAGCATATAGTCAGCTGGTCAGCTCCACCCCAATAACCATTAGGGTATTTTTTAGCTGCAACGTATTGAGCCATATCCAGGTCTCCACGCTCCACACATTCCACAATTTCAGGGTCAAAAAGAAGGTTCTCTCGGCCTTCAACCAAACTATTCCATGTTGACCAACCGGCACCATGGCCAGGCGATACTAGAACGGCCACTTTGCCGTCACGTATAACTTTATTCATTCTACTTTCGGTCATACGATTAACCTCTTGTTGTATATCATCTTGTTTCATATTATTTTCCAATTCTAAAATTTGACGCTTCCGCCAACCACTCATTCTTTAACTCCAAAATGTTCTTTAATGCATTCAATTGACTTACTACAGGCCCATGATATATGTTCCCCCACGCCATCATCCTCGAAGCTTGTATTGCTGATACCCACAAGCGCAACCTGAGCAACACAGTCTTGGATAATTAACTTGGCAAATTTCTCAATGTCAAACGATTGGTTTCGGTCATAGATACTCGGCTGTGGTTTAAACCCGCATTGTTCGGCTAGTTCTTGTATCCGCTCATTCATTCTTTAATTCCAAAATGGTTTTTAATTAAGTCAGAAGATTTATAGGGTTCCGCAATATTAGCAATCTTGGCACAATCCAGTATAATCAACTCGGCGAACTTTTCCAATCGATGGTCATACACCACCTCACCATTTTCTATATGGCCAAAATTAGCCTTAGCTGCTAGTTTTTTTATTTGTTCATTCATTTCAACCCCTCGACCTTATCTATGGCTTCCATAATACAGCTATCCACGGCCGACATTAAGTCCTCCAATTCAGTATCTCCCGAGGTACGGGCCGCAAAGTAAACATCAGAACATTGGTTAGCGGCCTGCGCCAGAGCCTGTAGCATTTCATCTTTAGTCATATAATTTATTCCTTAACCATACAATTTTTGGGCTAGTCTTTTCATACTCCGCCACCAATTGCTCAAGAGTCCAGAGATCCTCGGTTTCAAAGTTCCAGAGCCACTCACTAAACCGATTCCAGTCCTCAGACTTCATAGGAGGAAGATACAGTTCTTCTCCGTACATATCCAGTCCAGTACCTCGACAATCAATACGGCCAACCGACCAACCATCACCATTCTGCCGGATCCACTCCATGTTTATTGGACCCATCCAGTTGGTATTATAGCGTATCGTCATTGTGCTTTCCATTCAGCTTATCCAAAGCCTCCGCCTTACTCAATTCCATATCATATAGAACCTTCATAAAGTAAGCGAATAGAGCCGCCATGCCAACAGTTACCACAGTAGCGAGGCTGACATATGAAATTACATAAGCCAATGCAACACCGACAGTAAGTGCCGTAGCCGCAAAGATTGATACATTTTTAAGTGCAGTTTGTTTAGGTGTCATTTTTAATCCAATAGTTCATATGATTTAATAAAAAATTCAACAGGATAAACTTCATCTTCCAAGTCATCCGTGAAATCATCCTCAATTTGCCATTCTTCCCTAATATAGGCATCCATCCATTCCTTTGCTTTCTCCCTTGTAGAGAAAACATTTAAAACTGTCAAACGGTCGACCAGACGATCCTCATCATAATCATCCTCGGGAGAATATTTTTCTAGTATATAGACCTTCATCACCAATGCCTTATTGTATTAGCCATAATAAAGAAGCAAGTTACTGTATGTATAATAACCCAAAAAGTTTTGAGAAATAACGCAACCCTTGCTTCACGTAGAGTAAGAATAGGAACATCCGGTCTATCATCATCCGTATGTCCCATCAAATGACCCGTTGCACGAGCCCAGACCTTTTCAATGCTATTCATATTAGTATAGGTAAACAGAAAAAGTTTTAGCATTAGCCTTGAGGCAAGTAGACTGCCTCGACATGAATCCACGACCCATATCTTTGGGAGTATTTCGAGGTCCTCTATATCGGATGCGGAAGAATTTTCCATTGGCAGCCATTGTGCGCCGGAAATGGTCGAGGGTCTCAATAGGGCAATTAGAGAAAATAGCAGTGGTCATAGTTAAACCTTAATAATCCACACCATGGCAGTATAATCAGCACGAGCCACTACCTCACGAACCAACTCGGCCTCTATTGAATCGGTATAAGAACCTACCACAACAGCAGGCCGTCTATAATGCTGAGAAAGCACTATCATAGTCATAAAAGGGTTCCAGTCATAATTTTTTCCAAAAATTTTTTAGAGAATGTTTTTGTGGATGGACGGGGATTGACCATTCGTTAGAGAGCGACAAGGAACCTTAAACAAAAGTAGACCTGCTTTAGAGGACTCCCGAGGACTGTCCTGGCGCTTTCCTTGACCAGCGGGCTCCTTAGTCCCCGTAATAGCCGTAGTCCTCATCCGTACCATAGCCTGCACTGGTCATGGCTGAATCAAAGTCACCATCCATGCTCTCATCATAATGGTCGGCCATCTCATTGGCCACAGAGTCCACCCAATCAAGTGGTACCTCATGCTTGGCCGCTATCTCAGCGAAGGACAGGAGGCCGGCACTCAGGTCTTCCTGAATGGCTATCATTAGGTCGCTCATCTTGCTCATACTGCTCTCCAAAAGAAAAGGTCAAGGGTCACCACGGCCACACCCAAAGCGAACAGGATGGGAAGGATGGTGGTCTCAAAGTGGTCGTTAATAAAATCAATCATTTGTTGCTTTCTCAAGGTATGGATGGAGTATATCACAGGAGGTAGGAATGTCAAGCACTCATTGGGCTCTGTTGTTTTTCTGCAACGGGTGCAAATAAATTCTGTCCATCCACCATGAACCTATTGTAGGCCTGTATGACCTTCTGGCTGTACACCATGTCTGGGAAGGTACTTTGTTCCTTCTGAATATCAACCAGCAGGCCTAAAAAGGTCATGCCTAGAAATTCTCTTTCCTTATTCAGGATGCTAATGGCTGTCTCAATTTTCATACGTAAAAATCCGTGGTTAATGCTGGTTGTAATATTCTAATTCGGTATAAACTGCTTCTCTTACAACTGTATCCATGGCTTCACCAAATTTCAGGTCAGACCATGCAAGGTAGCGAAGCACTGGTAGCACTGATGGCCAATCTAAGTCATGCGCTTTGGCAAACTCAACAATGTGAGCAACCCTAGCATTACCTTCGGGGGTAAACATGCCGTAGCTTTTCATTTTATTTCCTTGAATTAACGAATGGACTGCTCATCGGTTTTATCACTACTTGCCAGCCCCCGCAGCGTCCTGCCCTGTCTGTCCTCAGCTTTTACCATTTGACTGTTCGGCAGTCCATTCGTTAATTCCCAGTAATTTTTCAACTGGAGCCTCGGGGATTCGATCCCTTTGCTTTACACTTTGAGGGCCCATGTTGGCATGGGCCTTTGTAATACCACAGTTCCTCATGCGGTCTCAAAGTGGTTATGCTGTCGCTGTATCCAATTCGGTTACAACGGAAGCAAATTTAGTGGTTTTTGCTCTTGAAGGCTTTTTGTTAGCCTTGATAGCTTTAGTACCAACTGGTGCCATTAAGCGGTCAAGACGAGCCTGAGCCTTAGCAATAGCAGCATCACGGCGAGCACGGCGGGCATCAGCCTTTGCCAACTTAGCATCAATTCTTTCCAGTTTAACCTTTGCGGCCAAATACTGGACTTCGCTCTTAAAGAAAGAGAGGGATTGACGAGCAGAAGCTAATTCAATTGCGAGGGGGGAGAGGACTTTAGTCATTTAGTTTCCTTTAAAATTTCAATCTATGGATAGAGTATAACAGAACCGGCAAGAATGTCAAGCGCTTTTAGCACTATTTTTAGCAATGTTGTATTCTTGCAACAATTGCTCAAGTGTCTTTTGCTCATAAGCTTTCACACAGGAGTGTTGCTCAAAAACAACATTGCTGAAGAATTTTTTATCACAGGTTTTGCACTTGAATTTCATTTCTTGCTTTCTTAATCTATGGATAGAGTATAACAGAACCAGTGGGATTGTCAACCGTA
>Ga0214921_10010260_pt1 | contig 11626 bp, 7 predicted proteins | sample LL1505_MetaG_FD_177992 | JGI IMG/M metagenome (GOLD analysis project Ga0214921, IMG submission 177992) | Freshwater microbial communities from Lake Lanier, Atlanta, Georgia, United States - LL-1505 | ecosystem: Environmental > Aquatic > Freshwater > Lake | place: USA: Georgia | collected 2015-05-28
TAGTCCATCGGGTTTTCACTAAACATAATTCTGGTTCATCAGTATCAGGTTTCCACTTTTTAAGATATTTTTTATATTCAGGGCCATTCATAGAATTAACCGCAACTATATAGTATCCTTTACTATCTTTATAAATTGATGAACCATCTTTCCAACTTCCGTACTCTTTCTTTCCTACAAGCATTACTAATATGTTAGATAAAAAACTTATAAGGCTTTATATTTCATAGACATATAATCATTATATATTTGACGTATCATAGATTCTGGCGCCTTTGAATCAGATTTAATTAGTTTTGCTTGGACAAGAATCTTTTTAATTTCTTCTAAAGATTTTTCTTCAGAATTTTTTTTGATTGTTTTTGCTTTACTTAATTTTTTACGAAGATTATTTAACGATAATAAAATCTTCTTAGAAGATTTTCTTGTCTTTTTATTAGATACAAGACTGCCACTTTTTATTATAGGAGTTTTAGAAACAGAAAGAATAACCTTACTTGTTTTTTTAGAAGGAGCTTTTAAAACCACTTTTGTCTTTCCACCATCTTGAACTGGAGCAGCGGTTGCTGCTATCTTAGAAGGGTTAGTTCCTTCAATCGTAGCCGTAGCATTTTCACTAGAAGATGTTGTGCTCTGAAGTTGAACTATCGCTCCTTGTGTACTTCCACCAGCATTTTGATTTTTTCTAGAACGACGCTTACCTCTATTTGTATACGTATCTGCCGCCACCCCAGTTAAAGTAATTTGTTTGGTATCAGACATATCACACTAAAGTATATAAAGAAATTTTATGTACTTCGTTTAGAAACTTTAGTTTAGAAAAAAGCACAAAAAATTTATAAAATTAAAAGGATGGAAACTGAAAATAATAGTATTCCGAAAATGTATCCCTCTTATCACTCTGTATTAAATAAGTATTTTAGTCAGTGTGAAGGAAGACATATTGTTTTCCATCAGATTGAATCTTTTAATACCTTCATGGATATTGATATCCCTGATATTATTCAAAATGTGAATCCAATCACAATTCGCGGTTCACCTGAAGTTCCTCTATCTGGTCCTCGTTCAGCACTTGCTTCTGCTACAGGATTATCTACATCCGCAGCAAATGCTCTTATGGGGGTGAATGGCGCAGTTTCATCTGAATTCAACGGTCCAAAATACGAATATGAGATTCAAATGTCTTTTGAAAATATTGCGTTTCGTAAACCTACAATCTTTGAAAATAATGGTGCAGTTCTACCTATGATGCCAAACGATGCTCGTCTACGTAACTTAACATACGCCTCTCCACTTTTCGTGGATGTTCGTGTTAAAACAGTATTTATTGATAATACTTGTAATGGTGAACGAACAGTAAGAGAACGTCTATTCCCTAACGTCCATATGGGAAAGATTCCAGTTATGGTAGGTAGCAAATACTGTCTGCTTCACGTTCAGACTTATGTTAATCCTAAAGTTCTTGGTGAGTGTCCTGAAGATGCTGGTGGATATTTCATTATTTCTGGTGGTGAGCGTGTAATTATTAGTCAAGAGCGAATGAGTGAAAATCGCCCATTTGTATTTCGAAATAATAAATCAAATAATAAAGATATTGAGGTAATTGAAGTAAAGAGTATTGGTCCCGATAATGACCAAGTTCCTAAAAGTAATTTGGTAAAGATTGTATATCACCCAAAGAACTCGCAAATTCATCTTCTAAAAAGTAATATTCCTCGTATCAAGAGTGATATTCCACTCTTTATTCTATTCCGTGCTCTAGGTATTACAAAGGATAAAGATATTCTTGATTTAATTCAAGGTAAAAATGAAGATAGAACATATATTAGTCTATTTGATGAATCAATTCAAGAATCATCTTTCATTAAAACACAAGAAGAAGCACAACTCTATTTGGCAAATGAAATGAACGTTTCTGCTTCAAAACACTCAAAACAGAATACTATGAAAATTAATGACCTTCTTCATACTGAACTATTCCCTCACGTTGGTCTAACTGATAAAGATAATTATGCCAAAGCTTGCTTTCTAGCACACATGACACGAAAACTACTATGGGTGGCTTCTTCAAAGATCCCAATCGACGACCGAGATGCCTATCCTAATAAACGTGTAGACTTGCCAGGATTTCTACTCGCATCACTATTCCGCACATATTTCAATAATAAGATGGTGAAAGATATTCGTTCTAGCCTCTCAAAAGAGATTCACAACGGTAGTTGGCGTGCTTCAGGTAATTTTGAAGATATTGTCAACGCCAGCAATATCAATAAGATTATTAAAAGCGTTATTATGGAAGTTGGATTAAAAACTAGTTTAGCGACTGGTAATTTCGGTTCTGCAAAGATTGGTGGACCAACAAAGATTGGTGTATCACAAGTGCTAAATCGTCTTAACTACATTTCTGGACTTTCGCACTTGCGTCGTGTGAGCACACCAATCGAGAAAACTGGTAAACTAATTCCACCTCGCAAACTTCATAATACACAATGGGGTTATATCTGTCCTTCTGAGACACCAGAAGGGCATAGTGTAGGTGTTGTAAAAAATCTGAGTGGAACTGCTAGTGTCAGTATCTACTCGAATGTTAATATTCTAAAAGATTATATCAAAAAGTTAGGAACTTGTATTCCTCTTGAAAATTCTACAATTGAACAGAAACATAAACTTGTTCGTTTATTTGTGAATGGGGCATGGATTGGTAGCATCGCTCATGAAGACGCTATTCTTACAGTTGATAATCTTCATAGAGCTAAACGTTCTGGTAAGATTCACATGTTTACAGGAATCATCTGGAAGCCTCAATTTAAAGAGCTCTGGCTTACAACTGAGGCAGGCCGTCTTCTTCGCCCACTTTATGTTGGAGAGACTATTCGTGAAATTGCGCAAGATAAAACTGGTGAGCTACTCAAACAGATTAATAGTTTACAAACTTGGAATGAACTACTTCTCTGGAGTTCACCATCAGGGAATAATTTGATTGAATATATTGATCCTGGTGAAACAGAAGGATGTTATATTGCTATGAAACCTGAAGAATTAAACGAGCAACATACCCATATGGAACTGCATCCTTCAACAATTCTTGGAACACTCGCATCAAATATCCCTTTCCCTGACCACAATCAGTCGCCAAGAAATAGTTACCAATCCGCTATGGGTAAACAGTCTATGGGAATGTATGCTCTAAATTTCAAAGATAGATTTGATACTATGGCACACGTTCTATGTTATCCACAAGTCCCTTTTGTATCTCCATATATGTCAAAATTCTATGGTGCTCAAACTATGCCTTCTGGTCAGAATGTAACAGTTGCTATTATGACTTATACTGGTTATAATCAAGAAGATTCTATCATGATTAATCGTGCCGCACTAGATAGAGGTCTATTCCGTTCAATCTTCTATCGCACTTATAAAGATGAAGAAAGAAAGAATCAGAGTTCTGGCGAAGAAGAAAAGTTTGTAAGACCTGATAACTCCACCACAAAACAGATGAAAAATGCGAACTATGATAAGTTAGATGGAGATGGATTTGTTCCTGAAAATACGTATGTTGATGCGGATGATATTCTGATTGGTAAAGTTGTTCCTATTCGTGTTCCAACAGGTGTAGTGCTACCAAGCGGTTCAAAGCGTCTTCGTGATGTTAGTCGCACAATTCGCAATAATGAAACTGGTTGGGTAGATAAAATCTTTAAGAATCGTAACGGTGAAGGATACAGTTTTGTGAAAGTGCGAGTGCGTCAAGATCGTATTCCAGAGATTGGTGATAAGTTTAGTTCTCGTCACGGTCAGAAAGGAACTATGGGTATGATTCTGAATCCTCAAGATATGCCTCAGACTGCATCTGGAATTATTCCAGATATTATTATTAATCCTCATTGTATCCCATCAAGAATGACTATTGCGCAATTCATGGAAACTCTTCTTGGTAAAGTATCTTGCGAGCTAGGATGTTTGGGTGATGGCAGCCCATTCAATGATGTAACAATTGATGGACTTGCTTCTATTATGCGAGATAAACTTGGGATGGAACCTTATGGTAATGAAATTCTCTATAACGGTTTTACAGGGCGTATGATGGAAACGAGTATCTTTACTGGGCCAGTCTACTATCAGCGTCTACGCCACTGTTCTGCAGATAAGATTCATTCTCGTTCATCAGGTCCTCTTGTAATGCTTACACGTCAACCAGCAGAAGGTCGCGCTCGTGAAGGAGGTCTCCGTTTTGGTGAGATGGAACGTGATTGCGTAATTGCACACGGTGTGAGTGAATTTACTAAAGAACGATTTATGGAATGTAGCGACCTATTTCGTTGCTATACGTGTCGCGACTGTGGTCTGATTGCATTAAGTAATCCTAAAGAAGGTATCTGGTGTTGTCGTGGCTGCGGAAATACTACAAATTTTAGTGCGATTGAAATCCCTTACGCTTATAAGCTACTACTTCAAGAATTAGAAACTATGAATATCACAAGTCGTATTATTACAAAAACTAAGTTACTAAAATTTGATAAAGAAAAAATTTAAATATCTTCAATCTGATACTTCTGTAATCTTCTACGTTTATATGTTCTTCTAGATTTACGTCTTTTTTTACTAATAGAACCTCCTTTAGAGTTTTGAAAACTATTAGCAAATTTTCTTATCTTATCAGTTATGATATTTAAATTTTCTTTAAATTCTTTGACATTACGTGTGGCTTTAGAATATTCTAAATATCTCTTTTTTATATCTTCTAGATTATTCACCCTAATGTAGTTTTTAATATGAAAAAGTTTAAAAAATTTTTCTTGTTCATCTTCTGGTGTCGATTTAAATACGGTTTGAAAAACATCCCATATATCATCTAACTTGCTATCTGGTATATTAGTTTCATATGCAGGCACATGAACATATGTTATATCAAGTGTTGTATAAAAATCATTATGAATTAAATCATCCATAAAAAGAATATTCTTATCTTTTAATTCTGGTAGAATAAGTTTTATAGTATTTACCATTTTTGGTCTACTACCAATCCTACCACCATCATATTTATCTCTTAGCCTGTTGTTTCTATCTAAATATTTAATAAAAAGCTTTTTTGTATTAAAAAGTTTTTCGAGTGCTCTTCCAGCATATTCTAAGGCATATAAATTAGAATTATTTGAATATATTATAAAACCTTCTAGGTTACCTTTTTTAAATTCTTGAACTAGAGGATTTAGAATTTCTTTAATATGAGGTCGTAAAACCTCTTCATCTAAATCTTTTAAATGAATCTCTTTTTCAAAAGTATTTTGTAGCTTCTCCATAAAATCAAACATATCATCATCATAGTTCTTTATGATTGAATTATAGTATTTCTCATCATTACTGTTCATAGTGTATAAATTTGGTAAAACTTTGGGTTCAAAGAGTAGTCCAAAAAAGTCAACTGCTCTAAAATCACCCAACGTATTGTCTAAATCAAACACACACACACCTTTATTCATCCAAACTATATAAAATTGATTTTTATTTTTTGAGAAATTTCGCTTATTAGAAGTTTGATTTATCAAAATGACATTTAGCATGAAGGTCTCAAAGCGCAACGGTTCATCTGAACCTATCTCTTTTGATAAGATTCTAGGAAGGATTCGTAAAGCATCAAAAGGTCTTCATGTAAACCCCGATTCACTCACGCAGCAAGTTCTTGCTCGTATCTACGATGGCGTAAAAACAAGTGAAATCGATGAGCTTACAGGTCAACTAGCTGCTTCTCTTTCTACAACCCATCCAGATTACGGAACTCTCGCAAGTCGAATTGCAGTAAGTAATCACCAGAAAAATACTGATTCATCATTTACAAATGTTATGTTAGCACTTAATAATCAAGTAAATCATAAAACTGGAGAACCAGTTTCATACGTAAATAATGAGATCGCTGAACTTGTAAAAACACACGGGAAAGAGATTGATGCTAAGATTGATTATGACCGAGATTATCTCTTTGATTATTTTGGATTTAAAACTCTTGAAAAGTCATACTTGTTACGTGATTCTAATCGTAAGATTTTGGAACGCCCACAACATCTTTGGATGCGTGTGAGTCTTGCTATTTGGCCTCACGATCTTAAGAGAGCGTTTGAAACGTATGATTACATGAGTCATAAATATTTCACTCACGCAACTCCTACTCTCTTTAATGCCGGCACTCAGCGACAGCAACTAAGTTCATGTTTCTTACTGGCTATGAACGATGATTCTATTACTGGTATCTATAAGACTCTTGGTGATTGTGCAGCAATCAGTAAACACGCTGGTGGAATTGGTCTACATCTTCATAATATCAGAGCACGTGGTTCTCTTATTAAAGGAACAAATGGAACGTCAAACGGTATTGTTCCTATGCTCCGTGTGTTTAATAATACTGCACGCTATGTTGACCAAGGTGGTGGTAAGCGAAACGGTTCATTCGCTATGTATCTAGAACCGTGGCACGCAGATGTAGAAGACTTTCTACGTATGAAACAGAATACTGGAGCAGAAGAGGAGAGAGCACGTGATCTATTCTACGCACTTTGGGTTCCTGATCTTTTCATGAAACGAATTGAAGAAGGAGGAATGTGGTCGCTATTCTGTCCGAATGAGGCGCCAGGTCTGGCAGATGTTGTTGGCGACGAGTTTGAAACTCTCTATACTCGTTATGAATCTGAGAAACGTTATCGCAAACAGATTCCAGCACAGAAACTATGGTTTGAAATTCTAGATGCGCAGATTGAATCTGGAACTCCTTATCTATTATATAAAGATGCGGCAAACATGAAGAGTAATCAACAGAATGTTGGCGTAATTAAATCATCAAATCTGTGTACTGAAATCATGGAATACTCTGATGCGAATGAAACCGCAGTTTGTAATTTAGCTTCAATTGGTCTTCCTGCATTCGTTAAAAAAGATAAGTTTGATTTTAACTTACTGAGAAAAGTAGTAACAACAGTAACTCATAATCTAAATCGTGTGATTGATATTAACTACTATCCTACTAAAGAAACGCATACTTCAAATATGCGCCATCGTCCAATTGGGCTAGGTGTTCAAGGACTTGCGGATGTCTTTGCTCTACTAAAACTAAGCTGGGAGAGTCCAGAAGCGGTTGAACTAAACAAGAAAATCTTTGAGCACATGTATTATGCTGCTCTAGAAGCATCAGTTGAAGATGCTAAGAAAGATGGGGCTTATTCATCATTTGAAGGAAGTCCAGCTTCAAAAGGTGTTCTACAGTTTGATATGTGGGGTGTCAAACCATCTTCTGAATTAGATTGGGATAAACTTAAAAAGAATGTTGTGAAACATGGACTGCGCAATAGTCTTCTTGTTGCGCCTATGCCAACTGCCTCAACTAGTCAGATTCTAGGGTATAATGAGTGCTTTGAACCGTTTACCACAAATATTTACACACGACGCACACTTGCTGGCGAGTTTGTTGTTATTAATAAATATCTACTAAAAGAACTACTTGAACTAGGTATTTGGAATGAAGAACTAAAACAACAGATTGTAGCTCACAACGGTTCTATTCAAAATATTTCAGATATTTCAGATTCTATTAAACCACGTTATAAAACCTCATGGGAACTATCACAGAAAATTCTGATTGATATGGCAGCAGATAGAGGTGCGTTTATCTGCCAAAGTCAGAGTCTAAATCTCTTTGTTGCCGACCCTAATTATGCAAAACTAACAAGTATGCACTTTTATGCTTGGAAGAAAGGTCTCAAAACGGGATGCTATTATTTGAGAACAAAAGCCCCGGTTGCAGCACAGAAATTTACAATTGATCCTCGTATGCTTGTTGAATCAGATGAAGAACGTAAGAAGCGTGAACGTAAAGATCTACTTAACAGACTCGCCACAGAATATGAGGATGAACAGCGCAAAGCAAAAGAATCTGCTGATTCCGGTGAAGGATGTTTGCTCTGTTCTTCATAAAAAAATTCTGAATTATTCTTAGAAATATGGCTGCTCCTCCTGTCTGCATCGGTACTGGAATTGAAGCACTTATCGCTACTCTTTTATTCATTCTGCTATCACCCGGCTTAATTATCACTATACCCCCTGGCAACAAGGGTGGTATTTTTTCTAGTGAGTCCACAAGCAATATTGCAGTTTTAGTTCATGCTGTATTATTTTTTATTGCTGCTAAAATGACAACTGCTGGCGACTTCCCTTTCAACTACTTAAGTGATGCCGCTCAAGAAATTAGAGCTTCACAAGATGCTCAGTTTAAATCAGCATGCCCTGCTTTAGTCGCTCCTCTGATTGCTACTTTATTATTCATCGTATTATCACCCGGTTTATTATTAACACTACCCCCTGATGAAGGTGCTCTATTTATGTCTGAAGACACTAACCCAATTGCAGTATTAGTTCACGGTGTAATATACTTCGTTGTTATTAAGTTATGGAATGATGCACTCAAGAAGGAGAAGTTAGATAAGTCTGGATACCCCACATATAATAATGGTTTGATTGGTTTCTTAAATGAACAACTCAATTCCATCTAAACAACTTTGATTCCCGCTAAGGCATGAATGAATTGAAGATATTCTTTTGGAAATCCCCAAAAACAACTAGGTTCTACACCATCTGACGCAGGTATGCGTCTACTTGATGTATTCTTTCCATGAGAAAAAGCAACTATAATCTGCTGTGGAGGTATTTCTAGAATATCTGATTCACGCTCTTTAATTAAACTCTCTCCTTCACCAACTTGAATATTCTTTTCAAACTTATGACTCATAAACCAATCTTTATAAAATGTGAGAGTTGCCTCAGAAATCCTCTGCCCCAAAGGGATATCAAAAGGAGGACAGTTTACTGCAGAAACACCTGTAACTAAATCATAACAAGCAATTGTTGTGCAGCAAACTGCTTTGGGTTTCAGTAGAGGATGTTTTGTTAGCCAAGCAACTCTTCTTCTAAAAGATGTTTCTGGATAGTGGTCATCATCATCCATAAATAGAACTATACTATTATCACAGTTCTCCACACCAATATTTCGTTTCTGAGAAACTGGTGTCTTTTTTAGAAGAGGAACATATTTTATATCCATATCAGTAAATGTATTTTGCGTTTGTATAATCTTATCTGTTGCTTGTTCTTCTATAATATCGCTATCATCAACAATTACCCACTGAATCTTATTTTTAGGATAGTCTGATAAAATCATGTTATGACGTGCTAAATCAAAGAATTTACGTCTATTATAAATTAGTGTTACAACTGAAATTGATGGACAGCCATTTCGTTCTAGAATGGGAGGGAGTGTTTTAATAGTTTTTTTAACTGGAATCTTATTGATTGATTCAATGAGATTCAAATCTTCTTTTGTAAGAATTAAATCAAAATGCTTCATGTAAGGTTCCCAAGCTTCTTTAATATAGTTCTCCGGATTCATTATGAATATATTATATGAAGCCCAAGGCACATAACTGTAGATAGGAACCTCTAAATGAATATTTATATCTTTAAGAACTGGATGTTCAAGTGGATCTGAAAAACTTACTACAAACTGTTCTGAAAGTGATTTCTTAATATTCTCAGCATTCTTTATTGCAGAATTAGTTGTTTTATCAAAGATTATACTAACAGTTTTAGAAGCATTTGATTGAAACATCTATATTAACTTAGAATAGGTGTTTAAATATGATAAGAGATGTTGGATTTTTATCTTGGAAACAAGAGTCTTCATGGATGGAGTCTATGAAAGGTCCACGATGGAATTCTATGGTAAAAAGAGAAAACAGTATTTTTAAAAATGCGTTAGATAGAGTTACAACTGAAGAAGATTTATTACAAAAACAGAATGAATTTAAAAATGCAACTGGCTCTATGTTCTTTACTTACAAAAACATTATTATAAGAACAATCAATTATTCTGAATATGAATGGTCAGATGGAACTAAAAAATATAATGTAACTGATTTAGAAGTTTCTAATAACTATATCTATCATATAAGAGATATAGGTGAAGGTTCACAGAGATATAGAATTGAATGTATTAGTGATAATAGAGTTATTTGGCACTATAATAATATAGGTTCCCAATTATATATTAAAGATAATATTTGTTATATCTTAGGTGTTGAAAATAAATTATGGTATAATTCTGTAATTGCGTTAGATTCTAAATCTGGTAAGTTTTTAAAAGTTATATATAAAGAAACTGATAATAAGTATATTTTAAGATTTGTAAAAGGTGAAGGAGACTGCTTATTTCTTATAAGAGAAAAATCTGGTGCAGCAAATCTGTTTATCATTAAAGAGTTAAATGTTTCGATGCTGGGGGACGATTCAATAATGTTTTATCCATTAGGAATTTATAAAGGTAGAGTATGTTATTTTGAAAATAGTGGTAATACATGGAGAGCGGTTGGATTTGAATGTAAGAGTTTTAAGAATATGATAGATTTTGCTTCATTAAAATATGGTCTATTAATTTTAAGAAGTTATGGGAAAAAAATTATCTATAATTTTAAATTCAAAAAAATATATTCTTTTTATGGGAATATCTATTTCCATCCATTCAGTTATAAATTAGAATTAAGTAAATGTTTTATTGATTTTACTGATGGTGGGATTGTAGAAATAAGAGATTTCAAAAATATATGTTATACAGCTTACTGTAAACTGTATAACCATTCATGTATATCAGAAGATGGGACAAGAGTTCACTATTTGGTTTTATATCCAGACTGTAAAGTAAAAGGTTTGATTGTTACTGGATACGGTGCGTATGGCTTCCCTACAAATGTAACTTCAAGACGTTGGAAACCATTTTTAGATGATGGTTGGATAGTATGTTTTACATTCATTAGAGGTTCTGGTGATAAAGATGTTAGTTGGGCTTTAGAAGCCCGAACCGTTAATAAAATAAGATCATGTGAAGATTTTGAAGCGTGTATTCACGATGTTCAAAAGAAATATAATGTAAGAGCGAGTGATACATGTATTTATGGTCGTTCTGCTGGAGGTTACTTAGTTGGTATGGCTGTATCAAGAAATCCGACTGGAAAACTATTTAGAATGGTATACAGCGAAGTTCCATATGTAGATGTTTTACGAACAACAACTAATCGGAATCTACCATTAACCGCATTAGAATATGATGAATTTGGAAATCCAGCTAGAAGTATAAACGAGTTTAAGAAGATACTAGAATTTAGCCCTGTGGATTCACTCTCATATAGTAAGCCTCCGGATTTATCTGTATTAATAAGAACCTCCGAAAACGATTCACAGGTCTACGCATACGAATCGTATAAATGGTTAGAAGCACTTCGTGGGATTAATAATAATGATTATAGAAAAATCTTATTTAACTCTGAAGATAGCGGGCATTTTGTGAATGGTGATAGTTCGTTTAGAAGTTTTTCTGAAGACTTTTTTTTATTAAATTCATTTAGAATAGATGCCCGTCAATAATAGACGCAAAACACTTAAGAAGGCGTTGAAAGAAAAGATGATTTCTAAGATGAGTGGTGGTGCTCCTACATCAACTGATGCAGAAATTGATCAAGCGGTTAGTAATGTTGCTGCAAATGTTAGTGATATTGCAGATATACAAGCAATTTTTGGAGGCCCAAATGGTACTCAA
>Ga0214921_10010261_pt1 | contig 11626 bp, 9 predicted proteins | sample LL1505_MetaG_FD_177992 | JGI IMG/M metagenome (GOLD analysis project Ga0214921, IMG submission 177992) | Freshwater microbial communities from Lake Lanier, Atlanta, Georgia, United States - LL-1505 | ecosystem: Environmental > Aquatic > Freshwater > Lake | place: USA: Georgia | collected 2015-05-28
CTACTGCAGCTGAACCCAAAATATACACCTCGTATTCTTGCTGATTGTAATGTTGTTTGCTCAAATCCATTTCCATACTTCTTAAAAAAGTCTCAATGAGCTCCCATTCAATATTGTATTTGTTTACGATCTCTTGAAAAGCATTCAATACCGGGTTGATACTGATGCCCTCAGCAATTGCTTGCAAAGTATCACGCCTTAATTCAGACAGCATTTTTTCTTGCTGATAGCCATGAAATGAATCTACAATTTCGTCAGCCAAACGCACATACCCATAGATTGCATAAATAGGATTGTGGAATCTTGAAGCCAAAAACTTGATTCCAAGTGAAAAAGAAGTGCTATATGCTCGGGTAAGCATTTTGCTTCCTTGTATGGAGTGTTCATCAAATTTATACTTCATAACTGGGGTTTAATTGTTTGTTTCTATGTAAAAGGAAATTGTCAATCATTTGTTTTAAAATCTTTCAAAATTTGGGTAGCACATACCTTCCCACTGATGATAGAAGGAGGAACACCCGGCCCTGGAACCGTTAATTGTCCAGCATAGTATAGGCCTTTTACTTTTTTATTTTTAAGCCTAGGTTTTAAAATGGCTGTTTGGCTAAGGGTATTGGCCAATCCATAGGCATTGCCTTTGAAAGCATGGTAATCGGCTATAAAATTCTGAATACTGTAGCTCTTCTTGTACACCACATGTTCGGACAAAGCAACACCTAATTTTTGTTCCATTCGGCCTAACATCATTTGTAAATATTTTTCTCTGGTTTCCTCGTCATCCCCTGTTAAACCAGGAGCTACAGGTATCAACAGAAATATATTTTCAAAACCTTCTGGCGCAACAGATGGGTCGGTAACCGATGGCGCAGAAACATAAAACAATGGGTTTTCAGGCCATTTGGGATGGGTATATATTTCTTTAGAATGCAATTCAAAATCTGTATCAAAAAACAAGGTATGGTGACGCATATTGGGGATGCGCTTGTTCAAACCAATATAGTACAACAAACACGAAGGAGCCATTTTACGCTTCTCCCAATAGGTTTCGCTGTACTGTCTGTATGTGGGTGCTAATAATTTACTTTCAATATGGTGGTAATCGGCAGCGCCTATGACTACATCAGCCATGATTTTTCCATTTGGGGTTTGAACACCTGTGGCTTTTCCGTTTTCTACCAATATGGCATTAACCGGCGTATCCAATTGAATTTGAACACCCTGCTGTTTGGCAATTTGTACAAATGCTTCAATAATTTTATGCATGCCGCCCATTGGGTACCAAGTACCAAGGCTCATGTCGGCGTAATTCATGAGGCTGTATAAAGCAGGTGTATTTTCCGGCAATGCACCTAAAAACAAAACGGGGAATTCTAATAATTCTTGTAAAAAAGGGTGCTTGATAAAAGAAAGCACATGGCTTCTCATGTTGTTGAGCACGTCCATTTTCATCAAACCTTTTAACAACCTGATGTCTGCAAATTCCAATAAACTCAATCCAGGTTTGTAAACCAAATCGTTGATGCCAACCTCGTATTTGTAGGCTGCCTCTTTTAAGAATTGACGCAGCTTTGAACCCGCCCCTTTTTCATATTTTTCGAACAAGGCTTCCAATTCGTCCATATTGGCGGGTATATCTACCAAATGACCTTGCTTGTCAACCACCCTGTAACTAGGGTCTAAGCGAATGAGTTCATAGAAATCGGCTGTTGTATACCCAAAATCTTGGTAAAATTTTTCAAAAACATCAGGCATCCAATACCAACTTGGACCCATGTCAAAAACAAAACCTTCGGCAGTAAATTGTCTGGCTCTTCCACCAGCTTGGTCATTTTTTTCTATGATGACAACTTCGTATCCGCTCTTGGCTAAATAAGAGGCTGCAGACAAACCTGCTATACCAGAGCCAATTACGATTGCATTTTTCTTTTTCATGAAGGGAATTACTTTAAGCAGCTTGAAACATGTATAAAGTAGTAAATATGAATATCGCCTTTTTTGTTTTGATTTCCTCATTATTTTTATTTTTACAGCATGAAAGTGTCTGTAATTGGAGCCGGAATGGGCGGATTGGCAACTGCTGCAAGGCTTGCCGCCAAAGGTTATCAAGTAACTATTTTTGAAGCCAATGCTTATCCCGGAGGTAAATTAACAAGTATTCAACTTGGAAACTACCGATTTGATGCAGGACCTTCCTTGTTTACATTGCCGCATTTGGTGGACGAAATCATTGCCCTGAATCCAAACCCTGAAAGCATTTCTTTCCGTTACCAAAAACTGAAAGAAGTTTGTCATTATTTTTATGAAGATGGTTTAAGATTAACTGCCCATGCAGACCCAAATGAATTGGCAGCAGAGCTTTCAACTAAAACAGGTGTCAACAAACAAAACATCTTAAATTATTTAAACAAAGCTGCGCTCAAATATGATAGCACTGCCGAATTATTTGTAGAAGATACCATTCACAGATTGGGGCATTTGAAAGCAAGCAAAGTTTGGAAAGGAATTAAAAATATTGCTGCTTTAGATGTGTTTAAAACCATGCACGAAGTCAATACAAGCGCCTTGGGGAATGCACATCTGGTGCAGTTTTTTAACCGCTATGCCACCTACAATGGGTCGAACCCTTACAAGGCTCCAGGCCTGTTGACTATGATTCCACATTTAGAACAAAACTTAGGAGCTTATTTTCCTGAAGGAGGCATGCAATCCATTACAGATGCATTGTACCAAACCTGTAAAAACCTAGGTGTTACTTTTGAATTTTCGAGTAAAGTTGAACAGATTTGGATTGAAAAAAAGGAGGTAAAAGGCATTGTATTGAATGGAAATAAAATTGCCTCAGACTTGTTGGTTTCAGACGTTGATATCCATGCGCTCTATTATAAATTAATGCCTGGTATCAAATTGCCCAAACGCATTCTCAAACAAGAAAAATCTTCATCAGCCATCATTTTTTATTGGGGTATGCAATCGCATTTTCCTGAACTTGATTTGCACAATATTTTCTTCTCGGCCAATTACAAAGAAGAATTCACACATTTGTTCGAGCACAAGACTCTCTTTGATGACCCAACCGTTTATGTCAATATCAGTTCTAAGTATCACCCAGCAGATGCACCCATAAACCACGAAAATTGGTTTGTGATGGTAAACGCTCCGCACAACGATGGCAGCCAAGATTGGGATGCACTCATTGCAAAAGCTAGAAAAGCAGTTATTCAAAAACTCAATAGAATTTTAAACAGCCGTATCGATTTATTGATAGCCGAAGAAAGCGTATTAGACCCCAGAAGCATCGAAAGTAAAACCAGTAGTTTTGGCGGCTCTTTATATGGCAATTCAAGCAACGGAAAGTTTTCTGCATTTCTGAGACATAAAAATTACAGTTCAGCTTATAGCGGATTGTACTTGTGCGGAGGCAGCGTACACCCTGGAGGAGGCATTCCTTTGTGTTTGAACTCTGGCAAAATAGTAGCTAATTTAATTGAAGAAGACCACCCGCTTATTTAGATAGCTTATGGCTAAAATTGTACACCAAATACAATGAGTAGCTGTAATCCAATAAGGCTTTGTTTAAATCATAAACGGGCTCTAACCTGAACGAAGTTTTGATTTGACTCTTCATCAAAGGTTTTTCGTAAACCAATCGCAGGTAACACAATTTTCTTTCTTTTTCTGTAAGCTTTGGATCTTCTATTGATTGTGAAGCATAAATGGGTGTGCCAATGGGTGCCAAAAACTGATTGCCCAAATAAAGGCTACTCGATATCGTCCAAGCACCTTTTTGAATGCCTAAATTAGAGAAATAAGCAATGCCATTTTTAAAAGGCCATAAACCCGACCCATCAGGTTCTGCATAACTTAAATAATTGACATCAAAAAAAGCGCTATGTGAATTTACAGCATGTTCAAAACGCAAGCCCAATGCGGTATTCCAACGCATGGTAACTGGGTCGTTATTGCTACCAATTTGCCCACCATGGTGTTTGCCGATGATTTGTAAATCTGGTATAATTTTATAGCTTTTTTCTTTGGCTAAAAGATTGTGTTTGGCATGCAAACCGACCACAAATTTTTCTTGCTCGTTCGAGCTTCTAGAGATATAGCGGTTCCAATCTATATACAAATCTACGAAGCTTTGTTGGCTATGAATTTTAAATTGAATGCCTTCCTCATTTCTATGTTCTATATTCCTGTTGACGTCAAAAATGGGTTCAAGAAAACCGTGTGTTAATGCACCTTCAAGCGTACCAAATACCATGCTAAAAACTCCCTTTTGTGCCTTGATACTGAACACAGGCTGCAAATCGGTGAATACTTCTGAAGCACCAAAATCTCTTCTGGCATACAAGCCTGTTTGAATTTTTACAAAGGCATTGAGTTGATAGGCCAACAAGGGTTGAACCTGATAACCCAAAAGGGTTCTACCCAATTCAATGGGATTAAAATATTCGGTATTTCTGAAATAAGAATTGGTTTTTACATTCAAAAAAAACTTGCCTGAATCGGCTGCTTGAATGGGAATTTCATCAGCCAATACCCTGTTGTTTACTTGCGCTAGGCCCTTGCTTACAATGCCCAAAACAACCCAAAACAACAGTAGCTTTTTCATTTATTTGCAATTATAAATCGAGCGCGTTTGCCAATAACTCAGCCACATCCAATACCTGAACCTCTTGTTCTTTGTTGTTGTTTTTGATGCCATCTCTGAGCATGGTCATACAAAACGGACAAGCCGCAGCTACAGTACTGGCGCCAGTTTCAAGCATTTCAGTTGCACGCATCATGTTTACTTCTTGCTTGCCTTGTTCGGCTTCTTTGAACATTTGCGCACCACCAGCACCACAACACAAACCTTGCGATTTACTGTGTTTCATTTCAACCAAAGCGGCATCTAATTTTTCGATGAGTGCCCTAGGTGCTTCATACACCTCATTGGCCCTACCCAAATAACAACTGTCGTGGTAAGTAATGCGTTTGCCTTTGAAAGCACCGCCTTCAATTTTTAACCTACCCTCACTAAGCAATTGGTTCAACAAAGTAGTATGGTGTACAACTTCATAATGCCCGTCTAATGCTGGGTATTCATTTTTAATGGTATTGAAACAATGCGGACAAGCAGTAACAATTTTCTTTACTTGGTAGGCATTCAAAACCTCGATGTTTTGCATGGCCATCATTTGAAACAAAAACTCGTTACCTGCTCTTTTTGCTGGGTCTCCAGTACATGATTCTTCAGTGCCCAAGACAGCAAATTGAACCCCTGCTTTATGTAATATTTTTGCAACTGCTTTGGTTATTTTTTGTGCACGTTCGTCAAAACTACCAGCGCAACCCACCCAAAATAGCATTTCGGCTTCTTTTCCTTGAGCAGCTAATTCTGCCAATGTATGAACTTTAAATTCTGTTGTCATTTTTGTACTAATTAAGGTCTTGCATCCAATTGCCTCTGTCTGAAGGGCTGAATTGCCATGGCGCTTGGTTGTTTTCTAAATTGGTAAACATATTGTTGAGTGAGCTTGGTGCAGCCGATTCTTCCATTACTTTGTACCTGCGCATTTCAACAATAATTTCCATTGGATTGATATTGATTGGACAAGCTTCAACACAAGCATTGCAGGTATTGCAAGCCCATAATTCTTCTTCAGAAATATAAGAATGCAAGTTCTTGTTGTCTGGTTCAAAACTGCCGTTTTTATCAATATTGCGACCCACTTCTTCTAAACGGTCTCTGGTATCCATCATAATTTTACGAGGCGATAATAGTTTACCCGTTAAATTTTGCGGACACATGCTGGTACACCTACCACATTCTGTGCAGCTGTAGGCATCTAATAAATTTTTCCAAGTTAAATCTTGCACATCTTTCACTCCAAAACTTGAAGGAGCTGTATAACCTGGAGGTGTTGCAGCCGATGGGTCTAACATCAATTTTACCTCTTGGGTAACAGATGCCATGTTGTTGAGTTCTCCTTTGGCTTTTAAGTTTGAATAATAGGTATTTGGGAAAGCCAAAATAATATGAAAATGTTTACTGAAAGGTAAGTAGTTCATAAAGGCAAAAATGCCTAAGATATGGAACCACCAATAGATTCTTTCCATGATGACCAAAGAATCTGTGCTCCAAGAATCAAAAAAGGGAACCAAAAATTGAGACATTGGAAATGAACCCGCTTGTATATAATGCGCCACATTTCTGGCTTGTAAAATTTGGTCACAGGCATTCATTTTTAGCAAAGCACCCATCAACACAATTTCTATGATCAAAATACCAGCCGCATCTTTGGTTGGGAAACCCTTTAATTCGGGCGCATTCAAGCGTTGCAATTTGTAAATGAAACGTCTGCTTAAAAATACCACACAGGCAATGGTTACCAAAGCTGCCAATATTTCAAAAAAACCAATGGCAATATTGTAAACAGGACCCAAGGCTGCAAATACACGGTGGGTACCAAAAATACCATCAATTAAAATTTCAAGCACTTCAATATTGATGAGTACAAAGCCTATGTACACAATAAAGTGGAAGAAGGCTGGAATGGGCCTGCTGGTCATTTTGGTTTGACCAAAAGCTACTTTTAACATGGTTTTGAGACGCAAACCAGGTTGGTCGGTTCGGTCTAAGTCTTTACCCAATAGAATATTGCGGCGTATTTTGGCCAAATTCCTTGCAAAGAAATAAACCGATACGGCAGTGACAAGGACAAATAGAATGGATTGATACATGGCACAAAATAAGGAAAAGCCCTGAACCTGAACAAATCAATAAAAAAATTTGGAAACAAATTCAAAATGTTTACCTTCGCATTCCTCTAATAGAGACGGTGCGGTAGCTCAGTCGGTAGAGCAAAAGACTGAAAATCTTTGTGTCGGGGGTTCGATTCCCTCCCACACCACATGAAAGAACAAAGGCCCAATTGAATAATTGGGCCTTTTTTTGTTCGAAAAATGCGCGTTGTGCTCGCACAAACAAGCATTTGAGAACAAAAAAAGCACTGCGTTAGCAGTGGCTTTGTTATGGCTGCATTGGCAGGAGGGAACTTAGCCGCAGGCTAAAATCCCTCCTGCCATTCCCCAATGCCGTCTGGAAATGAATTGAGCTTGCTCAAGAACCAAATTACTTAGCCGAAGGCTAAGTACCATCCTTACAGCAACTCTCTCCTGCACATCACTTAGCCGAAGGCTAAGTACCATCCTAACTGCAACTCACTTCTGTACAACACTTAGCCGAAGGCTAAGTATAATCCTAACTACAACTTGCTACAGTACAAGACTTAGCCGAAGGCTAAGTACATCCTTACAGCAACTCTCTTCTGCACATCACTTAGCCGAAGGCTAAGTATAATCCTAACTACAACACCCTACTCAACCAAAAGCACTTAGCCCTCGGCTAAGTAAATCCAAACAGCAAACGCGACTGTACAACTCCCTTACTGAAACATTACTGAAACAATTTGAAGATTACCCGACACTTGGCCGAAGGCTTTCCGAAAGGATTTCGCTCAGGGCAAAACAATTTTTGCAAATGAAATAAGAATTAAAGGACATAATTTGATCATGCAATCAGGTGTTGCTTATACATTTTTTCACCCATCTTGGTTCATGGAAAGTTTGGAGTTGATGTTCCAAAAAGGAAATAAACTAAATGGATTCAAACCAATAAAACATCCCATACATTGGATAGCAGGGAAAGACTATGCGAAAATGGTTGTTAAAGCAATAACCACAAATACAGACATAAATAAAGACTATATAATGCAAGGACCTGAAGCTATAACAATGCATGATGCTTTGTTAAGACATAGTAAAACATTCTCCCCCAATCTCAAAATTTCAGAAACGCCAATAGGCTTGATAAAACTCATAGGTATTTTTGCTCCAAAACTTAAGATCATTGGAATGATGGGTGAATACTTTAAAGATTTCAAGGAAGAATTCATTGCCGATCAAACCTGGAAAGAAATTGGTAGACCAACACTAACAATCGAAACATTCCGAAAATAAAGCCAGCACCTAACAAAGGTTTTGCATCAGGCGGGGTTAAATTCTCCGTCTGACGCTTTTTGTAATATTTGAATAGTTGTTCTTTGTAACTGGTAAAGTTCTATACGTTCCGCCCGAACGCAAAGTCCGAAATCGTTATATGTTGACCGATTAGACAAAACAAGTGATTAAACCTTTAGAGTATTTATGTGTCAAATTGAGATGAAAAAAACATCCCTTTTCATCATTTTAAACTTTATTATACTGACATTTTCCTTCGGTCAAACAGATATTTATGACAGCATACATGTTGGCAATGTTTGGAGAAAGTATAACATACATTTACCACTAGGCTATACTTCAAATACCCGTTATCCATTAATACTAGGCTTTCATGGTGGACAACAGGCAGCGACAAGTTCGCAGGGCTGGACAGTGTTTGCATATCAAAGCAAACTTTCACAAAAAGCAGATAGTTCTGGTTTCATAGTAGTTTATCCTGAAGGACTAGTTTTTAATCAAAATCGGTCATGGAATGCAGGTAATTGTTGTCTACCTGCAATGAATCAAAATGTTGACGATGTTGGTTTTATCGATAATCTGTTAGATACCTTGTTCTCAAATTATCCAATTGACACGACCCGAGTTTATGCAACAGGTTCATCAAATGGCGGTATGCTTTGTTACAGATTAGCTTGCGAATTGAGCAATCGTTTTGCAGCAATCGCACCAAATTGCTGCTCACAAATGTATTATCCATGTAATCCGACAAACAAAATTCCTATAATTAGCTTTCATTCAAAAGTTGACCCAATTGTTCCATATACTGGCGGTATGGGTGGTGCTCCTCCATTGACAACAATATATTTTCCATCTCAGGACAACACAATGAATTTATGGTCACAAAAAAATAATTGCCAGTCAAGAGACACAATTGTAAATGGCAATGGAACTAATTACGACTTCATAAAAATACATAACTGTTCCTGCAATGTAGAAATTCATCATTATGCCACTACTGACGGCAGTCATAGTTGGCCAGGCGGAAATCCGAACAACAATCCTGTTTCAACGCAAATTAGTGCAACTGATTTACTTTGGCCATTTTTCCAAAATTATACATTAGGTTGCTTAACAACTGGAATTGAAAATACAATCGAAACAAAGACTAAAATAGAAGCATTCCCCAATCCATTCTCAAACAAAATCAACCTGTCGAACACGACAGGAAAAGAACATTTTACCCTATATAATTATTTTGGACAAATCGTGTGGTCGGGTAACGACATTGAACCTGAAGATTTTTCAGAGTTGACTCGTGGCTTATACTTTCTCAAAATAGACAACAGAACTATTAAACTTGTGAAACAATGACAATAAGGGCAGCACATAACACGGGTTTTGGGTCAGGCGGGGTGACGTGCAAACTTGGAGCTTTGTACTTCTATTCAAGTTCAGTGCAGGTTAACCGTTTTGTGCTCCGAAACCCGCCCGAAACCTTTAGCGGTAAGTTTGCTGACAACATTAAACCATTTAGAAAATAGCACGCGTAATTGAAAAAAACGAAATATGAGACTACTAATTTTACTTTCTGTTATACTTTTTTCCTGTAACAATGAGAACAATGTGGAGACACTTATCCCAACGGCATATCGACAAACTAAAACCATTTCGTATGATTCAGTTAGTGTGGACGTTATTATAGATAAACCCACAACTAACGACTTAGATGTTTTACTTGTATTTCACGGAAGTGTAACTTCTGATAGTGAAATTCTTACTGCTGCAAATAACACTCTTGATAAATTCAAAGGAATTTTGGATAGAAATGATATGATGATCGTAAGTGTTGCCTATCCACAAGAATATGTTTTGTTAGGTGATAATATTGTCAAATGTGAGGCTGCATTATTATGGTTGAAAAATAAAGCAAGTCAAGAATTAGGAATAACTGTAAAAAAAATATTCTTGGGAGGACACTCACAAGGAGGCTATATGGTAACAAGACTTAACACAATGCATCAGACAAATGGAGTAATAGCAAATGCTCCGGGTCCATTAAACCTAGTTTATAGATGTCAATTAGAAGAAAATGGGCAAATTCAACCAAGTGCTGTGTGCACAAAATTGAAAAACGTATATGGGACAACATCAAGCAACCCTAATCCATACTTTCAAAGGTCATTACTTAATTTTACTAATGGGTTTAAGTCTGACATATTATTTGTTCAAGGATTAAGTGACTCTCCGATTCAACTATACACTTGGCCGACTTTTAAACAAGATGTACTAAGTTGTTCAAATTGTCAAAACAGCCAGTTTATTGAAATTACGGGTGGTGGACACGGCTCTTTATTTGAAAGCCCGATTGGAAAGACCGAATTTATTAACTTTATAAATAGCCACTAATGATAAAACATACCGCTAACAAGGTATTGCCAAAAGCGGGGCTGAACGGCTTCGATAGGACATTTGTGCAAGATACAACATTCGTTCTTCGATTGAACTTTTGTGCTAAAAATTCCCGCCTTCGGCAATACCCAAAACCGTTAGTTCAAGCATAGGACGACCGCCACGCAAAGAAAAACACGACAGAAAAATGAAAATAGATATTACGTTTAATGTTTACAAAGACGCAAATGGTGGCGACCCAGACAGCACAAGTCCGACACTTCGTTCATATCATAAATTGTTATGGAGTAAACCATTGCCAAACGGACAAACTTTTGAATTGGACAACAAAAAAAGCGGAACGTATTTATATCACAAATCTGAACTTGGAGAGTTTAATTTAGGAAGTGACGCCATTACTCACTCATATAGAAATCAGAAAAGAAAACAATGGTTAATAAAGCAAATTCCAATCGAAGTATACGAACTATTTGACATTGGTTCAAAAATTGGTGCATACACACTTTTTCCAAAAAACAAAATAGACAACAAGTTTACAATCAATCAAGCTCGAGGAGTAAACAGCTTAATTGACGACAGATTTGACCTGACATTGGAATGTATAAGACTTTTTTACTCAGGACAACTAAACCCTCTTTTCGACACATTTTTAAGATATAAAAACTTCTTTGATTTGTTCGAGGACTTTAAAGGTTACATTGACTTCTTTTTACTCAATGACCTTATTGACGAGAGTGAAAACATTCGGTTTTACTTACCATTTGACAACTTCAAAACAAAGCCAACATTTACAGATGTTGACGAATATTTAGTTTATAAGAAGAAAGTAACGGACTTCATTAATGCACGTAATAAACGAATTGAAAAATATGCAAACCAACATATGACAGGACAGAATGCCAGCCACTAAAAGCACTTACCCAAAATTGGCGGTTCATTCGTTAAATCAAGCTTTGTGCTTCTAACAACGTGTGTGCTTGGTTAACATTGTAGTGCTTCGAAATAGCCACCTTCGATTAGTCGCAGAACTTTGGCGGTCATTACAAAAGGACACGACAGCTAAGGTGACGAGGAATAAGTACCAAAAAGAACAACTTTTTCAACAATAATTTCTTTTTGTAAATTTAAGGATTGGTGAAATAAAATATGGCAAAAAGCAGAAAACTAAACGTAAATGAATCTCCGATAACGGTAATCAATCAAAATGAAACTGACTATATAAGTTTGACTG
>Ga0214921_10010262_pt1 | contig 11625 bp, 18 predicted proteins | sample LL1505_MetaG_FD_177992 | JGI IMG/M metagenome (GOLD analysis project Ga0214921, IMG submission 177992) | Freshwater microbial communities from Lake Lanier, Atlanta, Georgia, United States - LL-1505 | ecosystem: Environmental > Aquatic > Freshwater > Lake | place: USA: Georgia | collected...
GGGCAGCAGGTGCATACGTCTGGATTATTGGCTTACCAGTTGACCTGCTGGTTGGCTACAAGGGTCACACCTTTCTGGTGGAGATTAAAACGGACTCTAAAAAGCGTTTAACGAAGCTACAAGCCGACTTTTTCGAGAATTGGTCAGGTAGTACCTTGGCGAGAATAGATTGCCCAGAAGCGGCTCTACGAATGATTGGAGTAGTCAAGTGAAAGCACCCTACAAAGCCATCGAATTTATTATTGAAAATTCATGCAAATTTGCCGAGGCAAAGGCTCAAAGGGTTTTTATAGAAAATTACTTGCGTACAAAAAAATCTTTGCTGATGAAAGAGGCTATGGCTAGAGGCATAGATTCTGGTGTAGCACAAGAGCGTGAGGCTTATGCTCACCCAGAGTACGAAGAATTATTAAGAGGCTTACAAGAGGCTACCATTCGTGAGGAAACTCTGAAATACATGATGATTGCTGCCCAAATGAAGGCCGATATATGGCGGTCTGAGCAAGCAAGTGAAAGACTTGGCGTAAAAACCACAGAGTAGGTATAAACACCTAGTAAATACTTTGTTTAGTTTGCTATACTAACGTCAGCCCAAGCAATTCGCAAGGGTACTTTTAAGGACTACAAAATGAAATACGAATTTGACACAACAACTGGTGAAGGCTCTGTAATTGTTACTGTCGTGATGAGTTGTGAGCGTGACGAAGAAGGCACTTACAACGAGAACATTGATGAGGTCTGGTTTGAAGGGCGCAATGTCATGGGAATCTTTACTGATGCTCAATTTAAAGAATTAGAAATTGAGGGTTGTATGCGTCTTTCCAAGCACATCTTGGAAGAAGCAGATGAAGCCAAAATAGCTGCTTATGAGTAAAACTTGGCGACTAATTGTTATTTCACTAGTGGCCTTTTGGTCGCTGGTGGTTTATTTTATAAGGGTTTGGTATGACTGAACTAAATTTATTTGAGAGAGCAATGGGCTGGCGCAAGCGTCAAATGGTCACAAGCCAAGTTGGTAGAAACGAAATAATCGAAAAGATACGGAATGATACTCTTGAGGAAATAGCTCAAGAATTTGACAAGATGAAATCATTTGGCGATACATCTCAAAGTTTTGCTACTTTTGTGCGGAACAAGAAAGTCTGCCCTCCGTGTCATGGAAACTGTAACCAAGGCAGAACTTGCCCTGCACGATGAACAACAGACCCAATAACAGGGAAAGACTCCATTTGGCAAAGATTAAAGAAATGCCTTGTGGGGTCTGCAATGCTTCTCCTCCAAGCGATGCACACCATATTGTTCAGCATAATCAATACTTATGTATTCCTTTGTGTAAGGATTGCCATCAGGGTTCATTCAATGGGATACATGGACAGGCTAGAATTTGGAAGGTTATGAAGTTAGACGAGATGGATGTTTTAAATTTAACGCTTGCAAATCTTTTCAGATAGCGCACAATGGACGCACTCAGTTGCCATTGAGTTTCCAGAGGGACTTGTTCCCTCTTTTTTTTGAGTATAATTTGGCTATGGCTACCTTTAGCGGGGGAAAAGTGGATTGAATCACCACCTGCCATAACTTCTTCTGATTCGCTTCATGTGAGATTCAACATGGTCAATAAAGAACTATTGCAAGACATTTTTTCCTATGACAATGGAAATTTGTATTGGAAAACTGTTAGATGTTCCAAGCTAAAAGTTGGGCAAAAAGCAGGATGGGTTGGTAAAAAAAACTATTTATATGTACGAGTTAATTACAAAGCATACGCAATACATAGATTAGTTTGGATAATACATAATGGTGATATAGATAATGGCAAGATAATTGACCATATAGATAGAAACCCAACTAATAATAAAATTGAAAATTTAAGAATTGCTACACACACTCAAAACAATCAAAACTCAAGCAAAAGAACAACCAATACATCTGGGTATAAAAATGTTTACTGGTCAACCGAAAAAAGCAGATGGTTGGTTAAATGTAATGTAAATGGATTGCCAAAATACGCTGGTTCTTACAAATTGCTAGGCGATGCTGTGCAAGCTGCAATTGAACTAAGAAAGAAATTTCATGCAGAATTTGCACAAGATGATATAACTTGTTAAAATTTGCAAAACTCCATGAGGTTAAAAAATGAGTGGATTACTTGAGCCATCCGTAAAAATTGAGATTGAGATACAAAGCCAAGAGAAAAATGGTGAAGCGTGTCCAGTTGCCACAGGTGACGTATCAATCAATCTTGAGAACCGCCAAAAAGCCATTGATAAAGCCAACTATGGCCCAATGAATCCCAATGAATCCAACATGGATTACTGGCGACAAATCTCTAAAGTTTGGCGAAACTCTCCAGAGCAAGCTAAAAAGTCACGTTGCGGAAACTGCGCTGCTTTTATCCAAACCACAAAAATACTTGATTGCATTGAATCAGGTTTAGACAAAGGTGATACTGAGCAAGACGCATGGGCTGTCATAGAGGCTGGCGACTTAGGCTACTGTGAGATTTGGGACTTTAAGTGTGCATCTAAGCGCACTTGTACTGCTTGGGTAACTGGTGGCCCGATTACGGATGATTCAGAGCAAATTTCACAAGGGGATACATATGGGAACGACTAATATGCAAGCGGCTCAAATGATGGGACTTTATCCAAGCATGACTGCCAAAAAGAAGCCAGCAACTAAAGCTAAACCTATGCCCATGCGTGGAGAGCGTACTGCCAAGAACATGGCAAAGAAAGCTAAAAAATGAACGGCTTGTATGCAAACATCGCTGCAAAGAAAAAGCGTATAGAGGCTCAAAAGGCCGCAGGGAAAACCCCAGAACGTATGCGTAAGGTAGGCTCAAAAGGCGCACCTACTGCGGATGCGTTCAAGCAAGCAGCTAAGACTGCTAAAAAGAAATGATTAAACGTGGCTCAGAGCAGTTTTCTGGCTATAACAAGCCAAAAGCTACTCCTAGCCATCCAACCAAGTCTCACGCTGTTTTGGCTAAGTCTGGTGAGGATGTGAAACTCATCCGTTTTGGTCAACAGGGTGTAAAAGGTTCTCCTGATGGCACGAAGCGTAACGAAGCGTTTAAGGCTCGTCACGCAGAGAATATAGCCAAGGGGAAAATGAGTGCAGCATATTGGGCAAACAAAGTTAAATGGTGAACACTATGATGAAAACTAAACTGAACAAAGAAGGCCAGAAAAAAGTTGGTGCTGTAATGCACGAATTTAAAACTGGTACTTTGCACTCTGGTAAGGGCGGTAAAGTCGTAAAGAATCCTAAACAGGGAATTGCCATTGCTTTAGCTGAAGCTGCTCGTAAGATGGGCAAGATGAAGTGATATACTAACTCTGCTCGTTGTGAGCAGATACTAACTTGACCAACCCTAGAGGAGTCAAACAATGATTGAAAAACAATCAAACATTTCATATCGTGGTGGCGCACGAGAAGGCGCAGGAAGACCGAAGGGAAGTCTTGACAAGGGCAATGCTGTTCTTAGAGAGATGATACTGGAGGCACTAGAGGGCGCAGGTGGCGTTGCTTATCTCGTAGAGAAGGCAGAGACACACCCACAGGCTTTCATGGGACTAATCGGTAGGGTCTTACCACTCCAAGTAACTGGAGAAAAAGGTAAAGACATTCAGATAAGCGTCCAATGGCAGAAGTAATCGAGATAGCCTATAAACCTAGAGAACAACAACTTGCTATCCATGACTTGATGGACAGTAAGCGTTTTGGTGTTGTTGTTGCTCATAGGCGAATGGGTAAAACAGTCTCTGCGATTAACCACTTAATCAAGGATGCTTTGCTCAACCAAAAGGAAGCCCCTAGATACGCTTATATAGCCCCTACATACGGACAAGCTAAGAGGGTGGCATGGGACTACCTTGTTAAGTATGCAGAGCCTCTAGGCGGTACTAGCAATATCTCAGAACTAAGGGTGGACTTCTGGGGTAGGCGTATCCAGTTGTTTGGCTCAGACAATCCAGAGACACTCCGAGGTCAATACTTTGATGGGGTCATTCTTGATGAAATTGGTGACCAGAACCCTAAGATATGGACAGATATAGTAAGACCTGCGTTAGCTGATAGGAAGGGCTGGTGTCTCTTTATTGGTACGCCTAAAGGTCACAACCACTTCAAAGAGTTGCGAGACAGGGCTAAAACAGAGGATGGATGGGGCTTGCTAGAGTTCAAAGCCTCAGAGACAGGGGTGGTGGATGACACAGAACTGAAGGCTGCTAAGAATGAGATGGGTGAAGATAAGTACCGCCAAGAGTTTGAGTGTAGCTTTGACGCTGCTGTTGAGGGTTCATACTTTGGGCAAATCCTCAATGAACTCGAAGAAAAGAAGCATATGCAAGAGATTCCCAGAGAGGAGTTAAGTAGGACTTTTACTGCTTGGGATTTGGGTATGGGTGACTCTACGTCTATCTGGGTGGCTCAGTTAGTTGGTACTGAGGTGCGTCTGATTGACTACTACGAGAATCACGGAGTAGGACTTGACCACTACGTCAAGTGGATTAAGGACAATGACTATCTCAAAGCAGAGCATATATTGCCCCATGACGTTAGGGTCAGGGAACTTGGGACAGGTAAGAGCCGAATGGAAATGCTTGAGGAAGCTGGCTTAGAAGTCAAGATTGCACCCAGAATGGGACTAGACGATGGCATCCAAGCGGTAAGACGATTGCTGCCAAGGTGTTGGTTTAATGTACCAAAAGTGCAGATTGGCTTAAATTGTCTAAGAAATTACCGCAGAGATTACGATGAGAAGCGTAAGATATTCTTTGAGCGTCCATTGCATGATTGGTCATCGCATGGCTCGGACTCATTCCGCTACTTAGCCCTTGGATTGGATGAAGGACATTCAACATGGTCTAAGCCTATTAACTCAGCACCGAAATGGATTGTTTAATGTATGTACAAATGCAGGGCATAAATTTAGCCCCAAAGGTAAAAGAACTTGAAAAACGCATCGAAATGTTGGAAAATGTGGTAAAAGAGTTACAATCCTCACCAAGACCGAAACTTGGTCGCCCTCCAAAGGATGCACATGGAAACGAACGACTTGAAGTCGATACTGCAAGCTGAGATTGATGACGCTATTGGCTTTATTGAGAGTGAAACAGTAGAGCAGCGCAAACAGGCTTTAGAAGCGTATCTCCGTCAACCTTATGGGAATGAGGTAGAAGGTAAGTCTTCAATCGTTACAGGTGAAGTTGCAGAAGCCATTGATGGTGCTTTGCCTTCCCTAGTCCGTATCTTTACAGGCTCAGATGATATTGTAGTTTTTGAGCCTCAAGGCCCGAAGGATGAAGCATCTGCAAAACAAGCGACACAGTATTGCAACTGGGTATTTAGCCGTGATAACGAAGGCGTGGCTATTTTGCACGATTGGTTTAAGGACGCTTTGCTTCAAAAGAACGGCATCTTAAAAGCGTATTGGGAAGACAAAGAAGACATTACCAAAGAGCGTTACTTTGACTTGTCTAATGACGAGTTAGCAATGCTGATGAGTGATGAGACAATGGAGATTGTTGAACAAGATACGACAGAGTTTCCAATATTTGACCCAATGGGTCAGCCAGTTATAGACCCTATGGGTATGCCTGTGATGGGTGCTACTCATAACGTAGTTGTCCAACAAAAGAAAAAGTCAGGCAAGGTAACGATTGAGAACGTACCGCCAGAAGAATTCCTGATTAGCAAGAAGGCTCGTACTATTGCTGACTCACCTTTCGTAGCCCATCGTCAGATGTTGACTCGTAGCACATTGATTGCTATGGGTTTTAACAAAGACCAAGTAGAGAGTTTACAGATGGGTGATGCTTTGGCTTATACGCCAGAGCGTGTGGCTCGTTACTCTGCTGGTGAGCAACCCTACCAAGTTCAGACTGATGACCCTTCAATGCAAGAGATTGAGGTCTTTGAATGCTATGTTAAGACTGACATGGATGGAAAAGGCATTGCTTCTCTGACTCAAGTTTTCTATGCAGGAAATGAGATTCTTCAAGATGAGAAGGGCAAAGAGATTATTGAGGAAACAGACTATGTTCCGTTTCACTCAATTTGTCCTATTCCAATTCCACATAAGTTTTTTGGTAACTCACTAGCTGATAGAACAGTTGATTTACAGTTAATTAAGACTACTATCACTCGTCAGATGTTGGATAACTTATATCTGACAAACAATGCTCGTGTCGTGGCGGTGGAAGGTCAGGTAAACCTTGATGACTTGCTGACTTCTACTGCTGGTGGTGTTATTCGTGCCAAGTCTCCTAATGCTGTTCAGCAGTTAGTAGTTCAGAACGTAGCATCTCAGGCTTTCCCAATGCTTCAGTATTTGGACACAGTACAGTCTAAGCGTACTGGTGTTAGTGATGCTTCACAGGGTTTAGACCCTTCTATCTTGCAGAATGTCACGGCAGCAGCAGTAGCTTCAATGCAACAAGCTGGCGCAGGTAAAGTTGAGTTAATTGCTAGAATCTTTGCTGAGACAGGCGTTAAGTCTTTGTTCAAGGGAATCCTTCACTTACTATGTAAATACCAAGACAAGGCTCGTTTAGTTCGTATGCGTGGAGAATTCGTAGAGTTTGACCCTCGCACATGGGCTAATCAATACGATGTGTCTATCAACGTAGGTTTAGGCGCAGGTAATCGTCAGGAACAGATGGCTATGTTGTCTATGGTTCTTGCTAAACAAGAGCAGTTGATTGCTCAGTACGGCCCTGCTAATCCTTACGTTTCACCTGCTCAGTATCGTGGCACATTGGGACGCATGGTTGAGATTGCTGGCTTTAAAGATAGTGCTGAGTTCTACAAAGCGATTACGCCAGAGCAAGACCAAGCGTTGAGTAATCCTCCTCCACAACAACAGCAGATGCCTCCAGAGGTTCAAGCATTGATGGCTAGGACTCAAGCTGAGATACAAGCCGCACAAGCTAAAGCACAAGCCGATATGCAGATGCAACAACAACAAATGCAGATTGACATGGAGATGGCGCAACAGAAGGCGGCTCTTGAGATGCAATTATTGCGTGAGAAGGAAGGTGCTAAGTTGCAATTAGAGCGTGAGAAACAACAGGCTTACTTTGCATTGAAGCAACAAGAGTTTGAAGCAGAAGCCCAATTGAAAGCAATGAAGATTGGTGCTGGCATTACATCCAACGTAGAGATTAGAGGTTAATCATGGCTACAGCACCAGTTTATTATTCTGACCAAACAGTTAAAGACTACATTGCAAACCAATTTAGTGGTTTAAGTGGTGATGAACTTTATAAAGCTGTAGCTAATGAAGCTGCTTCCAAAGGCGTATCCGCAGAGCAAATTGGGCGTGTGCTTGGGTTTGATACTGGTGCAGTTAATCAGTACGCAACTAACGTAGGAAAGCCACTTGCTGCCGAAAAAGAAGTTCTTAACAATGTTATTGACTACGCCTATAACACTCAATATGGTCGTGATGCTACTGCGGCAGAGAAAGCCAATGCTGCTAAATATTTAACAACTGGTGGAAACTCTGGAACTGGTACTGGCGTTCTTAACTACAGTACAGAAGGCTATAACTACGACACACAAAGCATTATTTCTGGCTATCGTAGTGCGCTAGGTCGTAATCCTACACAGACTGAATATGTATCTGCAATGGCTAATTTGGGTTACAACCCATACGATGCTACTGTTCTTGGTGCGGCAGGTAAGTTGTCAGCCAATGTTGCTGCGCTAGAAAGTGACCCATTTGCGGGTCGTTACGCTAATGAAAATCCTTATGGCGTGTATGACCCTACGACACAGACTTATAAGCTAGATGGGACAGTACCAAACATTTCTAAGAATGTTACTGGTAACAGCGTTCAGTTTATTAGCCCTGTTACACAACAGCCAATTGTTACTTCATTTGTAGATGGTAAGTTGGTTGTTAAAGAAGGTGTTAATACGCTAACTGGTGAGCAAGCACAAGCAGCCATCAATCTGGCTTTGGGTACTGGTGCGTTAACTGGTACTGAGTACAAAAACCTAACTGGTGCATTGGCTAACGCTAAGTCAATGGATGACGTTTATAAAGCGTTTGGTACACCACAAGCAGTAGCGGCTCTTGACCCTAACTATGGTTTCCAATTAGGCGTGGGTAAGACACTAGAGCAAGCACAAGCAAACTCTACAGGTATTCAAGCATTGGTAGATAAGTTGGCGGCTGAGAATGGTGGTCGTTTACCTGCTAACTTCTCTGTTGGTGCGTTGGCTAAAGCTAACAACATCCCATTCCAGTTTGGTCAAGAAGTTTACGATAAAGCCTACATGACAGATTCTGGTAAAAAGATTGATACATTAGCAAAAGCACCTACCTCACAATTTAACTTTAACCCTGCAAACATCTATCAGCAACCCACAGTAGCTGGTCAATTCCGTGAGTTGTTTCCGTCATTCGGTGAATCTAAGCGTTTGGCACAAGGTTTGATTAACGAGCGTCCTACTACTCAAAGCATTGTTAACATGATTCAAGGACAGCCAGTTAATACAGCTAACTTGATGGGCAATCTTGCGCCTACACAAACTGTTATGCCTAATGCTATGCCTACAGGCTTGCAGACAGGGATGCCAATAGGTCTGCCTATGGGTACGTCTGTCGGTGGTCAACCATCGTTGTCTAACATTCTCAGCATGATTTCTAAGTGAGAAAAGCATGAACTATCAAGAACTTGTTGGTTTAGTTGGTGGAAGAAATCCACAGGACGTTAGCTATCAAGACATAGTTTCTGGTATCCAAAGCCAGTATCGTCCACAAACTAAGTTTGGTCGCACCACTTCATTGCTAGACATGATTGGCAGTCAGTTACCTGACCAGCCTAGAATTGCGTATGGTTCTTTATTGCAACCTAGTGGCTTGCCTCCGTCTATCAATTTAGGCGCAACTGTAAAGAATCCTGATGCGGCTGCTAGTGTAGATTCTGGCGTAATCAATCTTGGAAATTTAGATACAGGCAAGATTACTGGTAATACAGCCATTGATAACACTCTGGTTTATAACAACGACTTTACTAAAAATACTGGTGGAGTTAACTTAGATACATCTGGTGTTAGTAATGGTTTGTTTGGGACTAAAGTAACAGGAACAGACATAGCCAATGTTGCAAGTACAGTAGCACCGATAGCTGCTTTAGCGGGTAATTCAGACCTAGTTAAAACAGCTATTGCACTAAATCTAATTGGTTCTGCTGCTGACATTCGCACAGAGCAAGATATTTTAAATCTAGGAACTAAGATAGCAATGTTGGCGGCAGGGCCAGCAGGTAACGCACTAGCCGCAGGGCTTGGAATTGCATCAGATAACACACCTTTGACAGTTAATGCTTTGCTTGGGCTTACAAATCCAACATTAAGCCTTGTTAATAGTATTGCAGGTAATCTAACTGGCTACAGTCTAGGCGACATTGTTAATGGCTTGCTAAACACCCCAGAGGGTACTGTAGGTGAGTATGGGTTATTAGGTGCGGCTAACCTAGCCAAGACCAATGATGCAAGCAGAAAAAGGGCGGGTGAAGCCTATGATAGTTTGGCTATTAACGATTTAAGGGTTCTTGCTGAACTTGGTGATACAGAAGCTAGAGATAAATTGTTATCTATGGTTAGTGGTGGAAGTTCTACCTATAACCCAATAAGTGAATTAGGTACTGCTAGGGGTAATAGTTACTTTAACTTGTTTACACCTATAGCTGGTTCTGGTGGCGGTGGTAAAGTAGATTATTGGACTAGTAGGGCTATCAATGCAGAATGACAAAGCAATCTTGGCTCAATGGGCTAAAAACTTACTAAATGATGACTTTTTCAAAGAAGTATTAAATAACTTGAAAAACGAACAGATTAGTGTGATAATTAACACAAGTGCAGAAGAATGTGATAGGCGTGAAGACGCTTATCGGCACATTAAGTCTATTGAACTGATTACAGGACACCTAGAAGGTTTAGCCTCGGAAACTGTGATTAGAGAGAAGAAGTGGAAGATTCTGTAGGGTTTACCCTATCCTCCGTCCAGAAGGTTTCTGGCGATTATTGAGATGACAAATGGAAAACACCAACCCACAAGGGAGTGAAAGCCTAAATGTAAACCAAGCCGCAACAGCGTTTGAAGGTTTAATGGGTGATTCTGACGAAGCCGAACAAGGCCAAACTGAAGAACAACCAGAAGAACTTGAAGCGTCTGATGAAGTTGAATATTCTGAAGAAGAAGAACAACCCAAGCAGAGATATAAAGTCAAAGCATCTGGTGAGGAAGTTGAGGTAGAACTTGACGAACTTATCAAGGGTTATCAACAAGGTACGGACTACACTAAAAAGTCTCAGGCTCTAGCTGAACAACGTAAAGCGATTGAAGCTGAACGTGGTCACTTAGAGTATGTAAAACAAGAGCGACAGGCATACGCTCAGAAGTTGCAAGCCTTGGATAGCTTCCTGACGCAGCAACATCAGAGTGTGGACTTAGAAGTTTTAAAGGAAACAGACCCTATTGGTTATGCGGTAGCGGTAGCGGAACAGAGCCAACGTGAGAAGCAGTTAGCAGTAGTCAGGAATGAACAGCAACGCATTGCCCAACAGCAACAAGCCGAGCAACAAGCCTCTCTGCAAAACCATCTCCGTCAAGAATCTGAGAAGCTAGTTAGTCTGATTCCTGAGTTAGCTACACCACAGGGTGATGCGGTACGGAAACAAATCCGTGACTATGCGAAGTCTGTAGGTTGGTCTGACCAAGAACTCAGTTCCGTGTATGACAGTCGTGCTGTGCATACCTTGTATAAGGCGATGAAGTATGAGCAACTTCAAAAGAGCAAACCAGAGTTGAATAAACGACTCGTGGCTGCCCCTAAGATGATGCGTTCTGGTACTTCTGCACCTCCTACAAGGTCTGCACAAGATAAACAGGCTATGCAAAGGTTGCGTGAAACTGGAAAAGTTACTGACGCAGCAAAAGCATTTGAACGATTTTTATAAATTTTGGAGTATTAAATTATGGCTACCTATCAAACATATACCGCAATCGGTATGAGAGAAGACCTTTCGGATGTTATCTACAACATCTCACCAACCGACACGCCCATGATGAGTTCCATTGGCAAGACTAAAGCAACTGCTGTTTACCATGAGTGGCAGACTGACTCTTTGGCTGCTGCTGGCTTGAACGTGGCAGTTGAGGGTGCTACGGCATCTGACGCTACTATGTCTCCTACAACTCGTGTTGGCAATCGTTGCCAGATTTCACAGAAGACAATCAAGATTTCTAACACCTTGCAAGCTGTAGATAAAGCTGGACGTAAGTCTGAAAAGGCTTATCAATTGGCTAAAGCATCTGCTGAAATCAAGCGGGACATGGAATTGACATTGTTGAGCAATCAAGTTGCTACCAATGGTAACTCCTCTACTGCTCGTGCTTTGGGTGGTTTGCAAGCATGGTTGGCTACTAGCTACTCTGGTGGTACTTCTGGCGTTGCTGGCGCATCTGGCACTACTGCTCGTACAAACGGCACTAACCGCACTTTCACAGAAGCAATTTTGCAAACTGTTGTTAAGAGCGTTTATACCGCAGGTGGCAATCCTAAAATCTTGATGGTTACACCTGCTCACAAGCAAACAGTTTCTGCA
>Ga0214921_10010263_pt1 | contig 11623 bp, 7 predicted proteins | sample LL1505_MetaG_FD_177992 | JGI IMG/M metagenome (GOLD analysis project Ga0214921, IMG submission 177992) | Freshwater microbial communities from Lake Lanier, Atlanta, Georgia, United States - LL-1505 | ecosystem: Environmental > Aquatic > Freshwater > Lake | place: USA: Georgia | collected 2015-05-28
TTCTTGCCGGGGCAGTCGATCACCTTCGGGTAGACACTCGTCTGCACCGCCTCGCGGACGTCGCGGCCTGCCAGATCGATGGCGGTGGCAAGCTTCCAGTCGAGTTCTTTGATCTTGGCCTTGTTGGCGGCGATCAGCGCCTGCACGACCAGCGGCACCCGGCCACCGGCGAGATAGTGCGCCTCGAGCGCCTGCTTGGTGATGCCGGTGGAATCACCAAGCCCCGCCTGCACCGCCATGATCTTGCTCCGCACGATCACCGTCGGGCTGACCTTCTTGAAGCTCATCGCAACCAGATCGAAGAGCCCGATCCCGGCACTCGATGCATACGATTGCAGCCAGAGCCGCAGGTAGCGGGCCAGCAGCGCAAACAGCATCAGGAAAGCAAAGATTCCCAGGCCGATCAGGATCAGGGGCAGCATCGCAAACGCTCCGAGGGAACAGACAAGAATCTCTGTAGCGTTGTTCCGGGGTGGACGCCGGTCAAGCCGCGGGGGGCTCGAGCCCGTCGAACTCAAAGGTCTCAAGCGTCGGGGAGAGGGCTGAGTCGCCGCCTATCGCCATATTTTCAGCCGGTGACGACTCTACCGGCGGGAGCGGCGAAGACGGCTCGCGAGCCTCCCGCCGTGCTGCGGCCGGCGGTTTCTCCCGGGGCTCCAGGCCCCGGACGACGACCACCGTGCCCTGCACATCCACCACCTCGATGGCGATCCCGGCCTCGAGCGGACCGCCTTCGCTCATCGCTTCGACGATGTCGCCGCCGATCTCCACGCTGCCCCATGGCAGGAGTTCGCTCCCGGTGCGACCGGTGCGTCCGACCAGATCCCGCAGGTGCCGCCGCCGCTCCGGATCGGGCAGCACGTCGGCTGCCTCGGGCGCCGGTGGGAGCACCCGCCTGCCCAGCGGCGTCTCAGGAAACCAGCGAAACGCCATCGACAACACCGCCGGCACTGCCAGCACCACCACCGCGAGTGCCGCCATGCCAGCGGTGGTTCCCTGTTCGAGAAAGGCCGTCGCGACGGCCGAGATGAGTGCCAGAATGCTGACGAAGCCGAGGATGCCACCCGACGGCACGAACACCTCGAGCACCATCACGGCAAGGCCCAAGACCAGAAGCGCGACGACCCACAGGAGTGTGTTCATGCCGAACTGCTCGATCCCAGCAGTGGCTTGACGAGCACGCGACCACCGCGGACCTCAACCACGCGGATCGGCCGCCCCGGCTCGACGAGCGCGCCATCACTCGTCACCTCATGCAGGCGGCCGGCGATCCGCGCCTTGCCCGCGGGAGCGAGTCGCGTGGTCGTCGTGCCTTCGAGGCCGATCAGTTCCTCGAGCTTTTCTTCCTCGAAGGCATCGTCCGTCGCGGCCGGTGGCTCGAGGAGCACATTCCGCAACACCGGCGCCGATGGCAGCCAGCGCCGCAGCAGCACGCCCATCAGCGACACGCCGACCGCGGCCCCCAGAATGCCGAGCAGCGACCACTGGAGTTGCCGAATCTGGTAGTCGTTGGCGGGCAACACGAACGACTGGCTGGCCAGCACGAGCGATGCAATCAAGAGCACCCCGCCGCCGAGTCCGAGCACGCCAAACCCAGGCAGCACGAAGATCTCGGCCGCCAGGCAGAAGAGCCCGGCCAGAAACAGCATCACCTCGAGCCAGCCCGCAGTTCCATGCAGGTATTGGCTCCAGAAGTAGACGATGAACGCCACCATCGACACGAAGCCGCCGAGGCCGAAGCCCGGTGTGTGGAGCTCGATATAGAGGCCGACGCCGCCGATCAGAAGGAGCAGCCAGGCTAGGCCCGGGCTGGCCAGGGCATCGAGCAGCCGATCAGCCCATCCCGGCTCGGAAAGGGCTATGTCGCCGGTCAGCCCATAGGCCTGCACGAGTCCGGCGAAGCCGTCCACCGTGTGGGTCGTCAGCCCGAGCGACTCCGCCGAGCGACCGGAGAGCTCGATCGGCCCGGTGCCGATCTTTGCTCCCATCTTCCACGCGTCGCGGTCGTCCCGCGCCGCCAGTTCTTCTTCGCAGAAGTATTCGACTCGGCCGGTCTTCTGTTGGGTGGCCTGTTCCACATCGATGCCGGGCACCACGAGCGCCACCGGCAGGGACCACGACCGCTCTCGGGTCTTGGCCACGCCTTCCCGCCACGATGCCGCCACGGCGGCTGCCTGCCGGCCGCTGATGGCCGCATCTCCCTCGCCCCCGAGCACAGCCTCGGGGTGCATCACCAGTTCATCGCACGCCATGGCCACCAGCGCCGCGTCGCCGCGGGCCTGCCTGGGCACATAGGCGACGGTCCGAACCCGGCTGGGATCGAAGGCCGCCAATCGATTGGCCAGCACGAGGCTCTGCTCGGGGCTGCCGCCGGCCGAGTCCACCCGCAGACAGATAAAGTTGGCTCCGTCGGCGACGGCCCGTTCGATCTGCACCCGTGCCCGCGCCACGGTATCGCCCGTGATCGGCCCGGCGAGCACGATCTGCGCCGCCTTCCAGCCGCCGTCGAGTGCGGGATCGATGGAGAGCACCCGTTCGTCGATCTCCAGGCTCCGAGCCAGTTCGGCCGGAGTTTTGGCCAGCCTCCGCACAAAGCCGAGTTCGCGAGCCCGGCGGCCGGTGAGTGAGAGGGGAACGGGGCTGATCTCCTCGACGTCGAGCACCGCAGCCCGCTGCCGGAGCGACTCCACATCCTTGGCCGCCACGAACTGATCGCCCTCGTCGGTGGAGACACGCACCACGCTCGCCGCCGGATCGAGCAGCGCCACCGCCACCGCCGGCGGCACCGTCCGGCGGCGGCTGGCGATCTGCAGGTAGGCTGCCCGCATCGCCTCATCGACCGCCGGTTCATCGGTATTGGCCGGCCCGAGCACGGCATCGGCCGCCATCACGATCTCTTCGCAGGCCAGTGCCGCGAGCACGGCATGACCGGCGGCGCCGGCGGGTAGAAATGCCACCGTCTTGATGCCGGCAAGCCGGCCGTCGCAGAGAAACCTTGCTAGTTCAAGCGACCGGCCGAAGTCGCTGCCGCCGCTACTGCCATCTTCGGGCGGATCAAACCGCAGCACGAGCAGGCCCCGCTCAGTGCCGCCTTTGAGCCGATCGAGCTGCCGGAGAATGGCCGCCTCCACCTGGGTGTCGCGGGTGCCGGTAATCGGCAGCCTGACCGCCACCGCAGCAGCCTCCGCGGCGGAGGCCTCACCGGCTGGCAGGACGACCGCTGACAGCAACAGAGCCAGAAGCAGAGCAGGCACGAGGGCGGCCACGATCCGCTGCGAACAGCCACGGGATGCGCCGACTACGCCATCGCGTGCGGCACGAGTGAGGCTCATGAAAACCGCCCGGCGGTGACGCATCGCTGACCTCAGAAACCGCTGGGTCGACACCACCCGGGCCGATACCAACGTCTTCGAATTCTAAGACCACCGGGCGGGGAGTCAAAAACCCGGTCTGCTGTTATATAGTGTTGCATCATGAGCACTCCCGCACAGACGACCGCCACCGCCTCACCCGTGATTCGCGAACTCATCGGCCTGGTTGAGTCGAAGGCCTTGAAACGCGGCACCTTTCGGCTCGCTTCCGGCCGCGAGGCGAGCTTCTATCTCGACGCCAAGCAGGTGGTGCTCGACGCCCACGGGGCGATGCTCGTGGGCCGGGCGATCCTCGAGCGTCTCCGGTCGCTTGGCCCCCTGCCGGCAGCGGTCGGGGGCATGTCGATCGGTGCCGACCCGATCACCAGTGCCGTGATCACCATGGCGGGGGTCGAAGGACTGCCGCTCAAGGGATTCATGGTCCGCAAGGAGCCGAAGGACCATGGCACGAAGAAGTATGTCGAGGGGCCGGTGGAGCCGGGCCAGCGGGTGGTGATCGTGGAGGATGTGACCACCACGGGTGGCTCGTCGCTCTTGGCAATCGACCGCGTCCAAGAGTTTGGCCTGGTCGTGGAACGCGTGATCACGGTGATCGACCGGCTGGCTGGGGCGAAGGACGCCTTCGCGGCCCGCGGCATTCCACTGGAATCACTGGTGACGATCCGCGACCTCGGCATCGAGCCGGAGTGAATCGGGCCAGGCATTTGCACAGGCCCGCCCGCCAGCCGTAGGCTTTCTTCTATGAGGACCTACGACTCACTGCGGTGTCGGGCATTCGCCTGTCTGGCGGTCGCGGGAATTCTCCTTGGCTCCTCGCCACCACCAGCTCCGGCCGCCGGACAGCCTTCCCCCGAAGAGATCGCGGCGCTCGTCGAAAGCCTCGGTGCCGACGACTACGCCGAGCGGGAGGCTGCCGCGGAACAGCTCAATGCCATTGGAGCGGCAGCGGTCGATCCGTTGTTTGCCGCAGCGGAGGTGAGTGACGACCTCGAGATCGCGCTGCGGGCACGGTGGCTCGTCGACACGATCCCCCTCGACACCGAACGTGACCCGCCCGAGGTCGTTGCGCTGCTCCAACACTACAAGCGGAAGGGATTCGCCGACCGCGTGCAGGTGATGCACAGGCTGCTGCGTGTGGACGATGACGGTGGCATCGAGGCCCTCGCCCGCATCGTTCGGCTCGATCGTTCCACGCTCGGATCTCGCGTGGCAGCCGCGCTCCTCGCCCGTGAATGGCAGCCGGGCGACACCGCCTGGAACGGCATGCGTGACCGCATCTCCACGGGGCTCGGCGCGAGCACACGTCCATCCGCCGCCTTCCTAAGGGCGGTGGTCGGTTTCTCAACCGCCAGCGCCGAGACGCAGCCGCAGCCTCTGGCCGACGCAGCCGCCGCCCTCGAACAGATTGCAGGCACGGCGGCCGCGGGAACTGGCGGGGTCGGCGAGGCCCCTGCTGTCGGCGGTGTGGTGCCGGCCGGCGACGCGGCCACGGCAGGAGGCATCGGAGACACCACCCTCCGCATCTTCGAGCGGTGCCAGATCCAGATGCTGCTCGCGGCGGGCCGGCGCGACACCGCGCTTGCTGAATCGCGGCGACTGCTGCAAACTTGCTTCAGTCCAGACAAGGACATCGCCTTGGCCGGCGAAGAGGCGGCCAGCACACTGGTCTGGCTGGTGGCCCGCGGACTCCCGGAGGCGGTCGACGGGCTGGCGGCCGATCGACCCGAAATCATCGGCGATGATCCACTGGTGGGCTATGCCGCGGCATTGGCGGCGCGGGCCCGCCACGATGATGTTCTGGCCGACTCCCTGGCGGCCGCCGCCTTCACCAAGCCTGCCGGCACCAACGCCGAGTTCGTCGACCGGCTCCAGACGGCGATCCTGTTGACCAAATGGGGAGCGACCGACTGGGCCACCCGCGAATACACGCTGCTGATCGACGATCACCGAACACCTGTCGCACAATTCGCCCTCTCCGCGATCATGTTCTCGGAGTTTCTGCACGACCAGGAGCGGGAAGACGAGGCTGCCTCCTGCCTGCGTCGACTGCTGGAGGGCCGTCAGGGGAAGGGGGAAGGCAAGGGAGACGGTGGCGGCGAACAGATCCTGCAGCAGCTTGGCCGCGATCCCCGCTCGATCCGGTCGCGGATGCACTACTTCGAATCGTGTGCCGCCACCCTTCGCGGCGATGCGATCGCCCGTCGCAAGGCGATCGAAGACTCGTTACGGGCCTATGCCAAGGATGTCGACGGCCTGATCGGCCTCTACACGCTGCCCGACAACACGCCCGTTCAGAAGGCCGATGCGGTCGCCCGGATCCGACGGGCGTTGGAGCAGATCGAGAATGAGATTCAGGCCGTTCCCGATGACACCAATGGCTACAACGAGTATGCGTGGCTCGTGGCCAACACCGAGGGAGACATCCAGAAGGCGACCCGGTATTCCAAGCTCTCGCTGGTGAAGAGCTTTGACAGCTCCAGCTACCTCGACACGCTGGCCCACTGTCAGGCGGCGGCGGGCAACAAGGCCGCCGCCGTGCGGACGCAGATGCTGGCACTCCGGCAGGAGCCGCACAACCGCACGATCCGCAAAAACCTCGCCCGCTTCCAAGGGATGTAGCCGGGGATCGTGACGTGTGGAGACACGATTCTGTCGTGTCGGGTGAATTACGATTCCGGCCTTTCTTCTTGTGGGGACAAGATTCCGCTCTTCGTTTTTGTGGAGACAAGATTCCGGCCTTTCTTTTTGTGGAGACAAGATTCCATCTTGTCTATTCAGCAAGTTGGAAACTTGCTGCCACGGTTTAGGACACCTTTCTCCACGGCTGGAAGCCGTCCTTCCACCCGTTGCCCGTTTCGTATCATTCCTTCATGCGCACTCATCACCTTGCCCTCCCCGACGCCCAACTGGCTGTTCACACCAGCGGCAGCGGCCACCCACTGCTCTTCCTGCATGCCTTTCCGCTCGACCACCGCATGTGGGTGGCGCAGGAGCCATTGGCTGAACACTTTCGGCTGATCATCCCCGACCAACGCGGCTTCGGCGGCAGCCGCTCAGCCGGCTGCCCGGCGAGCATCGAGCAACTCGCCGACGACGCCGTGGCCCTCCTCGACGCCCTCCACATCGACGAGCCGGCGATCGTCTGCGGCTGCTCCATGGGAGGCTATGTGGCCCAGCACATCGCCATCCGCCATCCGACGCGGGTGCGTTCGCTCATCCTCGTCGATACGAAACTCGAGGCCGACACGCCCGAGGCACGGACGGCGCGAACCGATCTCGCCGCCAAAGTGCAGCGGCTCGGCCCCGAGATCGTGGCCGCCGCCATGGTTCCCCGTCTGCTGACGCCAACCGCGGAAGCCAACGGCGTTGCCCGTCGCGGAGAGATCGAAGCCCTGCTCCGTCGGATGATCCTCGAACAGCCGGTGAGCACGATCGTGGCGGCGCTCGCTGCATTGGCCGCCCGACCCGACATGACCGGCAGCATGCACCATGTCGAGGTGCCCACGCTCTTGGTGGTGGGCGCCGACGATCAGATCACGCCACCGGAATGCCTGATCCGCGCCGAGGCGATCATCCCTGAGTCGCGGCTGCTGATCGTGCCGCATGCCGGCCACATGACGCCGCTAGAAACACCCACCGTCTTCAACGCGGCGGTGCTGGCGTTTCTTCGGGAGGCGGCTCTCGACCGCTGACCGGTGGAGCGTCTGGCCCCTGCTCATCGCGACTGCGTTCCGGCCCCGGCCCCGGCCCCGGTCCGCGCGGACGGGGCGGGCCGGGGGGCCGTGGCTGGCCGTTTCTGCGCTCAGGTGGTCCCTGTCGAAACTCTGGCGGCGGTCCATCCCGATAGTCTGGCGGGGGGCCCTGTCGAAACTCCGGGGGCGGCCTTCGGCCATTCTCCCGATCGCGTTCAAAAGGTGGGCGGCCACCTTCTCTCCCGTCGTTCCGGGCGTCGAGCCGCGTCCAGCGGTCGAGCGATTCGAGGCGGTCGGCGGTGCCCAGTTCGATCACATCCCGTCGCTCGGCCGGATCGCGGAACTGAATCCACTGGTGCCAGAGCCTCGCTGCCTGAAGCAGCGATTCGCTGTCTGGGTCGGTGAGCGCCTGACCGACCGCAGCGAGTTCAAGGCGGTCGGCTGCCGAGAGCCGTTGATACGCCCGCACCGATTTGTCGAGCTGCCGCCGCTCCTCGTCGGAGAGTTGCAGCACCTGCTCTCGGCGGGCAGCCAGTGTCTCGCGGCTGTAGCCATCCGGCTCGAGGGTTCGCACGCCGGTCCGTAGCGACTCGATGGCGGCGGCGAATTCCTCTGCGTCGGCCTGCACATCAGCTGGCGACTGCGCCCGCGGCGGGCGGCGGGGTGCGGGATAGTCTCGCCTGGCAACCTCCTGCAAAAACGCCACCGACCCCAGTTCCCGTAGCAGCTCGACGTGCTGCGCGATCGGCAGCGTGGCAAGGACGCCCGATTCCGGATTGGGCGCCGTGGCCCGACCTGCCGCGATGCCGATGACGAGCGACGTGAGCACAGTGGCCAGAGCCATCGGCCACCACCACACAGGCGGCCGCTCGGTAGTGTGGATGATTCGATCGCCGCTGCCCGTCGTGCCACCGCGGCCGGTCTCAGAGAACCCGGCTCCCGGTGCCATCGAGCTGGCCATCCCCGGCACGGCCGCCATCTCGATCGTGGTGGCCAGCATGTCGGATGACGCCGCGGCCGCAGGCAGCACATCGAGTAGATCCCAGACGTCGGCAAGCGCGAGCGACGGATCGGTGGCGTCGGCATCGCTGCCCGACGGCGTGGCATCCTCTGACGGCTGCGTCATGGTCGCTCCCCCTGCATGTAGGGCGCGATCGCGTCACGGAGCTGATCCCGCGCGCGGAACAAGAGCGACTTCACCGCTGGCACGGAGAGGTCCATGGCGGCCGCGATCTCCTCATAGGAACACTGTTCAAACTTCGCCAAGAGCACCGCCATCCGCTGTCGCTCGTTGAGCGTGCCAAGCGCCTGCTGCACGACAGCCTGCAGTTCGGTGCGATCGGCCAGCCGCGCCGGCATCAGCCCGCTGGCCGCGACGGCGATCTGCTCGAGGCCGATCGCACTCGAGGAGGCCGACACATTCGTGGGCACGCCATACTCACGGCGCCGGTACGACCGCTGGCGGAGGTCGCTGGCGACGTTGTTGGCGATCGTGTGGATCCAGGTGGTGAACTTGGCAGTGGGCTGGTAGGTGGCTCGGGCACGGTAGACCCGCAGAAACACCTCCTGAGCCAGGTCTTCGGCAGTGGAGTGATCGCCGGTATGGTGCAGAAAGAGGGTGACGAGCCGCCCCTGCCAGAGGCCCGCGAGTTGCTCAAAGGCGGCGGCATCACCGTCGCGGACGCGAAGCATCAGGTCGGTGGATGGGTCGCCGGCCGTCGTCTCAGTGGCCATGTCTAGAATCCCAGACTCGAAGACCCCAGGCCTCTCAGCCGCCCGTCTGGCGGGCGAGACAGAATAAGTGGAGCGGAGGAGGATCGAACTCCCAACCTCGGCATTGCGAACGCCGCGCTCTCCCAGTTGAGCTACCGCCCCGTTGCAGGGGGACCACGCTTATTTCCCGCAGGAAACATGATCGTATGGCACGCAGGCGGGGCTGTCCAGCGGTCTGAAAACACTGCGCATTGGCCGTGAAGCCACGCTGGCAGCGATGCGCTACAATCGGGGGTCGCCTTTTGCTCCTCGCCCTGCCTACGCATCTCGCGTTCACCCCTATGCACGTTCCCCCGATCGTCGTCCGCGGTGCCCGGGAACATAACCTCCGCGACATCACGGTCGGCCTGCCCCGCGGCCGGCTCGTCTGCCTGACCGGCGTGAGTGGCTCAGGCAAGTCGAGCCTCGCCTTCGACACGCTCTATGCAGAGGGGCAGCGTCGCTACGTCGAAAGCCTCTCCACCTTCGCCCGCCAGTTTCTCGGACAACTGCCCCGCCCCGATGTCGACAGCGTCACGGGCCTCTCCCCTTCGATCTCGATCGCGCAGAAATCGGCCGGCCACAATCCCCGGTCGACCGTGGCCACGATGACGGAGATCCACGACTTTCTGCGTGTGCTCTACGCGCGGGTCGGCACGGCCCACTGCCCGACGTGCGACAGCGTGCTGGAGGCGCAGCCCCGTGACCAGATCGTGGAGCGGATCATCGCGGCCCGCAAAGACCAGCAGGTGATGATCCTCGCGCCGCTTGTCCGCGAGGCGAAGGGGGAGCACCGTGATCTCTTCACCGATCTCGTCCGGCAGGGATTCACGCGAGCCCGCGTCGATGGCCAGATCTGCCGCGTCGAGGATCCGCCGCCGCTTGAAAAACTCCTCAAGCATTCGATCGACGTGGTGGTCGACCGGCTGATTCCCTCCGAGGCCACGCGGAGCCGGATCGCCGAGGCGGTGGAACTCGCCCTGCGGACCGGCGGCGGCCAGGTGATCGTGGCTGGGGAATCGAAGGCTGAAGAAAAAGGTGCTCCAGAAAAAAGGGGGCTGGTGCCGTTTTCAGATCTGATCCTGTCGAGCCGGTATGCCTGCGTGCAGTGTGGCGTGAGCTACTCCACGCCCGAGCCACAGCTCTTCAGCTTCAATAGCCCTCAGGGCGCCTGCCCGACCTGCGACGGCCTCGGCGACATCTACGGCATCGATCCGGTGAAACTCGTGACCGCGCCGGAGAAATCGCTCCGCAAGGGTGCCCTCGGCGTGCTCGGCAGCTTCCGCGATATGCCGCGATGGCTGCGGCGGCTGCTCACCGGCGTGGCGGCTCATGCCGAGGCGAAACGAAAATTTCCCGACGGCACGCTCCTCGACACGCCCTGGCAGGACCTCACCGCGCTTCAGAAAAAGATCTGGCTCAGCGGCACAGGCATGGAGGAGATCAGTGTTTCCTGGCGACGGGGCCGTGCCGAACGTGGTGCAAAGACGAAGTTCGAGGGGATTCTGGCGATGCTCGCCAGCCGCTGGCGAAACGCCAAGAGCGGCATCATCCGGCGGATGCTCGAAAAGCTGATGAGCGTGACGCCCTGCCACGACTGCATGGGGGCGAGGCTCTCCGCTCAGGCGCGGGCAGTAAGGATTCGGACGGCGGCGAAGACATCGATTCAAGCCATGGGGAAAGGTGTCCAACGTGTCCAAGAAAACGTCGGGCCGGGGGAACGCGGCCATCCACGTTCGGCAACTGGGAAAACTCGCCGCTACAAGTCGGCCGACGTCGCTGAGGATGGTGCACGGCCCGAACTCTCGCTCGACCGGCTCTGCGCGCTGCCGATTGCCGAGGCGCGGGAATTTCTCTCCGATCTCGTGCTCGATGACACGCAGTCGCTGATCGCCGTCGAACTGATGAAGGAGATCCGCTCCCGGCTAGCGTTCCTCGATCAGGTGGGCCTTGGCTATCTCTCCCTCGACCGCAAGGCGCCGACGCTCTCCGGCGGCGAGAGCCAGCGGATCCGGCTGGCGGCGCAGATCGGCTCCGGTCTGTCGGGAGTGCTCTATGTGCTCGACGAGCCATCGATCGGCCTGCATGCGAGAGACAACGTCAAGCTCCTTGGAGCGCTCGAGGCCCTCCGCGATAAGGGCAACACGGTCATCGTGGTCGAGCACGACGAAGACACGATCCGGGCGGCCGACTGGGTGGTCGACTTCGGCCCCGGCCCCGGGAAGCGGGGCGGCGAGGTGGTGGCGGCCGGCACGCCCGTTGACGTGGCCGCCAGCGACCGCAGCATCACTGGAAACTTCCTTGCGGGCCGCGATCAGATCGAAGTGCCGGCCGTGCGGCGGAAGGCCACAGGGAAATCGCTCCTGCTCAAGGGAGTGCGGCACAACAACCTCACGGGCATCGACGTTGAGATCCCGCTCGGTCAACTCGTCTGCGTGACGGGTGTGTCGGGCAGTGGCAAGAGCTCGCTCGTCGGCGACGTGCTCGAGCCAGAGCTACGGCGGCGGCTGGCCGGCTCCACCGCCGACGACGAAGACGCAGGCAACGCTGTCTCCGCCGCCGGTGCCTTTACCGCGATCGAGGGCATCGACGCGCTCGACAAGGTGATCGTGATCGATCAGTCACCGATCGGCCGCACGCCGCGGAGCAATCCGGCGACATACGTAAAAGTCTGGGACGACATCCGTAAGCTCTTCACGATGCTGCCCGACTCGAAGAAGCGGGGCTGGAAGGCGGGCCGCTTCAGCTTCAACGTAGCCGGCGGCCGCTGCGAGGCCTGCGAAGGCAACGGCTCAACGCGGCTCGACA
>Ga0214921_10010266_pt1 | contig 11621 bp, 8 predicted proteins | sample LL1505_MetaG_FD_177992 | JGI IMG/M metagenome (GOLD analysis project Ga0214921, IMG submission 177992) | Freshwater microbial communities from Lake Lanier, Atlanta, Georgia, United States - LL-1505 | ecosystem: Environmental > Aquatic > Freshwater > Lake | place: USA: Georgia | collected 2015-05-28
AAAGTCTAAATATTGAAGGTTTTTAGTGATTATTAATATATAAAATAAATAAAAAGTATATATATAACCTAAATATATAATACACGCGCTCGCGCGCGCACACATGAGGCAAATATTATTGTCTATAAATAAATATCAAAATTAAATTAGATCTTTAGAAATCTCAATATTTATAGAAAAATTATTAAAAATATTTTTTTTATTTTTAAATTCTTCTCAAGAAAAATTCCCCTCGACACTGAAAATTAGCAATAATTATACTTATTATATAGTATACTATTTACTTTTTAACATTAATTTTCCATTAATCGATCTTCGGATTTTTGATATAATCGGTAAATTTTTACAATAAAAACGCATTAATATTTTCTTAATAATATTTCTATCTTTATTTTCTTTTTAGATGTAAAATATATAAAAAGTCTAAATATTGAAGGTTTTTAGTGATTATTAATATATAAAATAAATAAAAAGTATATATATAACCTAAATATATAATACACGCGCTCGCGCGCGCACACATGAGGCAAAATTACAGTGCTCTGTTTATTTTTTAAATTACAAAATATAATTTTATATTATATAATATATTAATATTTCAAACAAATTTTATTCAATAATACTATAGTTTTATAATAAAAACATATCAAATATTAATATATTAATACAATAATTTTTAAGAATGTATTACCCCCTTATAATAGTTAAAATATATTAATTAAAAATTTAATTTAAGAATAAATTATTAATATATTGTAGTATAAATAAAAATATATGTATCCATATTTTTTATGTAATGTTTGTAATTATTCAACAAAAATAAAACAATCATATATTAGACATTGTAAATCTAAATCTCATTTACAAAGAGAAATATCTACATTTACTTGTGGACAATGTAATAAAAAATTTATTGATGATAAAACATATAAAATACATAAATATAATGTCCATAATCAAACTAAAATAACATTAAATAAAAATATAAAAATTATCAAAGAAAATGTACAACATATAAAAATAGATAATGATAGAATAAATCAAAAACAAGATAAAATAGATCAAAAACAAGATAAAATAGATCAAAAACAAGATAAAATAGATCAAAAACAAGATAAAATAGATCAAAAACAAGATAAAATAGATCAAAAACAAGAGATAATATTACTACAACAAGAAGAAAATAAAAATGAATTAAAACACGATATTAAAGTTGTTAAACATGTTGTAAATAAAGCTATATCAAAAGCATCATCCTTAATTAAATATCTAATGGAACACCATAAAGATGTTCCTCCTCTTAAAAAAATTACTTCTAGAGAATGTATAAATAGATTACGTATTGATTTAAAATGCCCCAAAACTATAAATAATAAACACAAATTAGAAAGAGAACTTATTTATCAATATAAATATAAAATATTTGTTCAAAAAATATCAGAATCGATATTACATCTTGTTTATTATTTAGATAAAAATAAACAACCAATATGGAATATTGATACGGCTAGAAAAAATTTTGTTGTAAAAACAAGTGAAACCAAATGGAATTCAGATGTTTCTGGAAAACGTTTTATAAATTATATAATAAATCCATTATTACACTCAATAAGTGAATTAATAACTAAATATAGAGAATATATGGAAGAAAATAAAAATTTATACGATAATAATAATTATTATATTAAATATATGGTTGATGTAACTGGTTTCGAATGTGATCTAAATCTAGAGAAATTTACACAACCAATATTAAAATATCTTACACCTTATTTGAAATATATTGAAGATGAATTAGAAAAGATTGAAAACTTTGAAAACTTTGAAAAACTAAAAAATGATTTTTTTAAGATTGTTGAACAAGTTGCAGAAGAAGATGAATTAAAAGATCTAGATCTAGATAATGATAATTATAAAGATGATGATTCTTTATTCATGATTAAACGTTTAATTAATAATGATGAATGTGAATCAGAATCAGAATCAGAATCAGAATCTGAAAAATTTAATAATAATAAATTATATTCTGGAAAAAGTTTTAAAGATTTTAAGAAAAAATTAGATGAACAAATAGTTAATGCAGATTTAGATAAAAATGATAATGAATTAACTTTATTTATGAAACTTGAAACTAATAATAATGATGATAATCTTAACGATAATAATGTAAGTGTTAGTGTTAGTGATAATAATAATAATAATATAGAAAAACCTAAAAAAATAATAAAGAATAAAATAAAATCTACTAAATAAAATTAATTAAATCTAATTATAATTTGTCAACTTAGTTATAATTTGTCAACTTAGTTATAATTTGTCAACTTAGTTATAATTTGTCAACTTAGTTATAATTTCTTCTCCAACTTTTACATAATTAGAATTATGTTTAGATTTTTCAATCCATTTAGTACATATATCAATAATTTTATTTTTCTTTAATTTAAAATGATTGTCAATTATAGATTTAAATTCGGGATAACTATTATTATCAATTGAATCAATTGAATCAATTAAATCAAGCATTGCATGTTGCATTGTGAATAGTCTGATATTATGATTATATTCTTCTGATGCTTTATTTCCCGCTGAAGTTTTGTATGATGATTGGTGTCCTGGTTCATTAAAATATGGTTGATCAACTAATATTTGTCCTTGAATAGATATTAAAACCTGATATAAAGTTGATGATGTATTCCATTTTTCAGTTTGTGATGCAGATGGACCAACATATGTTCCAAGTATACTGAGACATACTTTCCCGCAATTATAAAGATTTGGGTTAAATCGTTTATTACCAGTATTGGTAAAATTTATCATCGGTACTTCTGTTGGATAATTTGGTGGTAAATATATATCAAATATAAATATACCAGAATCATATGGTGTATCTGGTGGACCAGTAATTAATGCTCTCATTGCACGAGGATTAGATTCATCAACGCGCAGAAAAATAGATGCATCTTCATGTATAGGTAATTCTGATGCTAGAGTTGGAATTTCGGTTGATAATCGTTTCATACATTGTGTTGATGTCTTTGTAGATTTTAGTGCATTAAGATAAGATGATTTATAATTTGAATTAATGATATTTCCAGTATCAAAACGTAAAGTCTTCATCACATTATTATAAAAATCTACATTATTAACATTATTAACATTTGTATCATTTTTATTAATTTTAATTTTAATTTGTTCTTTATCAGATTTTGTCGAATTAATAAGATATATTTCATATAATGGTTCAATCATTGACCATATGAACATAATTTGTGTAATTATTTCATTTCCTGAATCAAATTTTGCCGATAGTTTAGCGAGGTCATATAGTTTTTTGATTGAATTAAATAGATTGTATTTTGTATCGAATAATAACATTACGATATTATCTACACATAAATTTTGACTTATATTAAAACATAATTTAAAAAGTTCAATTCGTTTAGATATATCTAAAAGAGATGTATTATTAAATGTATCAACTAAAAATTTAATCAATAACGAATTCTCAATGGTATCATATAATTCATCTTTATTAAGTTTATCTAAATCTGATGATATTCCAGTAAGAACAGATATCAATTCAAACTCTTTCGTTTTTTGTATATTTTCATAATCTTCAATCTTCCATTTATTATCTGAACCACTTCTATAACCCGTTCCATTGAATTTGTCACCTGATTTATCAGATTTTGTTTTATTTTTTTTAACAGGATTTGTAGTAATTAAATTAACCATATTTGGATTATTAGAATTATTAAAATTATTAGAATTATTAAAAGATTCTATAATATCTTCTTCTGTATCATTCGAAATATATGACGATAATATCAAAAGTTTTTGATACAATTCAGTATTAATTTTTTTATCAGTTACAACATTATCAAATTTTGCAAATTTATCAAGAACTTGACCAACTAAATCTATAATGTTGTTTATTTGTGTTATAGGATTCCAATAATCTAACTTAAACATCTTACTATTTGAAATTTTATGATCTATTTTATCAAGTAATTTTGGAGAAATAAATCTTATCTGTGGAGGAGTATATGGATAATATGCAGAATCAAATAATATTTGTGCAATAATATCACCACATATGTGGCGATATTTAATTTCCCATTTATAAATGTTATCTGTTATATTTATAATATATTTATGTTTATCTAAATTATGCGTAGGGTTAACTAAATTAGAATTATAAATTTTAATATATTCATTAATAATAATATCTTTTACAGTATTATCATTAAATATTTTTTTATTTTTCTTATTAATATTATCAGTATTTGTATCAGATTTTAATGCTATCTGTTTTATTCTTTCCAATTCATTATAAACTAAAATTTCATTTGAGTTTATATTAGATTTTGTATCTGATTTCTTTTGTTTAATTTCGATATTAGATGTTTTATTTATTTTATTATTTAACTTTGCAGTAATTTTTTCAATTAATTTATTACTAGATGGTTTTTTTGTAATAGAATACATATTAATTGTATCAATCCAATCTATATTTGTATCAGCATTATTTGAATTATCTAATATTACAATATAATAATCTGTCTTTTTTTTTAAATTAAATGTATAGTTATCAATTGTTATAATGATATCATTAAATAATATTGTAGAATCAGACATAGTTTATTATTAACTATTAAAAGTATAATATTATTTATTAAATATATAAAAATCAATTTTTTTTAATATAAAAAATATTTTTAAAATATGCGTAAAAAAATTTTCTATAAGATTAATATATAAGAATGTCTCAAAATCTTGAAAGATTATTTGCTCTTGAAGGTGGTGCTAACGGTGCTAAACGCAAAGGCTCCAAAAAAGGTTCAAAAGGCTCCAAAAAAGGTTCTAAAAAAGGCTCCAAAAAAGGTATGAAAGGTGGTAAACGCCATGGATCTAAAAAAGGATCTAAAGATTCCAAAAAAGGTTCCAAAAAACACTAAATTATTTTAGTTAAATAAATTATATTTTAGTTAAATAAATTATATTTTAGTTAAATAAATTATATTTTAGTTAAATAAATTATATTTTAGTTAAATAAATTATATTTTAGTTAAATAAATTATTCTTTTGCAGATTCTACAACTTTTTTCTTAACAACTTTTTTTATTATTTTTTTAATAATCTTTTTAGGTCTCTCTTCAGATAGAGAAACAACTACATTATTTGTAGTTTTCTTAACCAATTCATACCGTTTAAAAACTTCATCTAACAAATAACGCATACCCAAATCAGCATACAAATACATATGATCTTTAATATCTTTTGTATCAGTTAATTTTGTTGTTTTATTTGTTATATATTTATTAATATATTCTTCTATATTACATACATCACTATTTGTTTTATCATAATTTGTCATGTATAATTTATCTTGTTTTATTTCATCAATAATTTGATTAAATTCTTTATCTGATTCATTTTTATAGATTGTATAATCTTTCAATAATTTCAAATTAAATTTTGGATGAAATACATTATTTTGACAAAATTTTATAAATGTATCTTTCTCCATATACATATTATATTTTGCAAATTCTTCTAGGATTGGTTTTAAATCCTCTTCAAATGTATCTCTATATGATGTTTTATCTTCTTTTCCAGCTATCATTGTTCTAATATACATGAAATCATTCTGGGTCAGAGAATATTTATTGTTCAATAAAAATTTTATAAGATTAATATTTTCTTTTAATATAGCATATTTCATTGTGATTTCATCAAAATCAATACTTAATAATATTTTATTATCAATTGTTTCGCCTAATAATATTCTGTTGTCAATAATAATTTTTATTAATTTCTTATTATTACTATTATTTAAATCAATAAATTCATTTGGATATTTAAATTTAATAAATTCATTGACATTTTTATCATTTAAAAATTCCCTATTATCTCCATATAGATTTAACATATATTTTGCAAAAGTAATTTTTCGTTCAGCGCAATATATTTTTTCTTCTCCTTCTTCATAAGCATCACTGTCGTCGATTTCATAATAAAATATATCATCTAGTTTATTTGCAGTTTCTGTCTCATAATAATTATAATTATCATCATTGCAATTATTAAGACTATCTATTTCTTTATAATGACTACAATTTAAAAATGTTAATTTTTGTTTAAGTTTAATTTCACAATCTAATTTAAATTTTTCAAAATCCTTAATATCAAAATATTTATACCAAATATATTTTTCATCACATTTTAGATCAATATAAAATTTAGTATCGTATAATAAATTATATATATCTATGCATGATATTGTATTATTATTCTTATCATTTTTTGATTCATCAATATTATCTGAATCATCATCTGTATCATCATCTGTATCATCATCTTTTTTTGATTTTTTAGGTTTTATTAATTTTTTATTATCAGTATGATTATTATCTTTATTATCTTTATTATCTTTATTATTAATATTGTCTATGATTGTATTCAAAAATATATTCGAATAATTTAAATAATTTTCAACAATATCTTTTGTAAATTGATTTATTTGTTCTTGACTGATATTATTATTCTTATTAATATCATCAGCTTTTACTTTTGTTTTTTTCTTTGTATTTTTTATTTTAGTTTCGGTATTATTATATATAAAATCATTTATAAAATCATTTATATACCAATTTAAATTGTATGTATTATATAACATATCATTTAATTCATATTCTAAGATTTTTATAAAATTCATAATATTTTTAGAAGTAAATACATAATTACATAAATCTTTATCCATAATTATATCCATAAATATATTAAATTTTATAGTACCCGTTATATAATCTTTTTCTTTATGTGTACCATTAATAAAATCTATAATATATATATTCAATTTATTAATTTTATTTGTTTTATGTATTACTAATAATTCATTAAGATGCATAATATTGCAGATACCAAAACGTTCACACATATTTTTATATATATCTGGATTTGAAATATCATTATATGATTTATTATAATATATAATATTCATAAGTTTATTATAATCATTTTTATTAATTAAAAGTTTATCATCCATTAAGTCTAATAATAATTTAATTTGTGTTGCACCATCTTTAGATTTTAAAGAACAATATGATGTACTAGATAGATGATTAAATATTTTTTTCCAAATGGTATATTTTTTAATCTCACCAAATGCTTTAATATTAGTTAATAGATTTTTTACTGATTTTTTGTTATAATATAAATCATATTTAGATGTTTCAGTCAGAGCTTTAATACATTCATCTTGAGTAGCCATTTTATTGATTATTTTATTATATTATGGAGATAATAAATAAAATGTTGTTTTATCAATTTTTATCTGTTTACTTTCTAAATTATACATTTGGCGTTTAAAAGTTAACTTTTTTTGTAACTTTCTTTACAATTTTCTTTACAATTTTCTTTACAATTTTCTTAGGTTTTTCATCTATTTGTTTTATAATATTATTTGTAATATTATGATTAAATTCCATATATAGTCTTATCAGATGTTTTATACCATCGGCTCCAACTACATGATGAATTTTTGAAATAATATCCAAAGTTAACTCTCCACGTTTTGCCATATCATAATAAAATGTGTAATCTGTGCAATTATTATATGTATTAAAAGGAAATATCTTATTATATTCTTTTTCAAGTTCTTCATCTAATTTTTTCATATGTTCATTATTTTCACCATTTATACAAAATTGATAATTAATAGAAATTGATCTCATTTTAAATTCTTTATATACTTCATCTGTTATTAGAATATTATGTTTTTTATATAAATTTCGTAAATCGATTGAAAATTGACCACTATATATATTATATAATAAATCTTTATCACTACCTATATATTTATTATCTAACATATGAGTTATAACACCTAAATTTCTAGTATATATCGCATAACGTAAAGTTTCATTATCAAAATTAATCTGTTTATTTTTTAATAGGAAATTAATTAATTCATTATTGAAATTTAGTTTGATACATTTATTTAATAATTCTGTATTATATTCTCCTGAATACATTTGTTCAAATATATTTACATTAATATTACGTTGAGAAGCATCTAATTTCTCAATATTTATTTTTTCTAAAGCATATATGTTACAAATTTTTTTATAATTTGAAGAAGTTATTAAATAATTATTTAATGTTATTTTATTATTTATCTTTTTTAATCTATCTATTATATTATCAAACTTTTTGTTGTAATATTCAAAAAAGTCTGTAAATTTATCATATAAATCTGGGGCAACGGTAAAACAAAAATAATTATAAAAATTACATATGAAAATTGTATTATTTTCATAATTAAGATTTGAATATTTATTGTTAAATTGTTTCTCAAATATAGGATCTAATATTATTTCATAATAATCTAATCCTACAAGATGATGATGTATTCCTAAATGATTTATTATATCATTAAGAAATACATCATCATCTTTATATTTATTTAAAATATCATTTCTTATAATCCAATCATGATTAGATGTTAATTGTAAGACAATAGATTTCTGTTCATAACATATTAAATGGTTATAGAATTTGTCAAAATGTTTAAACTTTGTTATAAAATCACTCATAAATTTTTTATCAGATTCATCCATCTCAACACATAATGATTGTTTAAAATAATATGGACGAAATAATATATATGATTCTATATTATTATAGTTTGAAATATCAACATATTCATCTTCTGAAATATTTTTTCTATCTACAAATGCTTTAATGATATAATATATATTTTCTTTTATAAAATCATAATTATTATATATACTCATATTAAGAATACCGGATAAATATGCAACTAAATGTTCATATTTCATATTATAACCACGATTTAGTAATGTTTCCATAAGTTTTTTTGAAATCGATATTTTTTGACATAGATATAACATTTGTTCATCTGTATATATACCATTTTCTGGATGCATATCTATTATTTTTTCAAATATTTGTGCATAATTAAAAGATGTATCAAATGTATAAATATATTTCATAAAAGATTTTGATTTCATAAAATAAGTCATTAATTTATCAAAATCTTTTATTTTAGTAATAGCTCCATTTTGTTTTAATTCATCTAAATCTTTAATAATATTTTCTGTAGAATATTTTGATAAAGGTTGTTTAACAATATCAGTGATCGAATGGATTGGCATAATTTATAATATAGTTTAATTTATAATAATTATATAGTTAACTTTAATTTTGATATAATTTTTCAATTTTTTATTTTTTTAAGTTTAATAAATTTAAAAAAAGTAGTTAGTTTATGAAATCAAAAATAAATAAATTAATTTATTCAGTCATTAGACGTGAAAACATATTCTTTTCACGAAAAGTTGCATTCTTTAACATTAAATGATATTGTAGATATGTAAGTGCTTTTGCTTTATCACCAGTTTTCTCTAAACATGTTGCATATTGATAATAATTATTTACATTACCAAATTTTACTGATTGCTCAAAATATTTTACTGCTTCAGTATATTTTTCTTGTTTGAAATATAAAAGCCCGACATGAGTAAATGCATCTTTGTAATTATTATTACACGATAATTTGTAGTAATATTCTGCCTTTACAACGTCTCCCATTTTTTCTTCATATATTATTGCAATATTGTTTGCTGCTACTCCATGAAATTCTTTTGAATCATTTTCTAAACTCATCTTGTATTGTGTTAACGCATTTTCATAATCGTTTTCATAATCATCATAATGATAACCTTTAGAAAAATATTCATCAGGTTTTGTTGTATTAGATTTAGATGTATTAGATTTAGATATATTAGATTTAGATATATTCGGTTTAGATGTATTAGATTTAGATGTAGCATGTACACCATCACATTCTCTTCCACATTCATCACAATATTCGTGTTCAGATTCAGTTGATTGTTCTAATTTTTCTAATTGTGTAAAAACATTTTTATTTTTAGGAACAGTTGTAAATCCTTCATCATCACTATTGGCATCAAGATTGACAAAGTTTTGAGAACGATTCTTTTTATTTTTACCCATTATTTGTTATATAATTTACTTAATTATTATTTAGTTAACTTATAATTTAGTTAACTTAATATTTAAGTTTCAATTTTTATAATTTATAATCGTCTACAGCCAATTGGTTTATGACATATATATGATTTTTTTTTAGATCAGTTGTTTTATTGTCTATAATATCATAATCATCATTTATTTTAAAATTTGCTTTATTTAATTTATCAACTGTACTGCTAACAACATCTAAATGTAAATTTAATGAATATTCATTTAATAAATTAAATCTTGGTGATTTTTCTCCGAATAATTCACGGCATAATTTTAAGCCACCTATGCATGTATTTACAACACAAATATTTGTGACCAATCCACATACATCAATCTCTAAGTTAGATAAATCAAAAGTTTCACAATTATTAGGAAATTTATTTAAATAATAATACGAAATAAATTCTATTAAACCAGTTGATTTTGTATTATATGTTATATAATTTTCTGTAAATAAATCTTTATCACCATTCTCATAATAAATATGATATACAAATGCACTATATGCATCAAATTCACATAATTCTCCTTTATTTAATCGTACTATTATTGCATCATTTTCTTTTGATATTTTTGTTTTAAAAGTATCAGTTGCAAAAGTAGTTTTGATGTGGTTTTTTAAATGTTGTAGATTTAATGTTAATTTATTTTCATAATTTATAATATCTTTATTTGACAATTCTAATTTAATATCATATTGTATATTTTTTTCAATATCAGTTTCATTATCTAATTTTATTAGACTTTTTCCAGTCTCAGATTCTTTTAAATCTTGTTCTAATTTATCCTTTCCACTATAACTAATATTTTCTGTGTAATATTTACTATTTATACATATTTTACCCTTTTTTATATCTACACAATGTGGAGGATATAATCCACCATCACCTATAAATGATTTATGACCAATTGGATGACTATCTTTTGTAAAAACGATTATATCATATTCATTCTTTGCTTTTTTTAAAAATGTATTTAATTTTTCTTTAAAGGCCGTAACATATCCTTCTCTTCTAATTTTTTTATCCTCTTCACTTTCTCCTTCTATATCTTTTGGTTGCCATCCGAATGTACCAAAATGTTCTAAAAAACAATTCTGTACATCTACAACAATTAATATTTTATATTTTTTATCTCCACCATGTTGTATATTATGTTGTATATTATGTTGTAATGTTAAATATTTATTTTTATATTTTAAATATTTGTTATAATATAAATTATACTCCATTATATATATTATAGTTATTGTAAATAAAATTGGAATAAATATATATTTTTCTATATTAAAATTTTTTAAATATTATAATATTAATTTATCAATATTATCAAAATGTCATGTATTAATACTTTTTTATTTTTTCCTTATTTTTGGGATATATGTATACAAATTATGAGACTTATTACTTTTAAAAGAAAAAAATATATATTTACCTCCATTAAAATCATGATTATAATCATGATTTTAATCGTTGAAATGTACTTTTATATATATTTTGGAATTCTTTCTTATGATCTTTATTTTTAAATTCATATAGTACATTTTTTAT
>Ga0214921_10010268_pt1 | contig 11621 bp, 11 predicted proteins | sample LL1505_MetaG_FD_177992 | JGI IMG/M metagenome (GOLD analysis project Ga0214921, IMG submission 177992) | Freshwater microbial communities from Lake Lanier, Atlanta, Georgia, United States - LL-1505 | ecosystem: Environmental > Aquatic > Freshwater > Lake | place: USA: Georgia | collected...
ATCCCATCTTACAAGAGACCCGAAGGGTGTCGTGACAAAACGCTGGCCGTACTTCACAAGTATAAGATACCAAAGGAGAAGATCTTCGTTGTTGTGGCAGATAAGGAGCAGGAGACCGCTTACGAGGCTGTCTTAGATCCTAAGACTTACGGAAAGATTCTTGTCGGTGTACCTGGTCTTCCTCAGGTGCGGAATTGGATCTTTGATCACTTTCCTAAGGGCACCCATATTGTATCATGTGATGATGACATATCCGGATTCATTGAATATGACGCTACAGTCAAGCGTCATGAGAGACCTCTCCGGAGTCTCAAAGATATAATCAAGCGCGGGTTCTCCGAGTGTAAGAAGGCGAACTGTCGTTTCTGGGGAGTATACCCGAGTGCGAATGGCTTCTTCATGAAGCCTACGGTCTCAACAGACTTGAAATTCTGTGTAGGTCCTTTCTGGGGATGCATCAATCCTGGGACGGAAGTCCGTATTGATATTGGTCAAGGTGAGAAGGAAGACTATCAGCGCACTATCCAGTTCTTCCAGAAAGATGGGGCGGTAGTACGTCTGAACTTTGTCGCTCCCAAGACAGCGGTCTATAAGACACCCGGTGGCTTGCAATTCGGGAATCGTCTCAAGCGTGAACACGCAACCATCAAACGAATGATGAAAAAATACCCTGGCTGGATTAAACTGAATCCAACCAGGAAATCTAAGATGCCTGAGATCAGGCTGATGGACCCTACAAAGGAGAAGGGGGTTACGAGAAAGAAGCGTTAATAATACTCATCTTTCTCATCTCCCTTAGATTGCCTTCAACTTGTTTTCTAGGATATTTCTGGTTATCACAGTACTCTACAAGAATCTCATTTTTACTAACATTAGGTTTAGCCCTAATAAATGATCGGATTCGTGTATTAAGTTCATTTGTAGGGTTATGTTCTCCTTGACCAGACCATTTATCTACAAATGTATCTACTCCTGTACCCTCCTTAACTGATCTATATGTTCCATCTGAACAACTTCTACTACGCTCATATTCCTGACCCTCTGACATGGCGCTAGTATACTTGGTAGTTGCAATACAATTTGGCATTCTTGATGTGTACCATCCTAACCCTCAGACACCCCCTTCAATTTTTTACCGTCATAGGCGAAGGCAGCGCCGAAGAGCAGTAAGGAGGCAGCGAGCGCACCCGCGAAGGCAAAGAAGAGCGCCAAGGCCACAGCAGCGCCGGCGGCGGCTGCGTCGCCCGCGTCGCGTAAGACGGCGAAGGCGCCAGCATCGGCAGTCTTACGTTGCATACTTCATGCCTCCCATACCTCCTTCCACAACGAAGAAGTTCAAGCTCTCCACATAGATCACATAGTCCATCAAGAAGTTTGTACCTGAAGCAAGAGGCCACATATCAATGTCAATCTGGAAGTTCTTTACACGACTTGTATTGAGAGTACCACTTGGCTTCATCCAATTGGATGAATGAAGAGCAAAACTGTAGATAGCAAGTCCTTCTGGAAAGACGCCCGTCGCGTATTTCCAAGAGGATAACTCCTTAAAATACTGAGCAGGTTTGGCTTCCTGCACCTCATTGCCATCACATAAGATACGTATGTTTCGGATAATATCCTGTTGAACAGCATCCGCAAGTTGACCCGAGGTACCATATCCAGATGCTATACCTGACGTATTTGGAATGAAGGGTGCCTTTCCATATCTCCACCAATTTGTATAATTCGTCCAATCATTTCTAGTTGAGACTGCATCCGACCGTCTAGGAATTATAATGAGTCGCGGTACAGGATTATGCGTGTAAAGATCAAAGTACTGACGAGAACTATTATTAGGAAATTTATATGGTGTGACCTGTCTTACCATATAGTTCAAGGGCTGCAAGGCGAAGGTTTGACGTTCCTCATCCGTCAAATATATATAGGTCGCCTGTAGCCGTGGATTCAGAGGCCAGGTATTCATGGTGGGGACCGCATACCCAACATCCGTGAGATAATTACGAATATACATTCCATCTTCAGTATTTGTAGTATAGGAGAGATTACCAGATCGTATATTTGCAACCGATGTCTTTGTCTGAAATTCTGGACGAACTCTGTAACCCGAAGAATCTAGAACGGTATAGAGATCTTGAATGGGTCTCAAGGTTAGTTGAACTTCACATTCATGATATTGAAGTGCAATAAGCGGCAGCGATAAATTCGCATTCTGAGTAAACCAAAATGATAGCGGCAGTGTAATATCACGACCAGGAATGGATGGAAAGTTTGACTGCTGTCCAGTAATAGCAGGATCTGGATATACATTTGGATAAAATCCTGTAGTGCGCGTCACCGCATTAGCAATTCCGCCGGAGAATTCACCATTCGCAGGATCATAAAGTTCAGGAACATCACCCACCAACTTTTGCCATTTATTATATTGTGTCTCATCCTGATCAGTCAAGGCTGAAGCAATAATATAGTCACTATCAATCTGCTGAACCAAGGTACCCCCTACAAGAAAGGAAGCATCCTGGATGATCTGTGCACCGATATAGCGAACCCATTGGAACTCATATTGTGATCTGCCATTGAGTGGACCTGGTAAGAGTGAATTGAAATACTTACTATAGATATCCGGAAGTGTAAATGTGAAGTATAAATCTGATAGAAGATCTGCTATACGCTGAATTTTTGCACGGAGTTTAATGGGTTGATCAAAAAAGAGTTCCTGTGGTCCTTCAAGAGGGAGAGTCACTGATTCAAAGGAAAAATGACTATGTTTTTTCATCACCATGTAAAAATATGTAAAATCCGGGTTTCCACTTAGAATTACATTCTGCGAGCCGTAGGCCACAAGAATATATAAACCACCACCTGTCATCACGACTCTTCTTGTTCCGCTTAGTATAAAATTTAAGTGCCCCGCACCAAAATTTTATAGTATTTAATTCCACACTTAGGTTCCCTGCGCCGTTGTCCACCATGTGTCAGCCAAGTACGGCGTCAAGGACATATCGGGTGATGACATAACACTGGAAGGTCCCATACTCATGAGAGCCTGTATCTCAGTATAGGAGAGTGCATACGTAAAATAGAATACGCGACTCACCATTCCTGAGGCTGATCCACCAAAGACTAGGGAGGAATTGGCACCTGTCTCTGCAAACTCAACATCATTTGCAAGTGAGGTTGTGATTGACTTTGAGAGTGTAACTGTTCTGGGATTGAAGAGATAGATATCTCCATAGTTTTGGTAAGGGGGTGTATTCCCTGATAGAGAGACCTTCTGTTTCAGGCTGCCGTTGATATACGTATAGAGTTTGTTACCCTTACATGAAACGACCAAGTGAAACCACTTATCAACCGGAATATTCTCAATATCTGTCCAGTTATCCCAGGTATCATAGCAATTCATAAAGACACGGAGTGTATTTGAATCACCCCATGTGAAGATGCCAGGACCCATGAGAGGGTATGCACTGCTGTACCCCTTGTGTAGGATATGGAGTAATTTGTGATTTCCACTTGCATATGTATCAGACTTCAGGTAGATAAACATGGAATAACTGAATTCTATGCCGGAACGCTGATTCTTTGATATATTAGCAGTCTTAGCATCAGGATTGTTGGGATTCTGAATGGCTACCTGCATTCTAGATCCGGAAACATAGGTGTTCGGGAAGAGTTCTATGCGATCCTTCCACATGGAAGCAATAGACGTATAAATGAACTCAGCCGTAGATAGACCTAAATATAATAATACGACAACTGCTACACCGGTAAGAACCTGTGATAGTGGATCAGATCCTGTAAATGAAACACCTGTGGATTCCATACTCTCTATCTATCAAACATATGAAAAATAGGATTACCCAATTTTCATGTGTTTTTATTGATTTATTATTCTTTAAAAGATTGACTTGCCATTCTTAGTGATATCAAGACCAATCGCTCCAGGGCTCGTTAGAGCACTTAGGAACTTGCCCCACGAGGGTGAAAAGGGTCCATTCTGATAGTGCTTGTAGACCTGATCCGGAGAATATGCAAAATTCGCCGCACGAGTCATGCCAATGTATCCACCGAAGCCGTTGGGTCCGCCAAGTTTAATTGTCGCATTTGTTCCATCTACCTTGAACATACCATCAAGTACGCAACTACGAGATAGTTTGCCATCCATGTAAATATCAAGAGTACGCCCAGTAAGAACCGCCGTTATACAGACCCAGCGCTGCAAGTCAACCGATTCAATGTCGCACTTCTTGAAATCACCCGCCGTATCAGTGTAGGGTGTTGTTCCAGACTTGATTAGACCAACTTGCGCCGTATTTAAGATATTTGATGAACCAACGCTGGCTGAGCTATCATAACTTACGCGGATACCAAGTTTATTCAATCTCTGTCCTAGATACATAACCAAGGTCTGGAATCCACCCTCTGAAGGCCCGCCTCCTGATAGAGTTAGGAATACCTTATTATTTGATCTATTAACACCCCAGTTCGTGATATAAATCCACGTACTTATTGAAAACTCGCCGCCGCCGTAGAGAGGAGGTACATCTCCGTTACTAAACACAGTAGGGCCATCTGTAGACTTCGCTAATAGACCCGAGCTGTCATGACTGTAAACAACCATGTCTACCAACTCACCTGTCCCATTGAGCCATTTGTAGAGGTAATATAGGGCCACGCCAAAAATTACAAAGACTGCAACTGCAAACACCATTCCTGTAGGGCCTTGGGAGAGTGCTTCCATGGGATTCTATTCAGATAGAATAGTTTATGCGTAGGGACTTGACCAAGATTCCATTGGTCCTGGTGATCCTGGATTTGTCACCTTAGAGCAATTTCCGCCCGGGCAGAAGCTAAAATATGAGGTTAAAGTGTTAATATTGAAACTCGGAAGAATTGGAATTTTTCCAATTATATTTGGTGATCTATCTGAGGCAGTTGTTGAATTATATATATGGCGAATTTCATTCGTTTGCATTGGGTATGATGTTAGACTCATCATCGCAAGTGACCCTTTCATTCTTGGTGTACCAACACGAAGTGGCTGGGTTGAATCAAAATCTGGCATCGCCGTACACATATGTGAGACAGTTAGTTTTCCGTTGACATATATATTAAATTTTCTTCCATTTTTCACTATCGCAACATGTGTCCAGCGTTGAAGAGGAATATTTGGGATCTCAATAATCTCAGACTGTGTTACACCCTTGGTGTAAACTTCTAAAACAGCGGGGGCCGTACTATATCCTCTTCCAGCATCTGGAGCAACTAACATATTAAAACTCTGTTTTGATCCAATCTGAATGACTGTTGCGTATTCATTTCCTGAGACTGATGTACGATCTACAATTTCTGGAAATATACTAAATATGAGTGTAGACCCTGATGTAGAATTCCATGCGTTATTTAGATCTTCACTATTGACAACCTGAGCAATCGTAGATATATTTACTTCATCTGCACCAATCTTATTAGTCTGCTTAGGAAGAATTGCATATGCAATTGAGTAATACAACATATAGATTGAAAAGACAACCGCGATAGCCACAGCAACCCAGATTGGCATTAAGCCTGTGTGATATATAACGTATAGAACGGCTAATCCTCCGAGTAATTCTCCTAGTTTAGCCCAAGGAACACTCATCTACCGTGGAGTACTTAAATTAAGTGTGCTACCCCGAAGGGGTATCGCATTTAATTTGTTCGGTTTTATAGGGTTAAAAATCATCCTTTGTTAATAAATCCGACATTCTACCCTTCATTTCTGAGGAAGATGCAGAATATCCAAAGGTTCTCAGATTCATGACCTGGATACCTCTAGAAAGTAGAACGCCGGCGGCCATAATATTTGCCGGTGCAAATATTACATCATTTGTTTGAGGTCTACGTGTAGATGCGCGGAGTTGACGTGTCATAACAAGGAGACCATTTAGATATCCTTCCATTGTATAAGGGGTCTTTACAATTCCAATTCGGAAAGGTGTATGAACAGGTACATTCTCAAAAATCACAGTTTCCTCTTGACTCGGTGTATCTGTTGTAAAAGATGTAACATAGGCTGTATTCTTTGTATTATCAAGCCATGCGATCATAGACGGTGAAGTTAGTGAAGATCCTGAAGAATAGAATATGCGCCTTGGATTTGCGCCATTTAGAGTCTGAGGATACGCGTCCTTAATAAAGACATCCATGGTGATACTATAGTTGGCCTGACCCTCTATGGCGGGGCTATAGAGAGCCTGCGGTATAGCAGTTCCAGGTGATGTAGATGTCGGTGCAGGAGGTGATGGACCAACTATAATGTTTGCAATTTCCCTTTTATCTGTCCAATATACAAGAGTTTTATCTGCGCCGGGTATTGGAATATACCCCTGACCACCTGGAACTCTCTGAAAGATCGGTGTTATCCACTGATCAACCGCAAGTAAAATTAAGGATATAATAAGAAAACTCGCAACAAGATACATTATAATTTGTACAATCCATGTACCAGGTAACGATGGAGGCAGAGGAGCAACACCAGTTGGTACTTGTACAGGTAGTTTCGGTGCAGATGCAACCTTTGTATTCTTTCCTAGAGTCTTTTTTAGAGTTTCATCAAGTTTTGCAATTCTTTCAGCACGACTTACGTCCATTCCTATTCTTCTCTAGTTTCTTTCCGCGCCTTTTTGCGTGTCAGTGTACCCGTTCTAGGATTATAACCGATTCGCTTATAGTAGGTCTTTGATTCATTCGGATTACACTTTACGAGTTTTTCGCGTAGATAACATACGAAAGATAGACGACTATATAATTTATCAACTCCTTGCGTTCCAGTTTCTTTGTCATTCAAGTAAATATTTGGGATTGACTTATTAAAAGACTTGGCTTCATCATCTTCACGCATCTCAGTATTACAATGCCATTCGTGCACATCCATTGCTAAGAAATCTCCTGTTCTAAGATCAAACCCCACCTTGTACCGAGGAAAAAGTGTATACCCACCCTTATACTTGCCGCGCTCAATGACTGATAAATTTCCAAATCCTGCACGCAGATCTCCATCGTCCATGTGAAGTCCAGTACGAAAATTACGATTCATTGTGACTGATGAAAAAGCCGTATCTGCAATTTGGAATTGGGGTCGTGCATGGGCCTGCTTATACTGAGCTCTATAGCGATCAGGAACAAGTTTCTTAAACAAATCATCAATGGCTTCAATATATGGAATACCCGCCTTGTACTGATCAAAATATTTTTGCGTATAAGATGTCAGACGACAGGGTAGACCCATGAAGGGAGTCTGTTCAAAATAACCGAGAACACTACTAAACACGTTATTATTGACACGCATCTTACTGGTCTTACCATTCTGCATATAACGTGCTGACCATCCTTGGATAGCCGTAGGCTTTCTCTTAGTCCAATACTTACTCTTCAAGTCAATGGGTCCAGCCGCCGCACCACGATTTCGTGATGCAGATGCTGAGTTGTAGAAATTCTTCCATGCTAGTTTAACAACATCGTGTGGAATTACATTTTTGCGCAAACGCGCTATCAAACGCTTACCTTCGGGCGCGTCAGGGTCCTTTGCGTATATGTCAACATCCTCATCAAATATCGTATCAGCATCCTTTTCACTGAAATATGTACCTTCACGCGCCTTTAATTGGTCATCTGTTAGCTTCGCTTCTAAGATTACCTGTTTTACACCGTGAATCTTGGGTTCTCTTGCAGGCTGAGAAGGAAGTTGTAATCCATCAAATAAGTCCGCCTCTTCTACCGGCATTCTATCATGTGCCGGCAAAAAATTGAATGGGTAGGCCTCATTTGTGTCTAGTACACACAAAATGACGACTCCTACTGCGACGGTAAACTACATTGATATGGGTAAGATGATGACGGATATGCGGGTTCGTGTTCGTGTTGAGCCGCGTCCAGTGCTGTCAGCCGAGGAGAAGAAGGAGTGGGTAACGAGTCCGCGTAAGGCTGATGAGTGGCGCTGGATTAAGAAGGAGGTTTCAGCGGTCCCGTCATCACCTCCGTGGACGACCTTCTCTGGGCGTATTCACTGTCACAAGGACTCTTGGGTTGGTCGGTGCCTTGCCGAGGATCCGCGCAGTGGTCTGCAGCCTCTCGTTGATAAGGATAAGAAGCCGATTCCTGGGAAGGAGGATTGGGTGAATGGTCTGTGGACTGCGCCTGAGAACTGGATTGAGTGGGCCAAGGACAAGCCCTACATCCAGTAAAGATCTAAGAAGATCCACGAGGCAGATTCCAGTATAGGATTCCACCTAGAATTGCAGTGACCGCTACACCTGCAGCAACTCCCTTGAACATGGCCTGCTGGTCAGCCTCCATGAAATCCTGGGCTGTAACAACGGGAGTTTTTCCACGTGCACCAAGACGAGTATAGTACTGGATGACTTCTGCCTGATTGTACTGACGCTTTCCTAACATCTGGTTGACCTCATTGTGGAGATCAACTGTCCACCGAAAGAGATCCTGGCGATTATCAAGCGAGGGTCCAATGGGCATCTTTACTAAATGTGACTTGTAATGGTCACGACAGATGGGACACGGGATTAAGATCTGGAGTGACTCAAAGAATTCCTTCATCGCCTTTTTTTCACTGTAATTTGGAGTCTGTGAATATCCCAGAGCAACAATGTGGATTGTATGCCAGAAAAAGGGACCCCAGACTTCAGGTGGAATATGCATCTATCTAACAAGGTGAAAGACTCCATCTAAGGCACCTAAGCCGCATTTCACTGTATAGATCAGGGGTTTTAGAACCATGTCGTTTCATCAAAATCAAACACCTTGCTCGAATTGTGGGGGGTCCGGGCATACATTTCGTCAATGTCTAGAGCCGGTATCCAGTTATGGTGTTCTTGTATTCCGCTGGGTTGGTCGATCAGGCGTATGGCCACAGATAGGTGAATTATGTAAACTCGGGCGGTCTCAAACTGGACTGGCAAATTTAGTACCCGAAGTTCTTATGATACAGAGAAAGGATTCTCTCGGATTTATGGATATTATGAGAGGGAAATATAAGTTAAATGAACCTGAATATATAAAGAAGCAACTCCGTGGTATGACGGCTTCAGAGCGTGAGAGACTTCTGAATGATGATTTTGAGAAGATCTGGCATGATCTTTGGGGATCAGATACAGAATCGTCACAGCGATATGCTCATGATAGAATTGTATCTAAACAGAAGTTAACAGAGTTGAAGGCAGGTATTGAGACTGCGAAAGGTGATAGTTACAACTTGGCCGATCTTCTCCGGCAAGAACCTGTAGTCTATACTACACCCGAGTGGGGATTTCCAAAGGGTCGTAGAGATCCGTTTGAATCAGATATTAATTGTGCATTTCGTGAATTATTTGAGGAGACTGGAATTTCTGAAGATTTGTTGTGGAAGGCGGTAAACGTTTCACCGTTTATTGAACAATTTTATGGATCAAATGATGTTCATTATAGGCATTCATACTATATTGCACAGTATATTGGAAAGTCGTCTGTCTATTACGACATGGATAACTCTGAAATGACAAAGGAAATTGGAAATCTTGCATGGAAGACTTTGGATGAGGCTCTCTTAATGCTGAGGCCTGAAAATATTGAGAAGAAGGGTATCCTCGTACAACTCGCCACACTATTAAGAAATTTTACACCGGTACTTCGCGATTCACTTGTGGGAGAAAATACTGGAGAAGAACAGCAGGAGAGATATGTCTTCACTAGCAAGGCCTCCAGATCTATTGGCACGGCCACAGGAGGAGGAACCACAGGAGGAACCACAGGAAGAACCACAGGAGAAAGCCCAAGTGCCAAGAACCGCAGCGGAGGCAGTGGACGAGTGGACCAGCCAAAGAGATTTTTTGGAGCGAGACAAGTTAATAGCCGAATTTCAGACATACGAGGCACCTATCAAGGCGCGCATAATGAAGGACATCGGACACACACTAGGGAATCAGAGGGAGGTGGAGGGGTTACTCTATCCTGATATAGATGATGTAAGTTTCCTCGCAAAACTTCTCGGTAAGCGTGAATTCAGAGAGTCCTATCAATCAAAAATCACAGATGAGACACTAAAACATAACATATGTGAGGTTCAGGAATTTGAGTATACTTCTACTCAGCGATTTATTGCACAATTTATGTCACCCAATACGCCCTATAATGGAATGCTTCTCTATCACGGAGTAGGTGTAGGTAAGACATGTACCGCGGTTCTAACTGCTGAGGCCTTCTTAGAACTGAGTCCTAAAAATAAGGTCTTTATTCTTGCACCTCCTGCAATTCAACCAGGGTTTTATCGCACAATTTTTGATAGTAATCGTATTAAGTTTGGTGTAGAAGCCGATGATCCAAATCAGCACGAGGGATGCACGGGAAATCGGTATCTAGAACTAACACAGACTCAGCTTGAGCGTAGTAAGAAAGACATAGAGTTAAGAGTGAATCGTCTTATCAATAAACGCTATTCTATTATGGGTTATGTAGCCTTTCGTAATATGGTCCGTGATATTCTAAGTCAAATTCCTTCTACTCTTCCACCTGAGCGCAAGAGACAGCAGGAGACACGCCTCCTACAGAAGGCTCTGAGCGGGTCTCTTATTATTGTAGACGAGGCACATAATTTACGTGATGTTGCAGATGTTGATGATGAATCAGATCAGGCCGACGATATAGGTGGATCTGATGAACGCGGAGATGCGGCAGGTGGTAAGAAACTTACACCCTTCTTACGCCAAGTCTTAAGAACCTGCGAGGGAAATAAATTACTCTTGATGACAGCCACTCCTATGTATAATAGTCACAAGGAGATTATATCACTCTTAAATTTTCTCCTCCATGTGGATCATGCGGATGAATCTGAAATGTTGCGTGAATCTGATTTGCGCTTTCATATGACGGCAACTGGTGAGCAGTTAACACCTGAATCGGAAGCACGCATTATTAAGGTTGCAAACGGTCACGTCAGTTTTATGCGTGGAGAGAATCCCAAAGCCTTCCCTGCTCGTCTTCATCCTGCAGACGATATAATGATTAAGACCTGGCCAGCGCATGCACCTAACGGCCGCACTGTCCTAGAGACTATTCAGAAAGAGGATGTTCTACGTCTACCTCTTGTAAAGTGTGAACTAAAGGGTGATACTCTTGCTGTGATGAAACACATGACTGAGCGTCTTGTGGAAGCAAAGGGTGTTGGAATTCGTACAATTGATACACTCTTACAGGCTGGCAATTGTATCTTTCCTGGAGAGGGTCTTGAGGGTCGCGTTGGAAGTGAGGGATTTCAGTCATGGTTCACAGCAAGACCTATTGCTGGAACCTTTGAAGGGACAAGACTAAGTATTCTTCCACAGTATACTCCAGCCCATGGAATCGATATTGGAGAGTATGATTGGATGACACTCGGCAAAAATTTACTTGGGTCGTTTTCTCCTAAGTTTAATCAGGTTCTTCAGTCCATTAAGACATCTAAGGGTATTTCCTTTGTGTACAGCCGCTTTGTAGAAAATGGTGCAGTGATCTTTTGTTTACTTCTGGAGGCGAACGGTTACACTGCGTGGGGACGCTCTGCACCGCTTTTCAGTAAGGGTGCTACAAGCCCTGGAGGACGGCAATGTGCTCTA
>Ga0214921_10010269_pt1 | contig 11621 bp, 13 predicted proteins | sample LL1505_MetaG_FD_177992 | JGI IMG/M metagenome (GOLD analysis project Ga0214921, IMG submission 177992) | Freshwater microbial communities from Lake Lanier, Atlanta, Georgia, United States - LL-1505 | ecosystem: Environmental > Aquatic > Freshwater > Lake | place: USA: Georgia | collected...
CTGAACTTGATTTTGACATGGGTGACAAACCTACATAATTTTTTAATATTTGAAAAGCTTACTTTTGCACTATGCGTAAATTAAGCATGGAGGAATTGGGGAGAAAGTCGGTCGAAGACTTTAAACTAGCGGATAAAAAGCCATTGGTGGTGGTGATGGACAATATCCGTAGCATGCACAATGTGGGGAGCGTCTTTAGAACCGCAGATGCATTTTTAATTAGTGGTATTTGTTTAGGTGGATTCACGCCACAGCCTCCTCATCGCGATATTCATAAAACAGCTTTGGGCGCCACTGATTCAGTGGATTGGTTGTATTATGAAAATACGGTAGATGCAGTGTTGGAATTAAAGGCAAGAGGGTATAAAGTGCTTGCGATAGAACAAACAGAGGGGAGTATTTTATTGAATGCATATGAGCATACGAATGTGCCAACTGCATTTGTTTTTGGCAACGAAGTGGATGGCGTAAGTGATGAGGTGATTCAAGAATGTGATGGGGTCATTGAAATTCCGCAATGGGGTATGAAGCATTCATTGAACATTTCAGTGGCTGCTGCTGTTGTATTGTGGGAATTTGTTAGAAAGTAAATTCGTTTTTAGTATTTAATAGATCGGTTCAATTTTAAAGATGAGTACAGTTAAAAATTATTTGAGTTTAGTGAAGTTTTCACATACCATTTTTGCGATGCCTTTTGCGTTGATTGGTTTTGTGTTAGGGATTGCTGCTCTAAATAGTAACAATATCAATTTAGAAACCAAAGAAGTTATCATTCGTTTTTACTTGGTTTTAGTTTGTATGATTACAGCTAGATCGGCAGCTATGGGTTTCAACCGTTATTTAGATCGTCATTTTGACCAGCTGAATCCAAGAACTGCCATTCGTGAAATTCCTGCAGGAATCATCAAAGCAGAAAAAGCATTGGGTTTTGTGGTGGTGAATGCATTGATTTTTATTGGTGCTACTTATTTTATCAATCCTATTTGCTTTTACCTTTCACCTGTCGCCTTATTTGTAATTTTATTTTATAGTTATACAAAACGCTTTACGTATTTATGTCATTTAATTTTGGGTATAGGGCTTTCCTTAGCACCTATTGGGGCTTATTTAGCGGTGACTGGATCATTTAATATCCTGCCCTTGCTTTTTTCTTTTGCTGTTATTTTTTGGGTAAGTGGATTTGATATTATTTATGCATTACAGGACGCTGAATTTGATGCAGCACAATCGCTTTATTCCATGCCAAGTCATTGGGGCGGAGACAAGGCATTAAAAATTGCTAGAATATTCCATGTGGTTTCTGCAAGTTTTATTATTGCTGCTTATTGCATTGGCGTCTTTCATTGGTCGTACTTAATTGGGATGATGGTATTTATTGGCATGTTGATGTATCAACAAAGTATTGTCAAGCCAAACGATTTATCTAAAGTCAATTTGGCGTTTATGACAGCAAATGGTATTGCAAGCATTGTCTTTAGTATCTTTGTAATTACGTCCATTATTTTAACTTTTTAACACAATCCAATTGGCAAGAATCATTTGTATAGATTACGGTGGAAAGCGATGTGGATTGGCAGTGACTGATCCCTTTCAAATGATTGCGACTTCATTAGTCACAGTGGACACCAGAAGTTTATATACTTTTTTAACCGATTATATTGCCAAAGAACCTGTTGAATTAATTTTAATAGGGGAGCCATTGAACTTAGATGCTTCTCCAACTCATGCCACACCCTTGGTTAAAAAAGCTATTCTTGAACTAACCGAAAAGTTCCCAAACATCCCTATTCAAACTGTCGATGAACGTTTTAGTTCAAAAACAGCTGTGAGGGCCATGGTTGAAATGGGGATGAAAAAGAAAGACCGTCAGGTGAAGCAAAATGTAGATTTAATTGCTGCAACCATCCTCCTTCAAGAATACCTCAACAATAAGGATCTAATGTCTTGATGCTGCAAGAAACTATTTACGGCCTATTTATTGTAACTTTGCACCCATAATTGAATAACTATGACCTTGCCAATTGTAGCCTATGGTGCTGCTGTATTAAGAAAAGTAGGTGAGCCAATCAATGCGGATTATCCCAATTTGACTAAGCTGATTGAAGATATGTGGGAAACTATGTACGATAGCAATGGGGTGGGTCTTGCGGCACCTCAGATCAATCGTGCAATCAGGTTATTTGTAATGGACAGCCAACAAATATTTGAAAATGCCGAACCAGAAGACGCAGCTTATCCAGATGCACCTGGTATCAAACGTGTATTCATCAATGCCGAAATTCTTGAATTAAGTGGCAATGAATGGGTCTACAATGAAGGTTGTTTGAGTATCCCAAAAATCAGAGAAGATGTTTTAAGACATGAGAAAGTGACACTTAAATACATGGACGAAAACTTTGTTGAACACACTGATACGTTTGAAGGCATGACTGCTCGCGTGATCTTACATGAGTACGATCATATTGAAGGCAAGTTATTCATTGATTATATTAAGCCACTTAGAAAGAAAATGTTACAGGGTAAATTGAATGATATTCATAAAGGCAAGGTAAGAGTAGATTATAAAATGACTCAAATAAAATAAAGATGCGTTTATTCCTAATTTTGGTATGCATGACCCTAGTAGGCCAATCTTGGGCGCAGGATACCACTTTGAGTTTTGAAAATCAAACTTTTACTTTAGCAGACGTTATCATTAGGAATAATTTTGAATACAAAGATATTTTAGAGAGGATTAAACGTGATACCAGTTTTTATAAAGCCTTCAAAACCTTGAGGACAATAGGTTATAGTTCCTTTAATCATATCGAAATGTATGATAAAAATCAAAAGATGCAAGCGTCTTTAGATAGTCGAACACGTCAAAATAGAATTGGAGATTGTAGAACAATGGATGTATTAGAAGAAAAAACTTTCGGTAATATAAGAGATGGTAAAGGCGAATTTAATTATCTAACGCCTTCTTTGTATGCTAGTTTATTTTTTACGAAAGGAACAATATGCGGCGAAACTAATATTGTGAAAGGGAAGAAAAGAACTATTCAAGGGTCTGGAATTGAAAAAGCAAAAGAACAATTAAAGATGTTGTTTTTTAATCCGGGTGAAAAAATTCCTGGTATACCTTTGATTGGAAATAAATTAGATTTATACGACGACAATGCGCATGAGCTATATAGTTACAAATTGGATTATGTAGACTACCATGGTAAACTGGCTTATGTATTTGAGATCAAGCCTAAAGAGGATCTTGGTTTTTTTGCAAAAGATAGAGTGGTGGTGGATCAAATGACAACTTGGTTTAATCCAAGCAATCTGGAGGTTTTAGGACGCAATTATGCACTAAGCTATAAAGCAGGAGTCTATGATTTTAATGTGCAAATGGAAGTAGAAATGACTTATACACCAAATGGATTATTAGTTCCTAAAATATTAAGGTATAAAGGAGATTGGGATGTGATTTTCAAAAAAAGAGAGCGCGGACTTTTTACAGCAACACTATTCGATTTTAAGTAAGAAACTTCCTTCAATATATTTTACCACTTCCACTAAGCTGCCAGTTTCCTTAAAAACTTTTAATTGTCTATCTGCGCCAGTTCCATTGGTAAAAATGGCATGTACTTTTTCAATATGTTTTCTGCTTCCTAAATCATCTACTACGCCATCTATGAATTCAAGTAGTTCATCAATCAGCTCCTTCACAGGCACTTCTTTTTCTTTGCCAAAGTCAATGAGTAATCCATCAATTCCATACCTGCTTGCACGCCATTTATTTTCATTGATGAGTGCACGTTGGTAATTAATGAAATTGATATTTTGTCTTCTGAGTGTATAAATTTTAGCGCATAAGGCTTGGAATAAAGCAGCGATAGTAGCGGTTTCTTGCACGGTCATGGGTACATCGCAAATCCTAAATTCAATGGTGTTAAATACTGGGTGTACCCTTAAATCCCACCATATTTTTTTAGCATTGTCAATACAATTGGTTTTAATCAACAACTGGATAAAACTTTCGTAGGCTTCGATGCTTTCAAAATAGTCTGGAATGCCTGTCCTTGGAAACTTATCAAATATTTTAGAGCGGTAAGATTTATAGCCTGTATTACTAGATTCCCAAAAAGGAGAGTTCGTACTTAATGCATAAATATGTGGGAGAAAATACCTGGCTGTATTGGCAATATGAATGGCCATACGGCGATCTTCCACACCAATGTGTACATGAAGACCAAAAATTAAATTACTCCTTGCAGCTTGCTGTAATTCATTTAAAAGTGCTTGATACCTACTTTGGTCCGAAATCAATTGGGTTTCCCATAAGCTGAAAGGGTGGGTGCCCGAAGCGCCAATACCGTAGCCTAATTCGTTGGCAATTTTAGAAACAGATGTTCTTAATTCAAATACCTCCTCAAATGCATTTTCAATATTTTGGCAAATGCCTGTTCCAACTTCCACCACAGCCTGATGCATTTCGGCCTTGATTTTATCTTTAAAGATTTTCTCTCCTTCATTGATAATAGCCTGCTGATGACTCTTTAATTCCTTGGAAGCAGGATCTAATACCATGTATTCTTCCTCAATACCAATTGTAAACTGTGCTAAATTTTGGCCCATATAGCTTAAAACTACAAATAATATTAAGATCTTACAAAATACAATTCAAAAAAAATGCCCTCCAAACTGGAGGGCATTGATATAAATCGATTTTCGATCTTTAATTGTTCAATTAAAATTTGAAACGTAAACCTAATTGACTTACCCAACGAGCACTGTAGCTAGGGTTGGTACTAGAGCTAAGTCCCCATGGCGTATTGTTTGCAATTGGAGAGAAGCTATAACTAGGTGTTGTTGAACCAGTCGCACCTTGGTACTTTATGACAGAGAACTGATCGTTCGACATAAAGTAAGTTCTACCCCAGTTTCTATTTAACATATTGGTGAAGTTAAACACGTCATACGTTAATTGGAATTGGTATTTCTTATTGTTCAATTTCACGTTGAAATCTTGTACAAATTTCACGTCAATGATATTTGTAAATGGCAATCTTGCACCGTTACGCTCAGCATACTTACCTCTGTTTTTGCTTAAGTAATTGTCTTGAGCAATATAGTCTTCTAACGCTTGCCCTTGTTGAGCAGCAGACAATGGGTAAGAACTATTGGTTACAAAAGTCATTGCTTTAATTTGATCTGCAGTAGGGATAAAGATTAAATCATTTGTTTCTGAAGTTCCTTGATCTCTAACTGGACCAGTTGCATAGACATAACTGAATGGGTTACCAGATTGTCCATTGTATACTAAGCTAAATGTAGAAGCTAAAGCGCCTTTTGCATAAGTGAATTTTTTAGCAACAAACACACTCACTCTATGACCTAGGTCAAAGTCAGATCTTGATCTCTGAACATCATTTCTTCCGTTCACAGTCTCCATGAATCTCCATTGAGAGTTATTTTGACTAGAAGTTGGTTCGTGGGTTACAAATGAAGAACCATACGTGTAGAATGCATTGAATGAGAATCCATCAGTCCATGATTTATCAATAGATGCTGTGAAGTTATATGCGAATCCAGTACGTCCGTAGTAAGGTTGGTTCTCAATTAAGAACACACCTGTGTAAGGGTTAGATCCTGCGGTAATTGCAGCAGATGCTGGGAAACCAACACGCTTCAAATCATAGATATATCTATTATCTGGACCTACTAATTGACCTACAGGCTTTTGGATATCCAATCTTCTGTAATAAATTTCATTGATATTCTTACTAACACTACCTTCTACAGTTACAGACCAGTTGTCTTTTAATTTTTTATCCATTGCAAAAGAAGCACGGAATAATTTAGGTAATTTGAAATTACTTGAAATCAAGTCCATTTGTCCTTTAGCTGCAGCAGTACTTAAACCCAAATCAGCCGCTCTGTATTGTGCGAATGGATTTGGTCTAAATGTAATACCATATTTAGCAATATCAGATGTTGTAGTAATAGAAAGACCACCAATAGACTGACCAGTGTTGTTATACACTCCACCTGGCCACACATAAGGGATACGACCTGTAAATAAACCAAAACCTCCACGGAAAGTAATATTCTCAGCAGGCATCTTGTAAGTAAATCCTACTCTTGGAGAGATTGAAATTTTAGGATCAGGAATTGAACCAGATCTTGCTCCGTTGTAGTCATAAATTTGTGTATTGTAAAAATTGAAATACAAGTCTTCGATTGGTTTCGTTAAGAACTTTGTATAATCCGCTCTCACACCATAGTTGAAAGTTAAGTTATCTGAATACCTGTACTCATCGTTCACAAAAGCACTTCCTCTTGCTGTATTAAAGCTAGCTGCTGCCTTTGTGTTATCACCTGTTGTTTCATCTAATAAAGAGAAAGAACGGTCATAACGGATTGGTGCTTTTTCTCCTAAGAAATCAGCAAGATTCGCATATTGGTAGGAACCAAAGTTTTGACGAATGAATACATTATATGACTTACTCAATTCATAGTCCGCCCCAATTGTGAATGCATGCTTGTTTACGTTAAACTTAAAGTAGTCTAATAAATTGATATTTTTTTGCTTCAATAAGTTCGAAGTAGAAAATTCTTCAGAACCAAAAATCATTTGTCCAACTGTACCATCTAAAATGGTTACACGAGGGAATGGACTGCCTATTTGACTTCTGTCATCGATTACATTTGTGAAAGTGTAAAGGAATTTATTACTTGACCCGTTCTTAAATGCAGATTTTAATTCAGCAGATAATGAAGTGGTTTTGTTTGGATATAAAATACCATTGTTGTAAAAATTCACTCTAGTAGAACTAGATGAAGAAGTAGCGTAAGTATTTGCTTCGTTGTAACGGTAAGAAAAACTAAACTTGTTTCTAGCGTTGATATTCCAATCAAGTTTAGAAGCAAATCTTTTTGCACTTGTAGATGCAGCATTGTCTTGGTATCCGCCTACATCATAACCGTACTTTGTTTTTACAAAATTCACTAAGTTGTCAATGTCTGCTTTTCCGCTAGCACCTTTGTAGCCACTGATATCGAAAGGTTGAGGTCTTTCGTTTTCAATTGATTCAAAGTTAAGGAAGTAGAATAATTTATTCTTGTAAATGGCACCACCAACACTACCACCAATTGTTTTAGCTTGGAAAGGATTTAATTTAACAGCGTTTTCTTTAGCACCAGTTGGTGTTTTACCAGTTAGGTTTTGGTTTTGACTGAATGAATAAACTGTTCCAGAAAAATTATTTGTTCCACCTTTTGTTGTTGCGTTGATACCACCACCAGTAAAGTTACCGATAGATGCATCAAATGGAGATACCATCACTTGGAATTGATCTACCGCATCTATAGAGATAGGTCCAACCCCTGATTGTCCACCGTTTGTTCCACTCGCACTTAAACCAAATTGGTCGTTGTTTACAGCACCATCAATGTACAATGAATTATAACGATTGTTTTGACCAGCGATAGAAACACCAGCTAAATCACCATTGCTACCCACAAATTTAACTGAAGGGGTAAATCTCAAGAAATCTTGAATGTTTCTTCCTACAGTAGGTAAGTTGTCTAATTTATCACGACCAATGATTGTTTGAGTACCACCTCTAACAGATAAGTCTGAGCCTCTCTTTGTGGTAGATACTGAAACATCCTTTAATTTATCAATTTTAGAAGATAAGATCACATCTAATCTCAAAACATCACCCAAGGCAACGTAGATATTTTCTCTTTTTTCGGTTTGATAGTTTATATAAGATACAGTAACGACAAATGGTCCACCTGGTTGAACGTTACTTAAATCAAATAAACCCGACTTTCTAGTTTGCGTATTGTACAAAGAACCTGTAGGTACGTGTAATACTGAAATTGTAGCACCGACTAGGACTTCACCGTTGTCAGCTTTTACAGATCCACTTATGCTACCAGTTGTATTTTGAGCGAATGTCAAAACAGGTAAAAGGAACATAGCAATTGCAAACTGTAGTAATTTTTTACTAAGCATAGTTGTTGTTTTATTTAGTACTGCAAAGAAACTAATAATCCTTCAAATCATTATGTTTTTATTAACAATTTAGAGTAAATTATTATATCAATGACTTATATATAAAATAAAACATTTATATGTAATGAAATCAGGGTTTTTAAATCAAAAACATTGAATTTAAGCGCATATTCTTATCTGTGATAAGCATTTTCAGTTTCATTTTCACGCTCTTTATCGTAGGCCTTGATAATTGCTTTTACCAATTTATGACGTACTACATCCTCCTCATCCAATTGAATATGTGCAATACCTTCAATATTTTGTAAAATGCGCACTGCTTTATCCAATCCACTTTTTTGATTTCGTGGTAAATCTACCTGAGTAGGATCTCCAGTAATAATGGCTTTTGCATTGGCACCAATACGTGTTAAAAACATTTTAATTTGTAAATCGTTTGCGTTTTGGGATTCATCTAAAATGATAAATGCATTGTCCAAAGTTCTTCCGCGCATATAAGCGAGTGGTGCAATCTCAATTGTTCTAGAGGACATATAATACGCTAATTTATCTGCTGGGATCATATCATCCAATGCATCATATAAAGGGCGTAAATAAGGATCAATTTTTTCTTTTAAGTCACCAGGTAAAAATCCTAGACTCTCTCCAGCTTCAACAGCAGGTCTTGTAAGAATAATTTTTTTAACCAATTTATTTTTTAATGCACGAACTGCTAAGGCAACTGCTGTGTATGTTTTACCTGTACCTGCGGGTCCAATAGCAAATACAATGTCATTTTTATCAGCAGAAGTAACCATCTTTTTTTGGTTGGCAGTTCTTGCTCTTACCGATTTTCCATTAGGTCCAAAGACTAAGACTTCATTTGGATTTTGATCTACAAAATTATCAATGACTTCGGCATCATCGCCGCCTAATATTTGTTCAAAATAATTTTCACTTAAATGGCCATTGCGCTCCATGTATTGAATGATCAATTCAATTTTTTCTTTTGCGAGATCAATTTGTTCAGGGGCGCCACTTAATTTAATTTGAGTGCCACGGGATAAAATTTTAAGCAGTGGAAATTTCTTTTTTAAGAGATCAAATTTGTTATTGTTAACACCAAAAAAATCAATTGGATTAACAGATTCTAGGTTAATGATTGTTTCAGTCAATGTAGTAGTTTTTAGAGGTTAAGGAGATGAGTTGAATCTACCTAACACAATTTACCATCAACCAATTCATAATCAAGTCAAACATTTGCACACTATGTGGATTACTGCTTGTGCGAATTAGGGCTTAACAATTTCTTAAACTAGCAATCATTTGAATGGGATCGGTTGCTCTAAAAACAGTGGTTCCAGCAACCAACACATCGGCGCCTGCTGCAACCAATTTAGCAGCATTGTCTAATGTAACACCACCATCAATTTCAATTAAAGTGGATGCATTATTGGATACAATCAATTGTTTTAAAGCTTTTACTTTTTCATAGGTATGTTCTATGAATTTTTGTCCACCAAAACCAGGGTTCACGCTCATGATACAAACCACATCAATATCAAAAATAAGGTCTTTTAAAACGTCTACTGGGGTGTGTGGATTCAATGCCACTCCAGCCTTCATACCCTGTGCTTTAATTTGTTGCAAGGTACTGTGTAAATGGTGGCAAGCTTCGTAATGCACTGTTAAGATGGTAGCACCTGCTTGTTTAAATGCAGAGATATATTTTTCTGGTTGCACAATCATTAAGTGTACATCCATTTCCTTGGTGGTTGTTTTTTTTATCTGTTCAATGATGGGTAAACCATAACTAATATTGGGAACAAAAACGCCATCCATTACATCCAAGTGAAACCATTCAGCTTCAGAAGCATTGAGCATCGAACAGGCTTTGCCTAGTTCTAAAAAATCTGCTGCTAAAAGGGAGGGAGCTATAATGGCCATAGGTTGAATTTGTTCAAAGTTCTTATTTTTTTAGGGAACTGGCATTTTTACATCAAAAAAAGTTTCTGGAAACTAGATTTAGATTTAATTGTTTAGATTTGAACAAAATAAATACCAATATGTACACCGGACTTTTACATTTACACAATACCTTAAGATGGGTGGTCTTAATTACCTTGATTCTAAGTATTTACAAGTTATTTACACAAAAGGATGCCTTAAAAACGAGCAAAATCCTTTTAATTAGCGCGCACACAAGTTTATTAGTAGGGCTTTATCAATACATCGCTGGTCCTTTAGGGATTAAGATGATTCAAGCTGCAGGAATGGCAGCAACCATGAAAGATCCAGCAAGCCGCTTTTGGGCAGTAGAACATATTTTTTCAATGATTTTAGCGATTGTGCTTATCACGATTGGGCATATTAAATACAAAAAGTCGTCAAAACCAGGTCCTACGCGTATATTATATGTAATTGCCCTGATTTTGATTATTTTGGCAATACCTTGGCCGTTTAGGGCAGGGATTGGTCGTCCATTGTTTCCTGGCATGGGCTAAGGCTACAAATTTAATACATTGATTTTCAATATATTATAAAGGAGAAGTGCCACTTCTCCTTTTATTTTCCCCTTTTTACAAGATTTAATCGGGATTTTTTCATTATTCGATTCATTTCCATATCTTTGCAACCCCAAAATAAGTATGTCAAAACAACCGCTGATTAAACAAGATGGAGTAATTATAGAAGCAATGAGCAATGCTATGTTCAGAGTGAAGCTTGAAAATGGTCATGAAATCTTAGCAACAATATCTGGTAAAATGCGTATGCACTACATCAGAATTTTGCCAGGTGATAAAGTAGGAGTGGAGATGAGTCCATATGACTTAACAAGGGGAAGAATTATTTTCAGACATAAATAAGCTGAATCTATTTCAACAAAAAATGGTTTAAAAACATTAGGAATAAATATTTAAAAACTAAAAGATGAAAGTTAGAGCATCTATCAAAAAACGTAGTGCCGATTGCAAAATCGTAAAGCGTAAAGGCGTATTATTTGTGATCAACAAAAAGAATCCACGTTTTAAGCAAAGACAAGGATAGTAACACTTTTAGCGGAGACGCTAAAGTTGTAGAAAAACAAAAAATTAAATAAAAAATCAAGTTTTAGCATATGGCTCGTATTGCCGGTATTGACTTACCAAAAAACAAAAGAGGAGAAATAGGACTACAGTACATTTTCGGTATTGGACATTCTACTGCTCAGTATATCTTAACAAAAGCAAACATCAGTTACGACAAAAAAGTAAATGAGTGGAATGACGAAGAGCAAACTGCAATTCGTAATATCATCAATGCTGAATTCAAAGTAGAAGGTGCTTTACGTAGTGAAGTTTCTATGAGCATTAAGCGTTTGTTAGATATCGCTTGTTACCGTGGTTTACGTCACAGAAAAGGTCTACCAGTTCGTGGACAACGTACCAAAACCAACTCTCGTACTCGTAAGGGTAAGCGTAAGACAGTTGCTGGTAAAAAGAAAGTAGCTAAGAAATAAACATACTAGGTTGTCACTTCAGTGGAAACCTATTGTTATAAAAATCCGAATAAAATTAGATCCTGAAACAATATTTCAGGGGAGATTGACTCGGTTTCCGCTTCGGCGGAATTTCATTTTAAATAACCCGCTCCTTTTACCTGTATT
>Ga0214921_10010270_pt1 | contig 11620 bp, 8 predicted proteins | sample LL1505_MetaG_FD_177992 | JGI IMG/M metagenome (GOLD analysis project Ga0214921, IMG submission 177992) | Freshwater microbial communities from Lake Lanier, Atlanta, Georgia, United States - LL-1505 | ecosystem: Environmental > Aquatic > Freshwater > Lake | place: USA: Georgia | collected 2015-05-28
TTTACACCTATTTATTTATTTAGGATGTATGGCTCACACACTATAGAGTCGCAGTATGTAGAGTTGGCCAACGAAAACAAAGCAGCAGCAATACAAAAAGCCGAATACCTTAAAATGGCAGCTAATAATGTAGATGAAAACTCAGTTAAACTTTCTGATGCTGCTGGTATTGAAGCAGGAAAAGCGCTATACGTGTCTAATTGCGTAGCATGCCACGGCGCAGAGGGACAGGGAAGTGTTGGGCCTAACCTAACCGATAATTATTGGATACACAAAGGTGGTTTAAAAGACATATATTATACCATTAAATATGGCTGGGCCGAAAAAGGAATGAAAAGTTGGAAAGATGATTTATCACCTTCTCAAATTGCTGACATAGCAAGCTTTGTGACCACTTTTCAAGGTACTACACCAACTAATCCAAAAGAAAAACAAGGAGAAATATATTCTGAAACAGATATTATTAATGACTCAACAACAGTAAAAGTAGATAGTGTAATGGTTAAGAAATAACACACATAATGTTAACCCTAAAATAACGCTGTTACAAATTTTGTAGCGGCGTTTTTTGTTTTAGTAGAAGCCACTATTTTTTAATCAAAACAATAAAAGCTTAAAAATCATTACTTATTAATTGTAAGTCAAATGAAAAGCATTCATCAACCTAATTATTCGGAGTAATTATTCGATAGCAGAATAGCTGCAACATTATTTTGAACCTGGTGCTTGTGAAGTGAATTTTACATATTGTATAATTCCTAAGTGTATCAATGTTTATTGGTAATTTGATTTTCTTGAATAGAAATAAATTTCTTTTTAATTATTCGAATAAACTTTTAGAAATATTTTCTTTTGGAATGTTAATTGAAGATTAATTAAATGTAAATTCTATGTTTGTGTAAAATCAAAAGGTACATGAAACATATAATTTTATTTTTTTTTCTGTTAATAGCAAAAGGAATATCTTATGGGCAATGGACTTTGTCATCGTCAACTAACAATGCAATTTGCGCTGACACTAATAGCCAACAAGAACCAAGAATTATTACTGATGGAAATGGCGGCGCAATAGTATGTTGGACTGATTTCAGGACTGATACAACAAATAAAATTGGTGATATATATGCGCAAAAAATTAGAAGCAACGGCACTGTTGCTTGGACATTAAATGGCGTTTCTATTTGCAACCAAAGTGCCGACCAGACTGCTCCTGTTTTGGCAGAAGATGGCCAAGGAGGAGCAATAATTACATGGCAAGACATAAGAAATGGTAACCGTGACATTTATGCACAACGAATAGATTCTAATGGTTTTACTCTTTGGACGAATAATGGAGTTGTTGTTGCACAAAAAAATATGTCGCAACGCAGTCCTCGGATACTCAACGATGGAAGTAAAGGTGCCATTATAGTTTGGGAAGATTCTATTAATGGCGCATCTGATATTTACATACAAAAAATTAATTCAAATGGATCATTGGCTTGGAATACGAATGGAGTTGCAGTATGCAATAGTATTGGAGTTCAAATAAATACTAAACTATGTAGTGATGGTAATGGTGGAGCAATAGTAACATGGCAAGACAAACGAAATGGAAACGATTATGATATATATGCACAAAAAATTTCTTCAAGCGGAATTGATAGTTGGACAACCGGAGGCAAACCAATTTGCGTAAGAATAAATACACAGTCAAATCCAAAAATTGAAACAGATAATGCAGGAGGCGCTTATGTTATTTGGCAAGATAAAAGAGGCGCAATTGATTATGATATATATTGTCAACGTATCAATAATTCAGGCATTGTTTTATGGCCAATAAATGGGGCTTTAGTCTGTAATGCAATTGGTTCGCAAAGTGCTGTAGATGCTACTACTGATGGAATTAATGGTGGGGTAATTATTACTTGGAAAGATGGACGCACCATAAATAATCATATTTATGCTCAAATGATAAACAATGCTGGCAATACAGTTTGGGCAAATAATGGTGTTGTTTTATCAAACAATACATATCCACAATTAAACCCAAATATTGTTGGCGTTGGCAACAATGAAGCTATAGTAACTTGGCAAGATTCAATATCTGGAGCTTGGGATGTTTATTCTCAAAAAATAAATACAACAGGTAATATTTTGTGGAGCAGCGGAGGAGAATGTGTTAGCAATGCTGCATCAAACCAAACAAGCCCTAAAAATGTTAGTAACGGAAATGGAGGATGCATATATGCATTTCAAGACAAACGAAATGGCAATTCTGATATTTACGCTTGGCAATTAAAAAGTAACGGAACACCAACATCTATTTCAAAAATTGCCGATGAATATGAGATTAGTATTTTTCCAAATCCATCAAACGGAAGTTTTTATATAAGCGGTGACGAAGAGTTTGCAAATAATTTCTCAGTTAACATTTTAAATAATGTTGGTCAAATTGTTTATCAAACAAAGCTAATAGCTGGCAGCAGAAACGCTGCTATTGAGACCAATTTAAAGCCAGGTATATATTTTGTTTCAGTTACAAATACAGATTTAAAAAAACATATCAATACAAAAATTATCATCAATGAATAATCTTTTAATTGTTAGATTAATAACATTCATTTTATTTATGTTTTTAACAAATACATTGTTTGCACAAAGTAAAATCAATATCAAAAAACACAAGATAAAGTCATCTATTGATTACGATATTAAACTTGGAAAAAACATTTTAGACAACAAAGAAATTTACGATGCAAATGGCGAAGTGATAGAAGAGTATTCATACAACAAAGATGGTAAACTAAAATCAGGTCATAAATATAAGCGCAAAGCAGATGGTGATATAATTGAAGAAATTGAGATTGGCGAAAATGGAAAGGTAAAAGAAAAACGTATAGTAAAGCACAATGATAACGGAGACAAAATTGAAGAGGATTTTTACAATGCTTCAAACAAGTTAACCAAGAAGAATATTTATGTGTATGATTCAAAAGGATTAAAAGTTGAGCGTAAAACCTATGACGATAAAGGTATGCTGAAGAGTATGAAAAAATTTGTTTACGAATTTTAATGGAAATTTCAGGTATAGAAAATATTCTAGTAACACAATTAGAAGCCATTACTTTAAAAGAAATGGATAATGTGAAATTAATGGATAGAACTGATACAAAGTTTACTTTTCATATCTCTGCCTTACCTAAAATATTAGAAGATATAAAATCAAATTACAAAGTACTTAGTATAGGAAATAAAAGAATAAGCAAATACGAGACACTTTACTACGACACGCCAAACTTTGATTTATATTTAAAACACCACAGCGGAAAATTAAATAGATATAAAATCAGACACCGTACATATGTTGAATCATCATTGGGTTATCTTGAAGTAAAATTTAAAAACAATAAAGGCCGAACGATAAAAGAGAGGATTAAAAAGAAAGATGTACCACAAACATGGGATGAAAATTCAACAGTGTTTTTAAACTCTAAACTTCCATTTGCATCGACCACTTTATTTCCTGTTGTTTGGATAAATTATATGCGAATAACATTAGTAAGTATTGTAAATGCTGAAAGAGTTACGCTTGACTTGGATATGGAATTTTTGAGTAACGATAAAAAAACTTCATTATCTCAACTAGTTATTGCAGAAGTAAAACAACACAGCAAAAAGGATTCTGCCTTCTTAGGAATAATGAAACAACATCATCTGCGCGAAGGTTCGATGAGTAAATACTGCATGGCTATTGCATTTATGAATGATGACATTAAAAAGAATTCATTTAAACTTAAATTAAATAAAATAAATAAAATACTTAATTATGACGCTACTGCAAGTATTTGCTGATGAAGCAGCTGTTGACGCAACAGCTGAAATTACAAAAACACTTTCCAAATTTGGTGCTCGAATTTTGATTGATTTAACTTCAGTTTTTATTCTTATTCGCTTTGTTTATTACCCAATATATAAACACCGTGAATTATTTTTTACATTTTTCATCTTCAACATGATAATCTTTTTGATTTGTTTTTTGTTGAATAAAGTTGAGTTGAGCATGGGTGCAGCCTTTGGCTTATTTGCAGTTTTTAGCATGTTACGTTATCGTACAGAAGATATAAGTATCAAGGATATGACTTACCTGTTTTTGGTAATCGCAATTGGTTTGATTGCGGCGGTTACGAAAATAAAAGATACCAGTGATGTGTATGAATACTTGTTTTTAGGCGTTATAAATACAATTATCATTATTACTACTTACTTGCTTGAAAGTAATACCTTGATGAAAAAGGAATTGGTAAAAATTATTATGTATGAAAATATTACACTAGTAAATGCGGAAAAGGAAGCAGAGTTAATTCAAGATATTTCAAACAGAACGGGAATAAAAGTACATCGGTTATCAATTCAAAAAATTGATTTTTTACGTGATGCTGCTCAAATAAAAATTTACTACTACGAATAATTTTTACACTCACTCATGAACAAAATATTATTGCTTATTACGACAATAACAATTTTAGTGGCTTGCAAGAAAGAGCCGGGAAAAGGTGGCCGCGCAACTATAAAAGGTAAGGTTACCACTATAGATTATGATGCCACCTATACCATTGCAAAAGATACTTTTCCTGCTCAAGGCGAAAATGTTTATTTGCTCTATGGCGATGATAATTCTGTAGAGAACAATACCAAAACCTCGTTTGATGGAACATTTGAATTTGCTTATTTAAGAACTGGAAAATACAAAGTTTTTGTTGTATCAAAAGATACTGCTGCAAAAATATCGAACAAAACAATTGAGGTAATTAAGGAAGTAATCATCACTGAAAAAAAGGAAGTAAAAACACTTGACGATTTTACCATTTTTGATTGATGAAAAGTCGAAAAGTAAATTATCATACTATTTTACAAATTACATTTTGTTTTGCTTTGGGCATTTCAAAAGCCCAATTAAATAATGATGCGGGAATGTGGAATACATTTTCCATTTCGCACGAATTAAAAAAAAATGTCAATTTAAATATTGACCAAGAGTTTCGCTTAAGAGAAAATTACTCGCGTGTAAATTTATTTTACACCAATATTGGCATTTCAATTAAAAAGAAAAATTGGAAGATAGAACCATCGTATAGACATATTGATAAAGTAAATTTAGATGCTTCTGTTAGTTTTCGTCATAGATTTATGTTGGATATAAATTTTAAGAAAAAATTTGGTGATTTTTCAATTTCTGAACGTGCCCGATATCAAATTGAAGTAAAAAATGTTTTCTCATCAAAGCGTGCATTTTTACCTGAGCAATATTTGCGTATGCGCACTATGATTGATTACAATATCAACGATTATTTTACCACATACCTTTCATGCGAATTACGTTACCAAATTGATGTGCCAAATAGTGATATTGTATTTAATGGCTTTTGGCATCGTATTAGAAATGTGTTAGGTGTTGATTATAAAATAAACAGAAAAAATACTGTTGGCGTTTACTATTTGGTGCAAAATGAATTCAACATTTCACCTCCCGAAAACATCTACATTACTGGTTTGCAGTATAGTTTAAAATTGTAGATTATTTGCTAATTAATTTAAGAAGATGTAACAACATAAATAGTTGGTATTTTCAAACAGCAAATTCAAAAGAACTTTCTATTTTTTTTTGATAAAAATATTTACCCAATTTCTGTTTGTATCTAAATACCTTTTGCGATAATTTAGCTAAATGGAACCTCACCATTTAAGAATAAACTATCTTTTATTTTGTGTTTATGAAAAGGATGTTTGATTATCTATTTCAATTATCAAAGATGTCTAACGAACTAATCTACAATAGTTATAAACCAAATTATATTTTTAAGGTATTTTGCTTTTTCAGCTAAAAGAAACGTGTAGTAAATTTAATGACTTTTGATAATTTGTGGAATATTAAATATTAACCGTACACGAAATAAGTATTAATATTTTTTTTAGGTTTGTGATATGAGCTTTGCGCTACGCTGCAGTATTATTTTGTTTTGTTTTTTATTTCAATTATCAAACTCTTTTTCGCAAAAATTTGAGTTAGGTGTACCTCCTGTTACCAATTACACTCCTAAAGAATACAAACTTGACAATCAAAATTGGGCGGTTGAGCAAGATTTATTAGGCACTATTTTCATTGGTAATAATGCAGGCCTACTCTATTATGATGGCAATGAATGGGAAAGTATTGAAATTGCAGACAAATCCCGAATGCGTTCATTAGCTAAAGATGACGATGGTAAAATTTATGTTGGCTCCGAAGGTGAATTTGGATTTCTAGAACCCAATCAAAAAGGAACTTTAATCTATCATTCATTAAGCAAAACACTACCTAAAAACGAAAAAGATTTTTTAGAGGTATGGTCTACTTTAGTTATTAAATCAAATATATATTTCTGCACTAAATTTGCTGTATATAAATTTAATAACAACAAACTAAAAGCCATATACAAACCAAATAAAGACAACTATTTCCATAAATTTTTCTCAGTTGATGATATCCTTTTTATCCGTGAAAACGGAAAAGGTATTTTAAAAGAAAACAACAATGCACTCGTTTTAATTGATGGAGGAGATTTATTTAGCGATACCAAAGTTGATGTATTAATTAATACTTATAATGGTTTGTTTATTGGTACCCGACAAGATGGTTTTTACTTACAAAACATTAATAATAAACTTTCCAAAAAATTTGAAAAACTAAAAATAGAAGCCCAAAATATTTATAGTAATAATAGTGAATTGTACTGTGGAATTAAATTAAAAAACGGAGATATTGCATTAGGAACTTTACAAAATGGGGTTTTTATTATAGATATGAGCGGGAATATTTTACAACACATCAATAAAGAAAAAGGATTAAATGATAATAAAGTCCACTCAATTTTCGAAGACTTAAACCAAAACATTTGGGTAGCTCTGGATAAGGGAATTTCAATGATTGAACACAATTCTCCATTCGTAAAATTTAATGAAGTACTGGGTTTAGAAGGCAATGTAAATTCATTTGTAAAGCATAAAAAATATTTTTACGCCTCCACTTCACAAGGAATTTACTACCTACCAACAAATTACAAATCAAATCAAAAATTTGAACCACTAATCCTTAACAACGAAGGCTATTCTTTAATAACGTTTGACGCTAATGGCAATAACATTTTGTTGGCATCAACTAAAAATGGCTTATTTACTATTGATGCAACCAATGCAAGTTTAATTGATGAAAACCAATACTTTTCATTGCATCAACCTCAAAGTTCTAAACAGTTTTTGTTTGCAGGCGGTGCAGGAGTTTTAGCAAAATACATTTTCAATAATAATAAGTTCAACCTACAAGCCAACTACACAAATGTTAGTGGTGAAATAAGAACAATTGTAAGTAATGAATCATATGTATATGCAGGCTCCGAAAATATTGGTATTTATAAAACACCAATTAATAATAACTATGAAACAATTGCGAGTATGGTTACTCCCGATTTAAAATTTGTATCAAAATACTGCTTATTTAATTTGAATAACAAAATTGGGTTTGGAACATCATCGGGTTTTTACAAATTTAACGATAATGAAAAACCAGCTGTTCGTCTTTTTAAAACCAACAATCAGTTTAACGACAAATACTTTGATGTTATGAAAGCAACCATGGATTATGATAATAATCTTTGGTTCTTGTATTTTCAAAATGGTCAACAATCAGAAGTTGGTTGTATAAAAAGTCTCAACACCGAAAAACCGAAATTCGACAATCATTTATTTAAACCATTAAAATCAATTGTTATCAAGGATTTTTATTTCGAAGAAAATGGCATCAACTGGTTCGCAACTAATGATGGATTATTCAAATTTGATTTCAGTAAATCCAAACACTCAAAACCCAATTTTATTACCCGAATTACTTCAGTAAAAACCCCTTTCAAAAGCACACTTTTTTCCGGTTTTTATTATGTTGATAAAAAAGGCAATAATATTATAAGCACAAAACAACCTAGTGAACTCATATCTGAAATTGAATACTCAAAAAACTCCCTTCAATTTCATTATAGTGCAACATGTTACAACTATAAATCAGAAGTTTATTATTCTTCATTTTTAAAAAACTTTGATGATGGATATACAGATTGGACAAAAGAAACCAAAAGAGAAATTACTAATTTGCATGAAGGTAAATATACATTTTGCATAAAAGCTAAGGATATTTATGATAATGTAAGTACTGTTTCAGAATACTCATTCATCATAAAAGCGCCGTGGTACCGCACAATATGGTCTTATATAAGCTATATAATTATTATTATTTATTTCATGTATTTAATAGTGAAATTAAATACACAGCGCTTAAAAACAAAAAACGAATTACTTGAAAAAACTGTTCACGAACGCACCAAAGAAATAGAAAAACAAAAAGATGAACTACTTGATAAAAACAAAGAAATTACTGATAGTATCAACTACGCTAAAATAATTCAGAACGCAATTTTGCCTCAAGAACTAAGCATTCGAGACTATTTTGCAGATAACTTTTTTATCTACTTTAAACCACGCAATGTTGTTAGTGGCGACTTTTATTGGTTTTCTGTAATAGATGGTAAAGCATTTATTTCTGTTGCTGACTGCACCGGACATGGTGTTCCTGGTGCATTTATGAGTATGATTGGCATGGAGAAATTAAGCCAAGCTACCAAAGAAATAACTAGCTTAAATGTATCTGATATTTTATCATTCATCAATGTAGGTGTAAAAAAATCATTAGGACAAGACATTGAAAATCACTCTAGCAAAGACGGTATGGAAATAGCTTTGTGCGAATTTGACTTAACCAATAAAATAGTAAACTACGCTGGTGCAAACAGACCTTTGTGGTTATTTAGAAATGAAAATAATAATACCGAAGTAATTACCTACAAACCAACAAAAGCTGGTATTGGCAGCAGTACTGAAATGAATCAAGTATTTGAAGCACATAAAATAAACCTACATAAAAATGATTGTGTTTATATGTTTAGTGATGGTGCACCCGACCAGTTTGGTGGCAAGAGAGGCAAGAAACTTATGACAACAGGTTTGCGTGAAATGCTCTTAAAAATTCAACACTTGAGTATGATGGAACAAAAAAATTACATCGAAACTTTTTATGAAAATTGGATGCAAGGTTTTGAACAAGTAGATGATGTTTTGATTATTGGCGTAAAAATAGTTTAGGTTGTACAGCAATTCAAAAGTAATTGTGTTTGTAGCATACAATTTAAGTTTAGATATTTGCGCAACACGTTATGGCAAATAAACTCAAAATCTTCAATGACCCTGTTTATGGGTTCATCAGCATACCCTTCGAATTATGTTTCGATATAATTGAACATCCTTATTTTCAAAGATTAAGAAGAATAAAACAATTAGGGCTTACCACTTTGGTTTATCCTGGTGCGCTACACACAAGGTTTCATCATGCTTTGGGCGCAATGTATTTAATGAGCCGTGCCATTGAATCTTTAAAATTAAAAGGCGTTGAAATAACAAATAATGAAGCCGAAGCTGTTACACTTGCCATATTATTGCATGATATGGGACATGGGCCATTTAGTCATGCCCTTGAATTTTCATTAACACAACATGTAAATCATGAGGAAATTTCAATGTTGTTTATGCAAAAACTAAACATTGAATTTAATGGTAGATTGCAATTGGCTATTGATATTTTTGAAAACAAATACCGCAAGAAATTCCTTCACCAATTGGTATCAAGTCAATTAGATATGGATAGACTTGACTATTTAAAGCGCGACAGTTTTTTTACTGGAGTTTCTGAAGGAGTAATTAGTAGCGACCGCATCATCAATATGCTTACCGTAGTAAATGATAGTTTAGCTGTTGAGGCAAAAGGAATTTATAGCGTTGAGAAATTTATTTTGGCAAGAAGACTTATGTATTGGCAAGTTTATTTCCATAAAACAACTGTATCGGCGGAGCAGTTACTTGTTCAAACTTTGAATCGTGCAAAATATTTACTGCAACAAAATGTGGAGGTTATTTGTACACCTGCACTTCATTATTTTTTAATAAATAATATTACAATCAGTGATTTTAGAAGTAATCTAAAAGTACTAGAAACCTTTGCCATGCTGGATGATGATGATGTTTTTGCAGGAATTAAAATGTGGCAACAACATGCAGATAAAATTCTAAGCATGCTGAGTAATTGGTTAATCAACAGAAATTTATTTGCTATTAAACTGCAATCGAAACCTTTTGAAAACCATGAATTGGAAGCTGTAAAACAAAAAGTAAAAACACATTATTCATTAACTGATGATGAAGTGAATTACTTTTTTGTTGAAGGGCATTTTACCAACACAGCGTATCATCCACACAAAGATAAAATATCTATTTACTATAAAGATGGCTCTGTGCTTGATGTTGCAGAGGCCTCAGAGCAGTTAAACATGGAAGCTTTGGCTTCTCATGCTGATAAATATTTTATGGCTTGGCCTAAAGAAATGGCCATATAAAATTTGACTAATTTTTAACCGCTAAACCTGCCTTTTCATTTACATATATATAAATGATGTAAGTTAAAACCATAGCGCTATTTATTGTCATTTTCAATGCAAAGTTTATTTCATTTAGCAGTAAATATTGAACCAGAAAAAATAACAGTGCAATGGCTAAATATTTAATCATTTGAGATAATTTATACGGTATGTAGTATTTGCTTTGGCCAATAAGATAAGATACCGTCATAATACTTGCATAACAAATAAGTGTTGCCCAAGCAGCTCCAGTATATCCATAAATAGGTATCAAAATAATGTTAGCAATTAATGTAATACTTGCACCAATAATGGTTAAGTAGGCGCCATATTTTGTTTGACCTGAAAGCTTATACCAAATGGATAAATTAATGAAAACACCAAGGCATAAATTTGCAAGTAAAAGTATTGGAACAATATTTAACCCTTCGCGGAAAGCCTCTCCCACAAAATATTTTACAATGTCAATATAACTCATTGTAGCCAAAAAAATAAATGAACAAATAATTACAAAGTAGTGCAATACTTTGGCATAAAGTTCTTTTGAATCTTTGTTTTTTTGTTGTGAAAAAAAGAAAGGTTCGGCAGCATATCTAAATGTTTGTATAAATATGGTTAGTATGATTGATATTTTATAGCATGCCCCATAAATACCGATTTTCGACATGGTAGTGCCATCATTTGGCAACAGAAATTTTAGCAAAACTCTATCCATAGTTTCGTTTATCATCCCTGCTAAGCCTGCTATTAATAAAGGCAAAGCATACTTTATCATTTTGCGCCAAACTTCCTTATCAACTTTTAAAGTGGCTTGTTTTATTTCAGGAATCAAGAGTAGTATGGTAAAAATACTTGCTGCTAAATTTGAGATAAATATATAACCAACACCAATACTTGGGTCATAAATAAAGTTGCTTTGGTTGCCAAAATATTTTGGACAAAAAGCAATGAAAAATAAATTCAAAAAGATATTTAAACCTATGTTTAAAAGTCTTATGTAAGCAAATCGTTTTGCTTTGTTTTGACTACGCAAAAGTGCAAATGGTATTGCAGTAACAGCATCAATAGCTACAATAAAAATAAACCAT
>Ga0214921_10010272_pt1 | contig 11618 bp, 16 predicted proteins | sample LL1505_MetaG_FD_177992 | JGI IMG/M metagenome (GOLD analysis project Ga0214921, IMG submission 177992) | Freshwater microbial communities from Lake Lanier, Atlanta, Georgia, United States - LL-1505 | ecosystem: Environmental > Aquatic > Freshwater > Lake | place: USA: Georgia | collected...
TCATTAGTAAATTTAATATTAAATGATGCTAAAGATTTTTCAGGAATCGGCGATGGAAAATAACTTAGATATTTATTGAAAGATTTTTCATTAATGAAAGATTTGTGAGTTAAATACTCTTTAATTAAATTTTTATTGTCATTATTACAAAAGTTATAAATTGACTTAACTATATTATTTAAATCTTCTTTTGTTAGTTCGTCATTTTTAACAATTACATCAAAACTATCTATTTTTGGTAATGGTTCGTGTCTTACTCTAATTAATTTTATAGAGTTTTCTTTAAGAAATATGTTTTTTTTCTCATCCGTTTTTTTTCTATTTTTATGAAAATAAGAACCATCATATTCAATACCAACATTTATATCTTTGATAAAAATATCAATTTCTGTCTTTTTTAATTTATATTTTGAATCTACTTCTTTAAAAATTGTTTCTAATTCAGAAAGAATACGAAATTCTGGTTTTGAAGATTGACCTGAACACTTGGGACAATTACTACCACGAAACTTAGTTCTTTGTTTTATAGACGATTTCCATTCGTGTCCTTTAACACATAACCACCAAACCTTTTTAATTGAACCATAGATAACATCCACAGGCTTCAAGTCATAATTTTTAGTTGGATGCCATTCCTTAGCAATATTAGGAAATTTAAATTCTAAATTATTATCTTTATTAACTTTTTTATTAGCACAATAAGGACAATTCATTCCTCTAGCACGATAACTAACACTGTGTTTGTATTCGTGTCCTTTTGAACATAACCACCATACTTTTTTACTAGATGATTTTGTAACATCTTCAGGTTTTAAATCTTTATTTTTAGTTGGATGCCACTCCTTAGCAATATTAGGGAAAATAAATTTTAAATTATTTTCTTTGCTCACTTTTTGACCAGAACAATAAGGACAATTTAGACCAGATGTGCGATGATTAATACTTGTTATCCATTCGTGTCCTTTAGAACATTTCCACCAAATCTTTTTACCAGAACCAAAAGAGAAATCTTTTGGTGTTAATGGTGAGTTTTTTTTAAAATCAAATTCCTTTATAAGATTTGGATAAGATTCAAGAGTCTTTCTCATTGAGTTTTGATTTTTTATTATTTTTCACTGTATAATAATCTTTATACAAATCAAAATGCCTTTCTTTAAGATAGTGTTCATTACCAGAGTTTAAATAATGTTTCTGTAGCATTGGTGTACTTGTATTAAATCTTTCTGCGATGCTATCTAAACTTTCGCCTTTTAATCTAGCCACTTGCGTATTCATAGAACGAATACTGTAAAGAGGTCTAGGTTTCCCATTTTTAATATAAAGATTTAATTCTCTACTAAATCTAACAAAGTTTTTTCTTATTCTTTCATAAAGTCTTTCTCTGTTTTTTTCTTTAGGAAAAAAGAGATAATCTTCTGCGGTACTATCTGGATTTCTTTTAATAAGTTTTGGGTAAATATTAAAAGTAAAGACAGGATGAATATCAATCCAATGTTCTTTTGTTTTAGTTTTTGGTAAATGTACTCTCATCATACTTTCTTCATAGTTATGATGTTTAAAAAAACTAATTTGAAAATTTTTTACATTTAATGAACTCATACCTGGTCTAAATCCACCAGAACGAACCCAATTCACATAATCTGACATTTCATCAAAAAAAGAATCTTCTGTTTTTTTATATTCATCATTAATTCTATCTAAATTCATTTTTAATTCTTTAGGTTCATAAGAAGGTCTAAAATCACTGATATTAGATAAAGTAGGAATGATAGGTAATATTTGTATTTTATTATTATCTTTTGCCCATCTAAACATTAGAGAAATTAAAGAAAGATATTTTGTAATAGTAACATCTTTGATGTCTGTTTCGTCTTTCATTTTAACAACTAATTCTTCAATCAGTTCGTTAACTATTTTTACATCTCTATAATCTACAGTTTCAAAAAGAGGTTTTATCCATTTCTTAAATCTTTGTTTTTCTTTTAAGCATTGATAATTTGGGTCTTTAAATCTTTTCTTTCTTTCTCGACTTGTAATGAATGGGATAAAGATATCCTTTTCTAAATTATATTCTTGTTGTCTTTTGTCATAATTAGAAAAATCAAAAGTTTGATAAATTTCTTTAGCCTTTCGTTCTGCCTTTCTTTGATTGGAGATTTTAAGTGATTTTCTATAAAACCCAGATTTATCTTCTTTATAAGATTTACTTACATAGAAACTAATCCACCAAAATGGACTTCTTTCTCTTTTGTAAATACTTAGTGAACCATAATTTTTAATGTTTACTTTGTTCGTCATATTCTCAACTTAACAAAGGTATTGTTGTCCTTTGATTTCACAACATTTAGTTTTGTTGCGTCCTTTCATATTTTTTCACGATAGGTACACGAATACCCATAGTGATTTTGCGTTTATATAATGTTTGATGATTGTAAAAGTATTCTTTGTCTTTCTTAACTCAAACTCTATTACTAATATATCACAAAACGCAAAATACCTCAACGCCTCCTAGAAACTGAGGATTAAGAATTTTCAAGATTTTGTTAAAATATTTTTTTTGGTTTTTGTTGTTTGGTCTGCGACTTTTAGATTCAAATTTTAGGAGGCGTTGACAAAGTCAATCGTTAGGCGTTAGGATAGGGGTGTCCCCAATCATATAGTAACCCATTAAGTAACCCACTTGATAAGAATCAATAAATAGTAATACTTAAATAATATCTTGTCAGAAACGATTTAGGTAACTTAACTCTTGGGGGTTATCTTTATTCTTTAATAACCCCCAATCTTAATATTATTAAGTATTCTAGTGAAATTCGTATTTACTTTTAATTTTTCCTAATTCTTTTAATTTTTCCTCTGATTTGATTAATTCCTTTTCAAACTCCTCGTCAGTACCACCTAGTAATCTAAAAAGTTTTGAGTGTTTAATTTCTTTAGGTAATTGAAAATCACCGACTTTGATTAAACAATCGAAACATAATAACTTTCCAAATGGCCATTGTTCAGATAGTTTTTTATCTTTTTTTGAAAGACCTACTGAACAACGACCACAAATGTACTTGAACATTACGCAACAACTCCATTAGATAATAACTTGAAGTTGTGGTCTCTTTTTAATAACTTACACACATAAGACGGATGTAGTTTACGACCAAATTTATTTCTTATTACTTCTGATATTTTAGTAAGAGGTAGTTTGTTATTTTTGAGATTAATAATACTTTTAAAAATCTCACATTCTTTTTCATTTACAGAATAAGTACCATCAGAATTTCTTGTATAACCAAATTCTGCGAAACCACCTAAGAACTTATGTTCTTGTTTTGCGATTTCTTTAGATGCTTTAATTCTTGTAGAGATATTATCACGTTCCACCTCGGCAATAGCACTAAGTATTGTAATAAAAACTTTGCTTACTCCATCCGTATGACAATTGCCAATATCAGTTATTGCGAGTTGTTTACCTTGATTAGTAAAATCTCTTACTAATTCTAAAGTATTTAAAACACTTCTACTTAATCTATCCAATCTACTTACACATAGTATTGAACCTTTTTTTAATTCGTTAAGTACTTTAGAAAATACTGGTCTTTTTAAAAAGTTTACAGAACCACTACAGATTTCTGAGTAAATCTTATCCACCTTAAAATTATGAAGTTCTGAATAGGCCTTTATCCTTTTTTCTTGAGTTTCTAAAGATGTACCATCTAAAGAGTCAGTATGACTTATTCTTATATAACCAATGTTCATTGTTGTTTTCCTTTCTATTTTTGATTTAATTTCAGTCCCACTTGCGCCTGAAATGTTTAAGAGTAAGGTAAATTAAATCCAGAGATGGTCAACCATCGCAATTGCGTACAATCGTAAATACGAAACTCTTATTCCACAACGATTTCCATATCACTTGCGTAGAGTTTAGAATGTATAAATACAAATATAGATTTTTATATATTTTAAAAAGAATAGATAAAAATATCGTATGTTGATGTGTTGTTATCGTGTCAGCTTACGAGATTGAACATATCAGTAAGTGTTTGGTGGGACGACTGGAACGACCACTCGTTATGTATGAAGAAACATAATAACGTAATGGCCAATTTTTTGTAATGACCGATAAAGAGTTAAGGTCGGAAAGTAATGAACTCGAAGATAAGGACTAATGTAACCCTTGATGTCCTTAGAACTACCAAATGATTTAATCCGTTTGGATAATAGTTGCGTTGAAAGAGGTGGACGAAAAAGTGAGACACAATACCCCACTAATCCAGAAATGGTTGTCTGATTAAAAGTGTTTGGGACAAGATTGAGGAAATCTCCCCCAGATTACATCTTACCTGTTCCAACGGGTAAGGTGTGTTTGAACTAGATTGAAGATGACAGTTCAATAAAAAGAAAAACAAAATAAGACACAAATCACTTTAGTGATTTGTTAACATTAAAAAGAAGTTAAGGAACAAAATGAAGAATAAAGATTATAACGAATACGATAACCCAAGTTCTCAGATGCGAGTGAATACAAAATTATTAAAACACATAATGATTGTTACCGATTGGTGTATGAAGAATGAAACGCCAGTTTTAATAAAGGCCTCCGCAAAAGAGTTATCAGAAAGAACTAATAAATATTGTCAAAACCACTTTAAAAAAGTTTATGAAGAAGTTGATAATATTAATCAGACAAATCTGGAGAGGTTCTAAAAATGATAAAGTTAGATAAAATTATTAATGACATTAAAAAATTAGGAAGAAGTAATGATGATATGATTTGTATTCAAAGAATGGGTTTGATTGCTCAATTAATAGATGAGTCAAAAAAAATAATTAACAATAAAGGAAAAATATAAATGAAAAGATATTTCCACGCCGAATTACTAGAACAAAAAAGGCAAAAAGAAAGACAATTAAAAAATCAAAGTTCAAAAGCACGATTACAAGAAATCGCCAGTGGTACTAAAACACAATGGTCAGGTAATCTTATTTACGATTTGAAAGGAGTTCAGGAAGCAGCAAAGGCAATATTAGACCCTAAGCACGCACACGAAGAATATGAAGAACTATTATCTCATCACGATATTATTCCTAATGAAGTATTAAAAAGTACCCACTACAAGTTGATAGGCGCAATCGACCCTCATTACCAAAGATTATTTAACAAATATATTGAATTACTACTTCTTAAAAAAGAAGAAGGAATGTTGAGAAGTAAAAGAAAAATTGAAACACCAGTTGTGAAGTTTTATGAAGAAATCAAAAGTTTAAATGAAGAATTACAAAGATTACTAAAACCCATACAGCAATAATTAAGGAATAATATGTTCACAAATAATACAAAAAAAATTAATAGAAGTTATACAATTGATAAATTACTTGCGGAAAGATTTAAACAAATCGCAGATAAAGATATGCGAAAGATGTCCCAAATAGTTGAGTCATCAATCAGAAGATATGTAGATACAAAGACATCATAATTAATTATACGCAATTTTGGATATACATTTACAAGGACTTTGATAAAAAGTTTTTGTAAATGTCTGTTCAATCTTATTCTAATCGTTACATAACTAATTTTAATTCAAATATTAATTCTATAATCTCTAACGCATTACTTTTTACTGAAGCAAGGGAAAATCTTAATAATAATGATTGGAAAGAATTTTATAAAAGAACAAAACTTACTTATCGAATTATACAAGTTCTCACTAAGATAGGTAAAAACAAAATACTCACAAATAAAAAATACATAGATAAATTACCTGCGAGTGTATTTTCTCTATATGAATTATTAAAAATTAAAGATGAAAGATTAATTAAATTAATAGATGATAACAAAGTTAATTCTAATACTACAAGATTCGAGATTCAAAAGTTAAATGGCCTAGAAACTGATTTAATCTTTAAAAAAGAAGGAACAAATAGATTTATTAATATTCGTTTAAATAAAAAGAATTTTCAACTTAAATATCTAAAAGATTTTAGTAATGACCTTAAAAATCTTGTAAAAAAATATCAAGACAAAGTATTATTAGATGTAGAAGATTTTAAAGTTGAAGAACGATTAGAAAAGGAAAAGATTAAATTAATAAGAAGATTAAGACACGAACTAGATATGGAAAAACAGAATTCTGAAAAAAAAGATTATCGAAAAATTTATAATAGATTTAAAGAAAGACTAGAAAATCTAGGTAAAGATTCTTTAGAAGAATCAAAAAAAATATTTGATAATTATTAGATTTCTAAATTCAAATAAAATCAAAAAAAATTATATAAAATTTATATAATCTTAAAAAAAAGACCTTAAAAATATAGTTAAAGATACTCTAGGATAATTTTAAAAAATAATAGATAATTACTAATTGTATGAAAAAAACTTTCCTCTTATTATCCATTTTCTTATTCACTACTGGTTGTCCAACAACTGGCAATATGGTTACATACGCAACTAGTGGAACTAGATACGCAACCCACGAACTTAAAGGAAATGAAAGAGGTAATCTTTTATTACTATCTGCTAAAAAAGGTTTAGAGGACGATTTAATTTATAAAAATTATTCTAAAGCAGTATCTCAATACTTAACAAATAATGGTTTGACAGTAGTAACTGATGAAAAAGATTTAAAATATGTAGCATTTCTTAATTATGGTTTTGTTTCATCAAGGAGTATGAGTATGAATCGTACGGTTAAAATTGGAAATAAGACTATAGAATTTAATCCTGAAGATTATACATCAGGAACACCGCAGGGTGTTGTAGTAAGAAATGCTTATGGAATAGCACTGGCAACTAATTACGATAGAGTAATAGAATTGATTATGTACGATGTTAGCAAAGATAAACCTGTTCAAATTGCTCAAATGAAAGTCATTAGTAAAGGTCGTTGTGGACAAATTTCTCAATTAACAAATGTACTTGTTCCATTATTAATGGAAAACTGGCCACCTAAAAATGGTGAAGCAGAAAAAATAACAAACTGGGAAATAAAGGTTAATGAATGTTAAAAAAATTATTAATTATTTTTAGTGTGTTTTTAATAACTTCTTGTTCTTCAACAAGTTCTAATCAAGTTGAATTAAAAGATGCGAACAGAGTTCTTAATGTTGATTTAGGAGTTGTGATAGATGTTGAACCAGTAAGTATAAAGGGTGATACTTCAAAAATAGGTGCGGCAGCAGGTGGAATAATTGGTGGTTTAGTAGGAAGTAAAGTTGGTGATGGAGTAGGAAGACAAGTTGCGATAGTAGCAGGAACAGTTGCTGGTGGTGTTATAGGTTACTTTACTCCAGTCAAATTGGGCGAACATAACGGTTTTCAATACACAATAGTTTTAGATGAAACTAAAAAACCTATTTTAGTTATTCAAGGAGTTTCTGGAAAAGAAGGTAGAGATTTTAAGGTAGGTGATAGAGTAACTGTTGTTTATGGCAATCAAATAAAAGTTATTCCAACTAAAAATTAATGTTTAGATATTTACTGATTTTCGTTTTTATATTTTCTTGTGTTCCAAAAGGAGTCTTGGAGACTAATCAAAGAAAAATTTATTTAAGTAACGAACAAGTAATGTACGATTTAAAAGAAAAATCTTTTAAAATTGAATTTTCAATTAATAATTACACAGATACAACACTTTCTAATTTTGAATATGAATTGAATTTTAAAGATAAAAATGGAGTACCTATAAGTACAGTAAAAACAGTATTTAACGGTGATATTGAACCTAATAAAGCAAAAAGAGCATTTACTCTAATAGATGATTTTACAAGAAAAAATTATAAAACATTTGATATTGAAATTAAGAAGTGAAGAAAAAAATATCTATTTTAATAATAAGTTTATTTATTTTAAGTTCTTGTACACAGAGTGTTTATGTAGGTGGAATAGGACAATATGTTGATGGAGATTCTAATTCAGTAACAGTTACAAATATTTGGAGTGCTCAAGATGGTTTACCTCTCGCAGAAAAACATTGTGGTGGTTTTAATAAAAGAGCATTTATTAGAGGATGGGGAGGGTTTTATACTGGGTATTATGATTGTGTAGTTAGAACAATCAAAGGTGATAAAAATTTTGTAGAGGTTACATATTATGGAAATGAGGACGCATCTTTACCACAAGCATCTCAACACTGTTTTAAATTTAATAGAATAGCAAAGTATAGAGGTAAAGATTTAGACACACACATTTTTGATTGCGTAGATAAATGAACAAAGAAGATTTAATACAACATCTTTTTATAAATCAATCTGATAAGAAAAAAGTTAGTAAAATAAAGTTAAGTGAAATCGTCGATAAGTTATTTGATAAAATGTCAGATGAGTTAAATAACGGTAAAGAAATTCAGATTTCAGACTTCGGAACATTCTCATTAACAACTAAATCTTTAAGGCCTATTGTTAAGTATTCAATGAAGAAAAAAAGGTAATGAAAAAAGAAGTTTTACCTTACAAAGATTGGTTAAAGACTCAAAATATCCCTAAGTTAACAACAAGAGAAATCAAAGAATGGGATAAAAAAATCAAACGCAAAATTCTTAAAGAATTAAATCTTTATAAAAAAATGGATGTGTTTGAATATAATCTTTATCAAAAACAAGATGAAGTTAAGGATAAACTTTCAAACTATGATGAATGGGAAATTAAATGGGTAAAGAAATTAATCTGGAAACCAAAAGATGTTTCAAATTACAGAGGTGAATTTAGAAGAATTTATCCTGAGTTACTTTTTTGTGGTAACGAATTTCAAATACAATCAAAAGATATTTACGGTAATGACTCTATAACCGTTTTTGATGATAACGAACCATTATTAAGACATTGGAAAATTTTAAGGTTGTTAGTTTCGAGGGCACCAGATGATGGGACAGTTGGTCGTCAATTTAGATTAATCGTAAGAGATAAAGAAACAAAAAAATATCTAGGAATAATTTGTATATCGTCAGATATGGTCGATACGCCCCAACGAAATGATGCGATTGGAATTGGAAAATCTTTACGAAAATTGAATGCGATAGGACTACAGTGGAATAATACCGCAAATGGTCAAACAATTGTTCCTACACAACCATTCGGTAAATACTTTTTGGGTGGAAAATTAATGTCATTATTATGTTTATCAGAAGAAGTATGTTCAATGTGGAAAAAACTTTATGGAAATACTCTAGTAGGTGTAACTACAACATCACTGTACGGAACAAAAAATATTAAATCATCAACACAATACGATGGTCTTACTCCATTTTGGAAAAGTTTCGGTCAATCTGCGGGTAATACTCCTTTTAAATTTACTAAACAATTAACTAAAGAAATAAAAGAGTGGAGTAGAGTAACGCAACCAAAAGTATTCTATGACCATTTTCCTAATAGAATGAGAGAAGGAAAAAAAAGATTTTTTCAAAAAGTTATGAGAGATTTAAGAATACCAGAATTAAAATCTGTTTCTAATTACAAACGAAATGTTTATTACAGTCGTTTATACAAAGAGTCAGATACTTACTGTCAAAATTTATGTAATTTATTTAAATCAGTGGCCATTAAAGAAAAAGTATTAAGTAAAGATGGTTCAAAAGTAATACTTCATAAAGATAAAATTACAGAAGAACTAAAAAGAAAATTACAAATTAAAACAAAACAAATTTTAGAAAAAGAACAAATTCCAGATAATAAACTTACAAAAGTTTTTGATAATTCAATTAAATCTTTAACAGAACATTGGAGATTCGGTTGGGTTGGAGATTCAAAAAAAGTTCCACCAGAATTATTAAAGAAATACGGTAAAGATGTTCGTAGAATGGTTAAGGGTAGAGTTGATACAAGTGAGATGTTTAAAGAACCGATTCAACTTAGTGGTAAAGGTATAGATTGGTATGAAGATTTAGGAAAATTAAGTTGGGAACAAGTAAAGAAAATTTATTAATCTATTTTACCATTCACATTTAAAAAGGGATAATTTGACTGAATATCCATTTTTAATTTTTTAAGTTTCAATTTATTTTTATTATAAACACTTGTCTTACAAGTAAGTGATAATATTGTTTTAACATCATCTGATACCTTATTTGAATTACCTTTTATTGATTTAAGTTCTTTAGCCTCTTCTAATGTTGTAGAGGAATTAATTTTTCCACTATTAATATACTTTTTTAATACATCATCTTTTAAAAACGCCAGTTGATTTAACGCAGAATAAGAGTTTGGTAATTTTTTTTGATATTCTTCCTTATGAAACAAACTTCTTGAACCAATCTTTTTAAAGTCAGTATAAGTTGTACCTTTCATTACACCTTGTCTTTCCAATTCGTTTTTAAGTTCATCATCTTTAAATTGATTGTCGTATTCGAATATTCTTTTTGAAAGTATGAAGATGTTTTTTTTAAGATTAAAACAAAGTCCGTCGATTTCTTTAACTGCGGTATCTAATCTTTCGGTAACTGTAGTAATTTGGTTTTTGCCCATAAATTCCAAATATTATCATCAAATTGATTTTAGATGACCATTTTTTATCAACGGAGAAGTGGTTATTTCAAGTGGTTTTTTGCTTTCCTTAATCTTTATGAGTAAAGATACTGGTAAGTAAAATGACCTCGTCCAGATGTCTTTAAATTGAGTTTTCAATTTCATTATTAATGTTTTGTTCAGATAGATTTGTAAAAACAAATGTAATTGGTTTATTAATTTTTGGATTAACAAAATTACAAACGGGTTCATTTATATCTTGTTCTCTTATTAAATACTTTGTTTCAGTATCTTCATCAGAAAAAGTAATAATGTTATTCTGATTTATTCGTAACCATAAATCTTTATTTGGTAACATTAAAAAACTGTTAGCTTTGATAGTTTTAGAAAATTTTTCTACTTGTTCCTCACTTGTTGGTAGATTGTAATACTGAAACGACTTTTGTCTAAGTAATCTTGTGCGAGGAATAAATTGTCTGTAATCGAATATAGATATTTGTATATTTTTTTCGTTATTAAAAATTCTTAGATAGGTAGATTTACTTTTTTTAATTACTTGTTGAATATCTTTGATAGTTTGTTTCCCTAAAAAGATACTTGTTATCGCACTCACATTAGTTAAATTTTCATTCTTTTGAACTAAATTTACAATTTCTTTTTTATTATTATTAACTTCTTCTGGTTGTTTATGTTTGTATAGAATTGAAACGACCTGTGTTTTCTTTGTTTTAAGATTACCTTTAATTAATAAATCATCAAAGTTGTTAATACCGTTAAAATAAAATTTATTATTAAAAAATAAAACCTTACCGTTATTTTTAAATTTGTTTAATATTGTTTTATACAGTTCTTGTTTCATATTCGTATTTAAGAATACACGCAATTGCGTATATTAAATTATATGTATTTTTTAAGTTTAACATTTTTTTCAAAACAATAAGGATTTTTTTATGTAACTTCAGTGTGTTCTTAGTGTGTGCTTTAGTGTGTTCTACTTTTTTTTAAATTAACTGTGTGGACTCTTGCGAATCCACACAATTAGGTTCTTCTGTTACCCGGTGCCCCTGACCGTGCTTATCTAATTAATAAATTAATTAGGCAGCGAGAGCAAATTGTTCATTTGCGTTTATATTTTAGTCCTTTACGGTGGTACTATACCGGACGAAAGAAAA
>Ga0214921_10010273_pt1 | contig 11615 bp, 4 predicted proteins | sample LL1505_MetaG_FD_177992 | JGI IMG/M metagenome (GOLD analysis project Ga0214921, IMG submission 177992) | Freshwater microbial communities from Lake Lanier, Atlanta, Georgia, United States - LL-1505 | ecosystem: Environmental > Aquatic > Freshwater > Lake | place: USA: Georgia | collected 2015-05-28
CATGAACATCATTGGTGGAATAAACATGCTAATAAAACGTTTGTATTACCACATTCTCGTAGTGATTCTGTAGTAGAATTATTCAAAGAAAATGTTCGCGTAGGAAGAAAATCAAACAAATCACAATATATCAGACCAAACAATGTATATATGAAACTTATTAATAGTTGTGAATACGATATTCCAGAAAATATCATTTTAGATTATGATTTTGGATATTTGGTAGGTGCATATTGTGCAGAAGGATGTATGACAAAACACCAAATATCGATTGCAAACAATGATGATGAATATTTGATTCCAGTTCAACGTTGGTGTGAAAAACATAATATTACTACCAAGATATACTGTAATAAGGACAAAATACAAGAAGGCTGGACAAGTCAAGATATTCGTATTTACAATACAGTACTATGTCGTATACTATCAAAACTTTGTGGTAATCTAAGTCATAATAAATTCGTATCTGATAAAATCATATTTTCAAACCGTGAATGTATTCTTGGATTTTTAGATGCATATATTGGTGGAGATGGTAGTGTTGGTCAATGTAAACGTAAAGATAATTCACTTCGAACTGAGAGTATATCAGCTTCATCTGTTTCTTATAAACTATTATTAAGTGTACAAATTATGTTAAAAAATCTAGGTATTGTTAGTAAAATAAATAAAACAAAAAAACCAGAAAAAAATAACCGTGGAACAAAACCAGAAAACTTCAAACAACCATATTTATTAACTGTTCGAAACAAACAATCACAAAAATTAGCCGAACTATTAAATATGAAACCATCTACTAAAAATGACAAAGCAAAGCAGTTATTGAATAGAGATTTTAAATATGAATATTATGAAAAATATTTAACTGTTCCAAATATCATAAATGGTGAAGTCGTAATGGAACTACGTGATAATCGCTTTGTCGATACTGAATTTGATAAAATTATATCTATAGAGGAAGTATCTAATACAACAAATTATGCTTATGATTTGACGGTCGAAGATACGCGAACTTTTGACTGCATAAATGGTGTAAATTTTTATGATACATTTCATCTTGCCGGCGTAGCATCAAAATCTAACGTCACCCGTGGTGTGCCAAGAATAGAAGAAATTCTGAGACTTACAAAAAATCCAAAAAATCCATCACTAACCGTATTTTTAAAACCAATTGATGAAACAGAGCGCGATAGAGCAACCCAATATGCTAATATGTTGGAACATACTAAACTAATTGATGTTACAAAATCAGTACAAATATGTTTTGATCCAAATGATAGGGCAACCACAATAATAGAAGACCGATTATTATTAGAACAATATTATGAATTCGAAGATATTGTAATAGATTGTATGGAACAAGATCAGGATGCAACTGGACAAAAATCAAAATGGATAATAAGATTAGAGTTCGATGCAGAAACATTATTAGAAAAGAACATAACGATGGATGATATTCATTTTGCAATCACAAATGGTCATGGAAATGATATTTCATGTGTATATTCCGATTATAATTCAGATAATTTGATTTTCAGAATTCGTTTGAATAGTAGTGTATTCAATAAAACCAAAAAGCAAAAAGGTATTCCTGATACATTAGATCAATCAGATGAAATATATATGTTACGTAATTTCCAAGAAACCCTTTTGAACAATATTGTATTACGTGGTATACAAGGAATTCGAAATGTTCTTCCTCGAAAATTACAAAACTATGTAGTAAAAGATGAAGGTAAATATTCACAAAAAGACATATGGATTTTAGATACAACTGGTACAAATTTATTAGATGTATTAGCATTTGATTTTATAGATCCATCACGCACATATAGTAATGATATCAAGGAAATATTCGATGTATTAGGTATTGAAGCTGCTAGACAAACTATTTATAATGAACTCTATGAAGTCATGGAATTTGCAGGTGTATATATAAATTATCATCATCTCAGTTTATTATGTGATAGAATGACGTCTACCCAGAATATGGTTTCAATATTTAGGTCTGGTATTTTGAATGATGACATCGGACCAATATCAAAATCCACTTTTGAAGTACATACAGAAGTATTATTGAATGCATCGAGACATGCAGATTTTGATCATATGCGTGGTGTATCAGCAAATGTAATGATGGGACAAATGGGTGTATTTGGTACAGGAAGTTTCAAATTGATATTAGATATGGATAAAATGAAGAAAATGAATGATACCGATGTTGATATTCGCAATATAGACAATGAGATAGAAAAAGAGTTTGGGTTGATTGATGATAAGACAGATATATGTTCTAAACCAAATATAGAAATACAGAATAATATAACCAATTTGAAATATAATGAAACAAATCAAACAGACAATGACGAATACGATATGGGATTTTAGATATTGATATATAAAAAATACAAACAAATATATTTTGTATTTTTTTATGCTTGTAGACCCATCAATATATTATTGACAGCATTTATTATTTTTATTCTAGGAGCTTTTATGTTAAATAAAAACATCAAATGACGTAGCTGTATAATAGTATTATGTGTCATATATTGTGAATAATGTATTAAAATATTATTGATAGCATGTATAATAGCAAATCTATTTTGATTATTTTGATACATATACATAATATTATAAATAGCACTTTTTACATTTACATTCATATTGGTAGGTTCGGGGCTTGGCGCAGGCATAGGAGCAGGCATAGGAGCAGGCATAGGAGCAGGCATAGGAGCAGGCATAGGAGCAGGCATAGGAGCAGGCATAGGAGCAGGCATAGGTGCAGGCATAGGAGCAGGCATAGGAGCAGGAACTGGCGCAGGCACAGGCTCAGGCACAGGAGCAGGCATAGGAGCAGGTTCAGGAAGAACATTCATTTCAAATTCACCTTGAATATTTCCAGGAGGAGCAGTATTCATAGTAATAATAGCAGATTGTGTCTGAGTATTTATTGATATACCTATTGCAAATCTAGTACTGGATTTCCAAACAAGACAGGTAAAATGTCCAGTTCCACTACTAAAACCAGGATTATTGAAATCATATTTCATAACTTCATTATACCAAGAATCAATACTTTTTTTAATTAACACCATGGCATCTGAACCATAACCTTGAAAATATGCCAAATTTTCACCATATAACTGATTACCACTATGTTGGAATAAATTATTACTGGATAATACAAGAGACCAACTTTGTGAAAAACTATATATTGTATTATCCCATACCATGGGCGGTGCTTGATGTTTTGCTCTATAATTATTTATATATAGAGCAATTTCATTTTCTTGATCAGGGGTCAATGATGGTTGTGTAATAGACATTATAATATTTTGTTATATAAAAATATCCTAAATATTTCGAACTGCATTATGCAGTGTGAAATATAATTGTAATTATGTATTTACAAGTGTAAAAATATGATTATACACGTTTATATGAACGTCTTTTTCGTAAAGATCGGAATTTTTTATTTGAACGTTTCTTTTTATATGAACGTTTTTTGGGTGGTTTTCTACCGCCATAAGAGGGTTCTTTGTCAATACTACTTTTATATGATTCAAATTCAGTTTCATAATTTTTTTTAGGATTAAATATTTTTATATAATCATTATGTAATTTTTTATAATATTCTAACATATTATTGAAAATTACATCAATATTTTCTATATTTTTATTTCCAAACATAATTTTTTTTATTTTATTCATTGATGACTCTTTATCGTTTTCATTAATATATTTATATATAAAATGTCGCATCATAGATGAAGATGTTGGCGTAATTTCGGATTTATCATTATTTTCGCCTACAATTACAATATCAGGTAACTTAATACTATAAGTAAGTTGTTCATTTGTTCCGTTTTTTTTTTTTTCTTCAATTTTAGTTTGAATTTCGGTATCATTTCCCCAAGGCTTTATTTTTTCAAATCTTAAATTAGTACCATTATTTACTATATTAAATAATTCTGTTTTGCCTATTTCTTCATCTGTTAATTTTCTATAACCAACATAAATTTTGGCTACCTTGTCTACATATTTTTCAATACCTTTCCAATAAGGTAATTGCATCATATTGTCATAACCCATTCCAATACATAAAGTACTATTTTGATAATCTTCTTTTAATTTATTAATTGTTAAAATTGTATCTGTACTTTTTTTTATAGGATATAAATCATATTCTATTTCACTAGCTTCGAAAGTAATCCTTTTTTTTTCTTCTTCTGATAATTCTTCTTTTAATAGATCGCAAAATATTTTCAAAATTTCTAAACGCGATATTTGTGTTTCTTTTAAATGAGGTTTACTACTTGAAACTGCTGTTGGCATAAACAACATTTTAATATTTTTTGCATTTGGATAATCATTTAATACTTGTTCTGCAAATAACTTCATTGATATATAATGACCAAATGTAGGTGGTCCAAAAGCGCCCTGAAACGAAAAAACGACATTTTCAACATTTTCAGATGAGGGTTTATTTAAAAACTCCATATAATTTATATATTGAAAAAAATACAAATCAAAAAACAATATAAAAAATATACAACTAAATATTGTGGGAACACCCCCCACCGGGTTTAGCTCAGTTGGTAGAGCATTTGACTGTAGAGGTTTATTGATATCAAATTGTCACCTGTTCGATTCAGGTAACTCGGAAAAGGCGTTAGTGGTGTAGTGGTAACACACAACCCTTCCAAGGTTGAACTGGGGGTTCGATTCCCTCCTAACGCAAACATATTATAACAACGCCAATATTGTTATAATATATATTTATCGTTTCAAATTAATTTTTATAGGATAGGTATTTAAATAATCCGTTATCGTCGACATATGTTTATCATAGTCAGGATCTTTACTCAATAATTCAAAACCAGGTAATTCATTCATATGAAAACTACCGTCGATTAAATGATACGTTTCCATATCATTTGCATTATTTTCACCGCCACATCTTATAAAATAAAATTTATCCATTGCAACATCACCGCCTAAAACAAACCAATCATATTGATATGTCAAATTCGCTATTTTATTTGATGAAAACAAAACAATAGGTAATTTCATAGAAGATGCTAGTAACCATAAATCCAAATTCGTCAAAAAATAAGAGTCGCTCATGATAACGGGCTGTAAATCCAGAATACCACCTTTTTTCAAGATTGACACAATATCTTTTTTACCTTGTATTGATAAAATGCCATGAAAATGCAAATTATAATTTTTATAATATTTTTCATATTCTTTTAATAATTTCGTTTTGAGTGATTCGACAGACTCATCGATACCAAGATGTTTATTTATAACATACAAAATAGGATAATAACTACATAAAATCGAGTCGCTTATTAAGAACTCTTTGGTATTCTCAGGAAAAATAGCGCGCCAATTTTTTCCATCCGATCCCGTATTTTCGATAACTAGAACTGGTGTACCAATACATTCATTGAAATCATCTAATTTTGTTGTATTTTTATTCATTGTATGTTGTTTATTCAAAGGCACTTTTTGAATACGCTGATTATTATTCATTGGATTTGCATTATCGTAGTTGATGTTTTGAATATATTGATTCATATTATACGGTATTAAATTATCAAAATAATTACCAAACAATACACTTTGTAACAATAAGATCTCATCTTTATGAATAGAATAATCAATATTTGTAATATTCAAATAATTTTTTGGTTCAAAAATGAATGTGCGTATACGATTATATCTTAATAATTCATCAGCCATTTTGCTGAAATAAAATACTTTGTTGTTTTTACTATCGATCAAATTCTTACTAGGTAAACAAATAGTATTATTTTTTGTAAAACATATAGTTTTGATATCGTTAAAATTATTAAAAGAATTCAAGTCACTTAGTTTTGAAAGTGCGTCTTCACTTATTTCTACAAACGATAATTGATCACTCGTTAAATCGACCAATATTTTTATTATATTTTTCAATTTATATGTATACGAATATTCTACATTATCTATTATGTCTATTATTTTTTTGCGAATATCTTTGTTTACAAAATCATTCAATAAATTACGTATTTTTATGCGAAATGCCAAATAAAATTGTGTTTCGAGAGATATATTACGTATAGTTTTTATACGAATTTCATCTTTTGTATCGACCGTTGCTAATTTTTTGTCAATTTGATGATATCCATTTTCCGCACCCTTGTCTTTATAGCTAACCACTTCAATGAAATCACCACCATATTTGACATCATTTGTTTCATAAGGTTCTGCTAGTTGTACAAATTGATTGGTTTCAGTCAAAATACCCACTATTAATCCATCTTCGACTAATCGCATTTTGGGTTTACATCTTATTTCACCATTGGTAACACTGTGCACCGCTGATAATTTCTTTATAGTCATTTCATATGATAACCAAACAACATCATCAATATATTTAATTTGCAAGTTATTAACATGCGCCGATGGAAATGTTGGTACGAATACATGTTCATTGTCTAGTTCTTTGTTTGACACCATGACTCCTATTATTTTTCCACGATAATTCGATATCTGTTCTTTTATTACTAGTCCGGTTTGTTTCAATATATTGACCACAGCAGCGGCTGATATATTTTGTTTAAATTCATATAGTTTTATTTCATTTATATTTTTAGTTTTAGTTTGATATCCATTTATACTAGCCTGTGGTTTACAATAGTTTTTCATACTGCGTTTTATTAATTCAAAAGTCTCTAATAATATTTTTGGAGTATTATTATTTTTGAAAACTTTTACTGCGCTATTTGCAGTTCTAGATTCATCGCTATTTGTTTTACCATATTTATAAATAGGTTCATAAAATTCTCCTTGTTTTAATAATAATATAGTGCCTTTTTTACGATTATAAAGTTCTCCATTATAAGAATTTGTAGGACATAATATTTCCACATTATCAGTTATGTCATTATCTACGATTTCCATAATAATGAGATTCACCCCCCCTTCAAATAAAATAGACTCGTTCATGGTAATTATATCCCATAAATAAGTATGATCAATAAATGAATCGGGGTCCTTGATATATTCTAGAAAGTTCTCATAGGCTTGAATAGTGTCTTTCAAAAACCGGTTTTGTGCAGGATTTTCAAAATCCGTAAAACTTTTATAAAACACGGTATTTTTATAATTTTCAACATGGATATCGCTAATAAATTTGGATTTGATATTTGTTTTATCAAAAACAGATACGAGAGAACCATTATTCGATTTCAAAAATATATCAATTGTCATGTTTTTTAACAAGATTTTACGAATGTTCTCAATAGTTGGAATAAAATCTTTATGATAATAGCTATACACATCAGATATACATCCTAAAAATGATTGATGTCTCGTTTGTTCTACACCATATCTTAAAATAGGTGTTGCATTTGGTTTCAATACAGCGGCATTTTTTTTAGTAACTGCGTATGAGCTGTCAGTATTCAAAAATAATTCTACTGAAATGGGTAAAAACCCCCATCTATACTGATTGATTGGTACCTTATCAAAACCAAGTATATGTATTATATTTTTTACTCGTTGTTTTTGTTTTTGTTCTTGTTCTTCATATTGATCCGTAGTATCTACTGGACTTTCTTCGATATTTTCATCCGTTTGTTCTTGATATTTACTTTTTAATTCTTCATATAAATCGAATTCTCTTCCTTCCCATTCTTTTAATTTATTATCAATATCAGTTTTTGATAATTTTTCATATTCTTTGAGATATTTACGTATTGCCTCTACTAACTCACTAAAAGATGTTACTAATTGTTTTACTTTTTTTTCATTGTATTGTTTACCGGTGCTCAAGTCTGCATCTTGAATACTACATTCTTTACGCCTACGTATTTGATATTCAGTGTTCATATTTTTGAAACAACATGGAACACAAGTATTTGGGTCAGGATGAGCATCATTATCTAAAAATCCTGGTCGATGTTGACGGTAATTACCTTGTTTGTCTTTGTGTTCTTTCTCATCTGTAAATTCAAATACGTTTTTGTTATCGACTGTTTTTATGTTGTCACATTCACCATCTTTGAATTGTTGTTCAGTCATAGGACGATTTTTTTTAACACACCAATATCTTGGACAAATATACCAATATTTTTTATCAGTTTGTGTGCTATATGGTAATGCAACCTCATAAGAACCCGGATATTGATCATCTATGTCTTGTTTTTCTTTATCAGTTAATATAACCGGTTGTCGACTTAGATTTGCAGGACATGCACGACTATATGCATTAAAATTACCTTCTTTTTTTGATAAAAATAATGTAGGTTCTTTTTCTTTCATTTTTTTGAAGAATATATTAGCACCTCCGGTTTGTTTTTGTTTGTTTATGGTTTCAATATTATCGATGATTAATTTTTCTTCATCATTTTCGTCAAGATCTTCGTCGTCTTCCTCGTCATCGCTGTCTTCAAACAATATACCATTATTATTGATTTCATCATCGTCTGGTTCCCCTACAACTTCATCTTTATCGTTTTGATCATCATCGTTGATTTCTTCGTCTTCGTCTTCATCATCTTCTTCAAATAAAATACCCCCTTCCTCTTCATCCTCCTGGTATTCTTCTTCTTCATCGTCCTCTTCCTCCTCAAATAAAATGCCTTCCTCTTCTATATCTTTATCTTGTAAACGAAACGGTTGTATATCAGGCATTATAACATTATCAATATGTGGTTCATCCTTGGTTTTTTGAATATTTGTAGACTTTTCTACTATTTGTGCTTTTGTAATGAAACTAGACTCAGGATATTGTGTTATTCTCAATAAACTATCAATATAAATATTCAAAATCGGTAAAAAATTAATATTATTTATGTCTGATATCTCTATTAATAATTTGTTCTCAAATGGTATCGTACGAATTACCACAGGAAACCCCGGATTCTCAGCAATATCAATAGTTTTATTAACAAATTGACCACCAATACGAATATGTTGATTCAAATAATCCCTTAGTTTCAAAATAGCTTCATCTTCTGACATTGTAAAATTTACTTTCAATGCTTCAATAACATTTTTTTCATTATCATTTTTTTTAAAAATATTAGTTATCATAGCGTCAATTGCATCCATTTTTCTATAATTTTCTACACGTTTGTATTTTAAAATAGCACCTTTATCAATGTTTTTATCAATAATTTCGAAAGCAGTAGATAAAAAATTAGTATATTCAGATAGTTTTATTTCATAACGATAATTGATCAAAAAATTATATTCGATATTAATTATTTCTATGAAATCATTGTCTATTGCCTCAAACATTGACAACATATACCCATTTGATTCTAATAAACGATTGATTTTTTCAATAATTGGATTCAAAGCCGTTTTCAATATATTTTCAACAAATTCGGGTTCGACTGGCTCATTGAACTCAGAACGAACAATAACATTTCCATTATAATCAATATCCATGTAAACCGCGATAAGAACATTATCAAACATATTTTGTATATAAAAATGAAGACGATGACCTTTACTAGGCTCTTTCGATAAGGATGTTATTTTAGCTTTAGTTAAAAAAGGGATTTTCTTACCATTTTGTGTTCGGTTTTTAGAATATAACCGATAAATAGCCTCACGACGAGCACCCGGATTGTATTTAATAAATGGTATTTCAGTATTTACATGGAATTGTTTGAATATAATATCTAGAGGTAAAACAGTTTGAAATTCTGGATGTAAAATTAAATGAAATGATTTGATACCCTTCTTAAGATAAGGAATATCATTTTTACGACTATAAAATACATTATAATATAAATTAATTACGTCATATATTTTCATTGTTTTTTCGGTCATTATAAATTGTGTTTGTTGTATTAATGTTTCTTTTGAATCCATCAAAGCATCTTTTGAAAGAATGTCCTTTTCTTTTAATAAGGGAAAATACAAATTAATTAGATATTCTTCGGATATATTATTAGAAATACCATAATTGAGAACATCATTTGCAAAACAGACATAAATAGTGTTCTTGGTTATGTTACCATAATTCAATAACAAATGATTATCGAATGTAATGAGTTTATTGGTCGCAAGTGGTTCATATATGACATCTGGACCAGGTAATATTGAAAACGGATTAGCAGAGAATAAATAATCACGAGTATTCGAGAACTTACGTCCAATGGGAACTAATAAATCGTATGTTTCTGTATCACTATCGATGTTATTATTCAATAATTGCATAAATGTTTCATAAGAATATGAATCTTTGTTCATTTCAATGAGTATCTTGGCTTTATCGATCAGTGCATCAGTCAAAATATTCATTAAAAATTGTCCAGCCATATGTTTATTAAAAGCGATTTCACCATTATTTGTCATTTCTAAAAATGACTTTAGTAGATGGAGTTTATCTTTCTTGGTCGAGAACAAATATAATTCATCATATGATATATTGTTAATACCGAGTTCTTTTATTATTTTCTTTTTGATAATTCTGATCGAATCATCTTTATGGATCTGTTGATTAGAACTAATAATTTCAGGTTGATCAATACTTAGTTGTAATCTTTCTTCTTCGCTAAATACTTCATCATCTTTTGTAATTTCCCTCATTTTCCCTTCAAAAACAATCATTCGTTTAGGTATTCCATTTGAATCTAGAAAACAAATTTTATATATGTCATCTGTGGGAATATTGATTGTATTTGTATCTAAATTTTGTTCCATATATACAATAAGGTATAATTTTTGTAAGTGTTTTTATATGTTTATAATAAATAAAATGAAAAAACGAGCTCTTTTGATAGGGATTAATTATATCAATATGCCCGAGTATAGACTATCTGGATGTATTGATGATATATGTTATATGCGAAATATGTTGATCGATGCATATGGATATTACAAATCAAATATAAAAATGTTACGTGATGATACCGAAAATCAGGCATTGATGCCTACTTATGAAAACATAATACGAGAACTAAATGATATTGCATCTAGTGATAGTGATGAAATATGGATACAATATAGCGGTCATGGAACACAATTTCAAAATTCGAATAAAATGATGGATGATGTTATAGTTCCTATTGATTTTTATAAAAATTATATTTTCGATTATGATATTTATAAAATACTACTAAAAATACGTGGTCGTGCTATTTTGATATTTGATTGTTGCCATAGCGGAAGCATTGCTAATTTACCTTGGACGTTCATAGTAAACAACGAAAATATTATCACAACTAATAATAATAATACCATGACAAACCCAAATATATACTTAATAAGTGGTTGTAAGGATAATCAAAAAAGTACCGACGCTTTCAATAAAGAATTATCACAAGAAGTAGGTGTATTTTCAAATGCATTCAATGAATGTTTACGAGATAGTAATCATCATATTGATATAATGACACTTTATAAAAATATATGTAAAAATATTATATCAAATGGATATAGTCAACGACCGGTTCTTTCATGTAGCACAAATACACCAAATCATGTGTTTTCTAGATATTGTGAACCCAATGCCAAAATCAATAGAATAATTACAAATTCGTTCGAAAAAAATACAATGCGAAATAGAATGAATTCTATAATAAAAAATATTTAGGTATATATAT
>Ga0214921_10010274_pt1 | contig 11614 bp, 23 predicted proteins | sample LL1505_MetaG_FD_177992 | JGI IMG/M metagenome (GOLD analysis project Ga0214921, IMG submission 177992) | Freshwater microbial communities from Lake Lanier, Atlanta, Georgia, United States - LL-1505 | ecosystem: Environmental > Aquatic > Freshwater > Lake | place: USA: Georgia | collected...
TTGACTCCCAGCGCGTCGATGACTTCGCCGATGCTGAATGCTGTTTCTGTCTGTTCCATGGTTTGTGTTGCGTCCAAGTCGCGGTGTCAGAACTAAGGTGGTTGCCAGCACGCACGGGTTCCACGCGCAGGCGGCGAGTAGTTCAGCACTCGCGTTGAGAAGTGATATGCCTTCCAAAAATGCAGAGCGGAAGAGGCTGCGGGCGCAACGGGTGCAAACGGGACTAAATGGGTGCTAACGGGGGCTAAAAAGATTTGACCACAGAGGACACAGAGAGCACGGAGAGGGGAAAATTATTTCTTCGACTCGAATGCCTCGGCGCGTGTGCGCTCGATTTCTTCGCGCAAGGTGCGAAGGGCTTCCAAGCCGCCTGCGCTGTGGGCGAGCAGGCCGGGGTTTTGCGCGGTTTGCGGCATGCAGGTAATCTCGGCGGCGTCTTCGATGGCGTCGGTTATTTTTGCGATGACGCTGCGGAACCAAAGTTCATCGGGCGGCACGCACCATGCGGCCTGTAGGTCTTCGGCACTCATCAAAAGGGAATGTCGGGAGACTCGGAGAGCGGCACGGCGACTGGCTCTGCGGCGGGCGCGGCTTCGATTGTCGCTTCGGTTTTCTTTGGCTCGAAGTAGAGCTTGAAATACTTCTCGCCGGTGTCGCGGCTCTCGTTCACATACGCGCTAATCCAGTAGGGCACGCCCTCGATAGTGCAGGAGCCTTTGTGCGAAGGCTGCGTTGGCTTTTCCTGTTTTTTGTTTCGGCTCAGGGTGCCATCAAATCGGATTCGTTTTTCGTTCATGCGAGTTTTTCTAAATCAGCGGCTCGATACCAGGCGCGGCAGCCGCGTTTGCAGATCGGGCGGAGAATGCCCGAGTCGATGAGTTTGGTAATTTGTTTGGCAGTGACGCCCAGGCGGGCCATGACATCGCGGCGGCGGAGAAGTTTCATGCTGTTTTGATTATAGGGTGAGGGTGTCAATAGCTGCCTCCTGGTCGGGCTCTGAGCATGGCGGGGTCTTCGTAGCCGACGCCGGAGAGCGTGATGTAGCGGAGAATGTCGATCCAGTCCTTTGTCGCTCCCTTTTTGCCATCGGCACCGGTCCATGTTTTGAGCGCATAGATGAGATTCTGGCAGCGTTCGGAGATGTAGAGGCGCGGCGAGTTGAGGGCATCGACCGGCGCGTCTTCGTTGTAAGCGAGCCAATCGTTGATGAGCGTGACGCCTTCCACGATGGCTTGCCCGCTGGTGGCGCGGAAGTCGAGGCCGATGCGGTCGCTGCATTGCTCGATGAGGGTTCGCACGCCTTCTTGTGTCATCGTCGGCGTGTTGCCATAGCGGCTATCCATCCACCGCTCGGCGGGCTCGGCGGCATCGGCCTTCTCGGCGGCTTCGATGATGCGTTTGTAATCCTCAAATCCAAAACCGGCACAGGCTTTTTGCGCGGGACCTGGGCGGCCGTCTTGCAGTTTGCCATCCGCCTCCGCCCAAGGGCCGGGATAGCCGACGCCCTCGATGTAGTCGAACTGGTCCGGCCACTCGCGGTAAATCCAGCACCGGCCATCCGGCGTGTAGCGGATCCAAAGCATCGCCCATGTCTTGCCCTCGCCGGGATCGACGAAGTGAAAGACCGTGCCATCGCTTGGCACCTTGTCCGCAGGCACCACATGAACCGTGTCGCGGAATTTCGGAAACATCGACATTCTCGCCTTGGTCGGCACGCCGTAGGCACGCATGAGGATTCGCTCGCGGTTGCTGCCGCGTAGCTCCGTCTCCATCGCCTCGGGGTTGCCGTAGGGGTTGTCCGAGGTGTGGAAATAAACGACGCGGGCTTTTTCCCTGGTGCATTGCTGGATGCGCGGCACTTGCTCCAAGCCGATGAGATTGCCATCGCGGTAGCGCGGCAGGAGCGGGGCGTCGCATTCCTCCAGCGTCTTTGCGCCGTCGAGGTATTCTTTGACCGTGGTGGTGTAGCCTTCCACCGGAGTAAAGCCGATACCGAGTTCACCGTCTCGCGTAAGTAGCCTAAAACGAAGTGCTTCCAACCAGTCAGGGGTGACTAGTTCGTCTGCCCAACAGAAATTTAACTCAGAGCCTTCTATACTAGTGACATCCATCGAATAGAACTTGAACCAACACTGCGAGCCATTCGGCAGCACGAAGCTGTTCTCAGTGAAGCCACCCTTCTGCGAGTAGGTGATATTTGCCACCGCGCCCTTCTTGAGTTTGCCGCTGGCGGAGGGTTTCCATTCTTTCGGCAGGTATTCCCACAAATACGGCTGTTGGTTTTGGATAGATGCCGCTTCGGTGGATTGCAGGCACCACACTTTCGCCCCCGGCGTGTTCACCAAATGCTGCATCGCCTTCCTTGCAAAGTAGCGCGACTTGCCCGAGCGGTTGCCGCCGAGGATAAGCAGCTCCGTGACGCCCTTCCGAAACTTCTCCCGCAGCTCCGCATAAGCCGCATCCGCCCGCTCCCAGGCGGGGTTCAGCCAGCCATAGCGCCAAGGGTCTTCGACCATGCGGGCGATCTGCTCCTCCCGCTCGCGGTGGATGGCGAGCAACTGCGCCTCGGTAGCGGCGACTTTCTGGCCTTGATACCGAACAACAAACCGCCCATCAGCCAACCGGCCTTCGACCTCGATGAGCGGGATAACTGGGTTTTGCGTTTGGGGGATCATGGGCGCTTGAGAAGAGGCTGTAAAATTTTCGCTTTCGTTTTGTAGCCAAGCCGCACGCAAGTTTCGTGAGCTTCACGCAAAACAGCGTTCTCAGGATAAATGCCCGTCATGCGGAAATACTTGGTTTGAACCCGCAAATCATCAGCGGATGTATGCACCAGACAATCTACTTCTTTCATTTTGCAGCCCTTTTCAGTTCGTGTTCATGCAGGCTTAACCAGGCGACGGCCTTCCCAGCATCGCCGACATCTTCGACCGTGACACAGAGGTCGGAGATAACTCCGGCATCTTGCAGGAGGTTCAGCGCATGGGTGGCGTCGATCCGGCGAAAAGCGATGTAGTCGCGGAGGGAGTTCATTTTGCTGCCTCCCAGTTTTTAAGATTGTATTCATCAAACCATTTTCCAAACGCTTTCCACACCGCCTTGTTTGGGTTCTGGCACTTTCTATCCTCGCCATTCTTCTTGAGCCAAGTCGGGCCAAGGTGTCTGTCGAAATCGAAACGCCAAACCCGACCATTGACGGCGATCTCGTTGTCAGGCGCATCGCAGACGCTTATGATTGTAGTTGGCGAAATTCTGATGGATTTCATTTGGATTTCTTCCAGCGCTTTAGTGCAGCGGCAATTTTTATGGCAGCGTCAGAAGATTCGTGTTCATGCCATCCAAGACAATGCGCGGCGACACTGGCCAACTCGTCGGCAACAGCCCGAGCCTCGTTGCGTTCTTGCTCCAGCCTCGCCAGCTCATCGGTCGAACGGAGTTCCAATCCGGACAAAATGTCCGCAATTCTGGCCGCATCGGCCCTCGCCTCGTCGCGTTCTTCGGCGAACTTGTTGACTGCCAGCATATGCTCGGTGGCGAGGTTGTCGTATTGCTGACTTGCTTTGTCGCGCTCGCGCTCCAGAGCGCGTGCAAAGTTAGAGGGAACTGTGGCGCACGAATAGAACCCAATATGCGGAGATGCTTTTGAATCCGTCTCAGGCGTGTCACTCATCGCTGGCCTCCTCCTTTAACTGATCAACGAAGTCCCATGCCTGCTTTGCTCGCAGGTCGAAATACCTGGCCATGAGATGCGCCACGCCTTGTAATGTGGTTTCTTCTGCGGTGCAGAACTCCTCAACCAAGCAAGCGATCTGGCCGAGCATGACCCCGTGTTTTTGTTCGTCACTCATAATTCACTTTCAAAAGTTCGCGCCTTCACGATTAAGCGCCTGGCATTTTCCATGAGGTCGTAAAAAACCTCCTGCTCGCCGATGTCTCGGGTGTATTCCGGTGGTTTTGCGTAGGTAAGGACGGCGCGGAGGTTAGCGGCCAGGTCGGTGGCGAGTTTGCAACAATGTGCTACTCCAGGGTGATCCTGCCACTCTCGGTGACAGGCGGGGCATGCTATCGCTGAATCAGATACTATTGTCATATTTATGGGTGTTGTATGGGGTTTAAGGGTGAAAGCGCGTGTCCGTCGCGCCCCGGCTCTGAGTCCGTGGTTTGTGGAGACCATTCAGAGGGAGGTCGTTGGTCTTGAGCCATCCGCGCAAATTCCGTTCAGACTGCGGCCTCCTCGCGTGACTCTCACCGACTGGCACTCACGGCTTACCGATTCGCTCATCGCAAAAGACTTAGCTCGATGCGGTGAATCTCGTTCTCGATCTCCGCCAGCATCGACCACTGCTCGCGGTTATAGGTGCCTTTAAACGGGAAATCACACCGAGAAAATTTGCCGTTCTCAAAGGTAATCACCACCTTACCCAAAGTGTCCGGACACTTAGGGGCGGCCGTGTCTGAGGTGAGTTGGAAATGATATTCCGTGATGCTGCGTGTGGATTTATGGCTAATGGTCATGGTGTTATTTTTCTATTTCTGTCTCTCGTTCTGGTTGTTGCTGTAAGCCTTTTCGGTTACATTTTTGAAAAGCGTGTGCTGGCCGATGAAGTTCATTTTGATTTCCGGCGTCGGGCCGTTTCTTTGTTTTGCAAGGATGAGCAAGGTGTTGTGATCCATCGGCTCATCGTCGGCGTCGGATTTTTTCTTGTTTTTGTCCAACCTGTGAATTAAGAGAACAGTATCAGCGTCTTGCTCGATGCTGCCGGATTCGCGGAGGTTTGAGAGCTTGGGCTTCGAGCCCTCGTCGGCGTCGCGGTTGAGCTGCGCCAGGGCGATGATGGGGATGTTTAGCTCCTTGGCCGTGGTCTTGAGCGCCTTGGAAATCTCGCTGACTTCCAGCGCCCGGCTCTCACCTGCCCGCTTGGAGCTGCCGTGCATGAATTGAAGGTAATCGACCACGATGAGGCCGAGGCCGTGCTGCGACTTGGCCCGCCGAGCACGGCTGCGGAATTGCGCCACGGTGAGGCCCGGCGTGTCGTCGAGGTAAAGCTTGCTCTGCACCAGCCGGGTGGCTGCGCCGGAGACATTCCCCATGGCTCGGCCGTCAAAAAACCCGTCGCGTGTGCGCTGGAGGTCCAAGCCTGCCTCGGAGCAGATCGCTCGAATCATCAGCTCCGAGCTGGGCATTTCCACCGAAAAGACCAGCGTCGGCACGGCATTCTGCATGGCCGCGTGGAGGGCTATCTGCATGCCAAGAGCCGATTTACCACAGGCAGGGCGAGCGGCGATGACGATCATCTGCCCGCCGAGGAACCCGCCGGTCGAGCGGTCCAGATCATGGATGCCGGTCTCCAGCCCCACGGTCTCGCCTCGGGTGTGATACACCTTCTCGATATGCTCCACGGCGGCCAGCACGGCGTTTTTGCAGTGCGAGACAGGGTTTTCCCTTGTCGAGTGCTCTCGGAGGGCATACAGCGCCTGCTCACAACGCTCTTGGGCATCCTCTGTGGTGAGTGCAAAGTCGTTTGCCGCCTCGGCCATAGCGAGGGCCGCTTGGCGCATGGCACGGCGTTTCCAGACATCCAGCACCTCGGCAGCGTAGTGCCGCCAGTTCATGGTGATGGATAGTTCCTGCACCAGCTCAGTCACATAGGCATAGCCGCCGCACTCATCAAGCTGGCCCGCCTTCTCCAGCTCAGTCGTCACCAGAATGAGGTCCACCGGCCGGGCAGCCTGCCGCATGGTAGCGACGATACCCATGATCGTCTGATGCGCTGGCAACACAAACTGCTCGGGCGACAGCGCCTCCAGCACACTGTCCGCCGTGCGCCCATCGGTGATCGCCGCGCCGACCACGGCTTTTTCGGCGATTTGATTTTCGGGAAGGATGCTTTTCATTTTTTTGGCAAACGGGAAGCGGCCATGGCCGTGGCCTTACGGAGCGAGGATCCAAAGCCGAGAAGGTGGAAGACCTTGCAACACACTCGCGGATTTTGCTCATAGCCGAGTAAGCGGAATTGCTCGGCCCCGTCCTCGCTCACCACCGGCGAGCCATCCGGATGCGTCATCGGCGTGTAGATGGGGTCATCCATAGGGCGGCTCTCGTAAGTGCCGACCTGCCAGCGGAGAAAGTCATTTACAGACTCCTCATTGTGTCGCGTCACCACACAGGAGGCTTCCGTGGCGGTGGATTTAATTTCTAATGTTTCGATTATCATGTTGGTTTTTATTATGCTGCTGCGAGTTCGCGTTGTTTTTCACGAACCCAAAATTTCATGCTGTCGGGAAGTTGCGCCCAGGTGGTGAGGTTCACTTCGGGAAATTCCGTCTCGATAAGATCACGCCATCCATCGGGTTCCGTGGATACAGGAGCCGTCGCGCTCACGCTCGCCCCGCTGCGCGCTGCCCAATCCTTCGCCCGGCTCACTTCGGTGAGAATATTATTCAAAAGCGTAGCTAAGTCCTTGCGGCGAAACTGCGCCGCCGCGCCTTCTTTTTGCCGATAGGCCCATTCGAGGAAGCGCCATTCGTCTTCGCTCACGGCCGCCGCCGCTTTTTTATTTTTCTCCCAAGCACGGGAGGAGGATGAGTCAAGAGGTGTCGAGTCTCGAAGGTTGAAGAGATTCCGGAATCGGGTCAGGACAGGATGCGTCGTTTCTGGCTTTGGAGTTTCTTCGATTTCCAACTCCATGTCCCCTGTGGGGACTATAGGGGATATATACTGGTTATTGGTTACTGGTATCGGCGCAATTGCTAACCTATTGGTTTTTTCTTGCTTTGCTTTTGGTTTAGCCTGTGCTTTTGGAGGGCGTCCACCACTGGCCCCCACCTCTTTACGCTTACGGCAAAGATTCCGGTAACCTTCGATTTCTTCCTCTACTCGGCCGCAAATCCAGCCATTTTCCGTGAGCACGAAGAACTCGTTCAACACAACATCGACAACTTCTGCCGCAATGCGAATCCTACGACTAACCAATTGGTTATTGTTTGGTATAGGTTGTTCGTCAGTGTAGTAGAGGTCAAGAAGCCTGCGATACGCTAAATCCTCCTCATTAGTGAGATGCGTTGTATTAACCGCATAGTCCTTGATATTAAATCTGTAAAAGTGCATTTTCTATTTTTTCTTCCCAAATTGCATTCTATTTTCCCACCAGACGCTGCGCGTCCGGAGCCCCCGACTGGCCAGCCACCGGTCGCAGGCCGCCGACATTTGCAGCGCCTGCCGCATGGAAATTCCGCCCACTCGTGCATCGGAGTTATGCAGCGCCTTAAAGGAACCATTGTCACTGACCAGAGCCCGGAACTCGTCGTAGGGTATTTCTTTCATGCGGTGATGGTCTCCGGTGCCATCTCCACGCGCCGACGCAGCCGGTGGAAGCAGGCCAGCGTCATCAGCGCATCCTCCAGCGCATTGTGGATTTTTCCAGATCGGGAGAAGCTCAGCGCCGCCGCAATATGGTCCAGATTCAGCCGAGGCTGCCCATCCTTGCCCACCGGCAGGGTGAGAGCCCCCACCTCGTAGGCCAGCCACGCCGTCGCTTGCAGGTCCACCATCTTGCCCATCGGCCAAGTCAGTTCACTCCGAGCAAACGCCGCCCGCAGGAAGTCGCGGTCGAACGCCACATTGCAGCCAGCCAGCACCGAGTAGCGCCGCTCACCCAGCCAGAGGGCCAAGTCCTGCATCACATCGCGCTCCGACCGCCCGTTTTTTTCCAGAAAATCAAGGGTAAAGCCATTCTTCGCCAACGCATCCGGCTCGCAAAGCCACTCAGGATTCGGCCGGATAATGGCAGTAAAAGCCTCGTTATCCATAGAATCCACCGCCGCCACGCTCAAAAGCGCATTCTTCGAGGGGTCAAAGCCCCCCGTCTCCACATCGATGACAATGAGTCGTGATTTCATTTCGCCTCCTTCGGTGGATTCGGCAACGGCATCCAATGCAAAACCCGCTCATCCTCGTGAATGCGATTCCCAAGAACATTGCGCCAGACATCGCCATCAATAAATCCCGTAAAAACCTCACCATCCAGCGTGTGGATGATGACCGTATAGCCATCGTCGGGAAGCGTTACGGAAGCATCCCGCCACTCCATCTCCGTGTCCTCTGTGTCCTCTGTGGTCATTTTCATTTTGCCTCCTTCGCGTCAGGAACCGAATAAATTTCAAGGCAATCTCCGACTTGTCGGGTAAAAGCAGTTCTCTTGTCAGCGTTTGCGCTTTTGCCCAAGGCTTCTGCAATGTCGGCAAAATCCTTCGCCTTCCGACTCTGCCAAAAGGGAATCAATTCCGCATACAGATCAAGCTGATCCATTCCCCTCTCGCAGCAAGGGCAAATCGGCTCGCGTTGCCTCTGCTCGGGCGCATTACTCCGACGCCCCTTCATGCCACAAGAGATGCAAGTGTATCGCCGCGAGGGCAGTGGAGCGTCATTGCTCATCTCTGGCGCTTGCATCTAAATTCCCGACAAGCGCGCCATTTCACGGAAACCGGCAGCTTGATCCTTGCCATCACCACCTCCGTGTCCTCTGTGTCCTCTGTGGTCATTTTCATTTTTTCGGGGTTGTTTTTTTTTGCTCAAGAAAACGGCGATAGAGCGCAACGCTCACAGCCGCAGACTGAAACAGGGTTGTTGTTTTTTTCATAAAGTGCCAATAGCAGGGGAAAACCGTTGTTTGAGAGGAGCCCAAATGTCCCGCTCTCCAGGCAGCGCCGGAATCATTTCGCCAGGGCGGTAGAACCGGCTGTCCTTCACACGCATCAGCGCCACGCGCATCGTGCCCGCCTCGCCCGTAGGAATTTGCACCTGCACCAAGTAGCGGTTCGGAGTCGGGCGATACACCTTCACCTTCACAGGCTCCGGCGTCACCGCCTCCGGAGTCACAGCAGCGGCCACCGCCGCGTTTTTTTTATTTTTTGGATCAGACATAGGTTAGTTAGTGGAAAGCTCCTCAGCAGCCTCCTGCGACGCAGAGACCCCTTTGCATAAAATTTTCTGCTCACCCAAATCAGTGGGTGTCATAGGGGGGGCGTCCAAAAATCCAGACCCCCTCCCCCCCTCCTGATCGACCGCCACGGCCTCGACCTTGACCGGCTCGACGCCGCATTCTGTCCCCGAAGTTGTCCCCACGCTCTGCATCCTATCTACAAACGCCCCTAAAACTTCTGATTGCAAATCAGAAACCAGCCCAGCAACGCTCCCCGATCCGCTCCCGGCACCCACGCCAGGCAACCCCTTTTGTCCCGACTCGCTCCCGTGTAGACCGGTTACCGGCAGCACCTCAGCTTCGAGCACCGGCAAGCTGGCCAGCATCTCCGAGAGTTTGTCTTGGCTAACTTCTACCTTCTCGATGCGGGCGGTAGCTTCACCCGACAGCAACTGCATCTTATCCACCATCACCGCTGCGACGATGGCCGCGTCTTTGGCCGAGTTGATCGACGGCACCAGTTCGATAGCCCTCTCGACCGATAGCCTTGCCGCACGGCGCACATCTCGGAGTAACTCCTTTTTCTCCTGCTCTATGGAAATTCCCTCACGCTCCCTCACAGCCGTCACCGTGTTTCGGCTCACCGAAAGCGCTCGGGCCGTCGCTGAGATGCTCAATCCCTCAGCCGCCATGCTCACCACAGCGCGGTAAGCTTCTGGGCGGCGGGCAAGTAACCTCTCACCAGTGAACTCCCCAGCAGCTTCGAGCTTCTCAAACCCGATTTCTTGCTCCGAAAATAAAAAAGGCGCGGCGGATTTGGCGGCCTCAGCTTCTTGGAGAGGCGTTGCGACCTTTGTGGCCTGTTCCATCATGGCCCGCTCCGTGGCATTCAGCGTTCCACCGGCCTTTACCTTCTCAACGATGTTCCGCACATTCGCTTCGAGCACCTTGGCCGCGATCTCCGCATTGAGGTTCGAGGGTTCAGGCACCTTGCACCTCCTGCATCCATTCCAGATGCCAGTTCAGCAATTCCTCATCATTCCAAATGGCGAACTGCTCGATGTTGTCGCTCGATCGAAGGTTGGCTGATCCCTCCACCACAAAAAAAGACGGCGCGGCGGAGACAAGGATCACCTTTGCATGGGTGCGAGCCACTACCACCGCGTCCCCGAGTAGTCCTTTAACCTCCCGATATGTTCCCGTCTTATCAACTTGGGAAAAATAATGGCTCACCAGCAAAAAAAGGCGGCGCACCTTGCCTGCGGCCAGCAGCTCGGCCAGCTTCACAGCGTTATCCCGGCTCATCCCTAAAGTTGAAATCCCAACCAAGTCCGCAACTCGATCCCCTAAAAGCAGCGGAATAATGTCAGCCATCACGAAATCCCCACGCACCACCGCATGCGTGCATTCTCCTGGCTTCGGCAAATACTCGGCAAGCGCGGCAGCATTTTCCGGCCTCACCAGTCTCTTAATTCCACGACGGCTCCGCTTGTCGTCAGCCTTTGCGGCATGGAATTGCTTCATGTAGCGATTCGAGCGAAGAGGAAACGCCAACTCGGAAGGAGCGAACTCCAACCCTGCCACATCAATTTCCACGACCAACGGGGATTCTTCTAGGGTGTTTTCCATAAAAAACAAAAAAGCGGCGGCGATCAGAGGGAGGCGATCAACGGCCGAACACCACGCCGAACCGGCAGCGGCAAGGGCCTGCCAAGGGTGTTGAGTTCCAAAAAACGGGCAACTTCCGACTCAGGCACGATCACCCGCTTACCGATTTTGACCCCGCGCATATCACCGGCCGCAATTTTGCGCGTTACCGTCGAGTGATCCACTTTGAGCAGGGCCGCGATTTCCCGGGCTGAATAATGTTGCTCGATCATTCGCCGATCCTCCAGGCAAGCAGCGCTAACGCCGCAGCCGGTCCGAGAGCGCACAGCGCTTCCCAGGTCCAACCGATGAAATGAATCGCGTCAGGGGTGTTCATTTGTCCACCTCCACCGAAAACGGCCTAAGTCCGAAAATTTCAAAAAAACGGCGGCGTGCTGCCTCCCGGCTCGACGCCCGCACATAGTCGCCAAACGCACCGCGCAGCGGATCCATGGCCCTGCACAAAAAAAGGCGGCTCATATCTGACCTTCCGCTGTCGCTTTCTCAACGGCTTTGGCTATGATTTGCCGCACAACGGCGGCCCGGCTGATCATTTGGCGCTTGGCCATCTGTTCGATTTTCTCGTGTATTTCTCGTGAGATTTGAGTTTGTAGAATCTTCATGTGATCAAGTGGGGTGTTCACCTCACACTTTGGTTTCTCGTGAGTTTCTCGTGAGAATGCAACAAAAAAATTGAAAGAAATTTTTCCTGCCTTACAAGTCTCTTATGAGAAAAGAAAAAACCGGGCACGGAGTAGGGAAAGGGTCCGTGTCCATTTCAACCTCGGTGGACGAAAAAACCATGGAGCAAATCGACGCACTGGCAGCACGCAGCGGGTTGACTCGCGGCGGCTGGGCGCGTGCTGCACTCACAGAAGCAGGTTCAGAATCTGCCTGCTACGCCAAGACCACCACGAGAACAAACCCGCAGGGAAAAGCCACGCCCCAGGACACCACTGCCAGCAATGTCATAACACCCTCCGAGACCTCAGATACTGGATACTCAACAGCGAAACCGTCGAACTCCCGCCGGGCTGGTTAGCCCA
>Ga0214921_10010275_pt1 | contig 11614 bp, 9 predicted proteins | sample LL1505_MetaG_FD_177992 | JGI IMG/M metagenome (GOLD analysis project Ga0214921, IMG submission 177992) | Freshwater microbial communities from Lake Lanier, Atlanta, Georgia, United States - LL-1505 | ecosystem: Environmental > Aquatic > Freshwater > Lake | place: USA: Georgia | collected 2015-05-28
AATTCCTTGATATCCACGTTCTCCTTTCTCTCCTTGACGTCCTTGTATACCATTTATACCTATATCTCCTTGATATCCTCTCTCTCCTTTAATTCCTTGATATCCTCTTTCTCCAATATCTCCTTTATCTCCTCTCTCTCCAATATCTCCTTGATATCCTCTTTCTCCAATATCTCCTTTCTCTCCTCTTTCTCCAATATCTCCTCTTTCTCCTTTCTCTCCTCTTTCTCCTTTCTCTCCTCTTTCTCCCTTCTCTCCTCTTTCTCCCTTCTCTCCTTGATAGCCAATGTTTCCTTGATAACCGATATTTCCTTGATAACCTCTTATTCCTATGCTTCCTTGATAACCTATACTTCCCTGATAACCTATTTCTCCTTTATATCCTTCGTTTCCTTGATATCCTTTTTCTCCTTGATATCCTTTTTCTCCTTTATATCCTATATCACCTTGATATCCTTTATCTCCTTGATATCCTTTTTCTCCTTTAATTCCTTGGTATCCTGCTTCTCCTTGATATCCCTGTTCTCCATTATTACCTTGATATCCATTTTTTCCAACTTCTCCTTGATATCCTTTTTCTCCTTGATATCCTTTTTCTCCATTTTTTCCTTGATATCCCTGGTATCCCTTTTCTCCTATGTTTCCTTGATATCCTACTTCTCCTTTAATTCCTTGATATCCTTTTTCTCCTTTAATTCCTTGATATCCTATGTTTCCTTGATATCCCCGTTCTCCTTGTTCTCCATCATATCCTATTTCTCCTTGATATCCTATGCTTCCAATATCACCTTGATATCCTATATTACCTTGATATCCTTTATTACCTTGATATCCTGTTTCTCCTTTATTACCTTGATATCCTATACTTCCTTGATATCCTCTTTCTCCTTGTTCTCCGTCATATCCTATTTCCCCTTGATATCCAGTTTCTCCTTTATATCCTCGTTCCCCTTGATATCCTCTCTCTCCTTGATATCCTCTCTCTCCTTTATCTCCTTGATATCCCTTTTCTCCTATCTCTCCTTGATACCCTCGTTCTCCATTATTACCTTGATATCCTCGTTCTCCATTATTACCTTGATATCCTATTTCACCCTGATATCCTACTTCTCCATTATTACCTTTATATCCTATTTCACCCTGATATCCTATTTCTCCTTTATATCCTTGATAACCATTTTTTCCTTGATATCCTTGTTCTCCTTGATATCCTACTTCACCTTGATATCCCTTTTCTCCTATGTTTCCTTGATTTCCTTTTTCTCCTTTTTTTCCTTGATATCCATTTTTTCCTTGATATCCTACTTCACCTTGATATCCTACTTCACCTTGATATCCCTTTTCTCCTATGTTTCCTTGAACTCCTTTTATTCCTTGAAAACCTTTTTCTCCTTGAAAACCTACTTCTCCTTGAAAACCTATACTTCCTTGAAAACCTCTTAATCCAGGAAATCCTTGGTCTCCTTGATAACCTTGATAACCTCTTTCACCATCTATTCTTTGATAATCTTGTTCTCCAATATCTTCTTTAATAGATGGAAATGGACCGACGGCATTTTTTTTTAATAATACATAATCAACGACTAAATTATCTACTTTTAAATCTTTTATATATTCCGTCATAATTATTATTAACAAAAAAAATGTTTAAGTTAGAAATTTATATAAAAACATTATATAAAATTCTTTTCAAATGATAATTTGAGGATAAAATGGACGGTCAATAATATATAATGCACCATTGTCGCAAGTTAAAAATGCTATAATATTCACCTTTAACATTGGAGGAGAATATGTCACGCCATTTAATTCTTTTGCATCGCTATATAAATACATTGGAATAGCTTGACCATTCACATATACTTCATTTCCTTCTGACCTTGTAAATACTTTTGTCTTTTTTCCTTTAAATAATACTGGCTCTGCTACAAAATTACATGTATGAGCCTTTAATAACTCTCTTTGATAACCTAATGTATTAAATCTTTTTAACCAAATTGATGCCAATCCTGAATTTTCATTTGTAAATGCAAAAAATGTACAATATTTATGTGGTCCGCTATATTGAGATAATTCTTTTGCGTAATTAGCACTATCCACTAAATTTTTACAATCACTTAACTCTGGATATAAAGATAATAAATCGTAAATTGTTGTAACTTTAGAAGATTCAGGAGATGGAGTATATTCTTCCATTAAACCATTCATACAATTATTATTTCTCATTGTTAAATCAGATAAAACAGAGCCATTTTCAAATAAATTTTCAGGAATTCCATTTTGACGTAATTGTTGAGTTGTGATATCATAATTATAAATTTTATCACTATCAGTAACTTGAAGATATAAGTAATTATTTGCAATACTTGAATATCCGGTATCAGTTCCAAAATATGAAGCCATTTTCTTTTCTTTATTAATTAAAGAAAAGACGAAAATATAAAATGATAATTTCTAATTTATTTAATTAAAGAAATAAATTAAATAAATGTTTAAAAAATATTATGGACAATTCCTTACTCGAATCAATTGTCAATAAAATTGATAAAAATATTTGTCGTTCTTTTAATGACAATCAACTTTATCTTTATCAAACCCGAGATGATTATTTTTCTTCTATTTATTTCAAATTAGTTAAAGAATTAAAATCTATTTATAAAAATAAAGATTTTAATATGCCAACCAACAAATGCTCTTATACTTTAGCTTCAGGTTCCAGAAAAGGTCAAATATGCGGCTCATCTATTAAAGATGATCATGAAAAATTTTGTAAACGTCATCAAAATAAACCTCAAATTGAAACTAAAAAAGAAATTGAAGAAGACGAAAAACAATCCGAAGACACTTCTTTATTTATTATTCGTAAAAATATATTTAATAATTTTGTTTTTAAAAATACTCCTTACATCTTTAAAAGTGCTACTGAAAAATTTATTGTAGCAAAAGAAGGTATTAAAGGAGAATGGATCCCTCTAACAGATGAAGATAAAAGAATCTGTAGAAAACAATATCATCTTCGTTGCAAAGACATTGATTTTAATAAACAAACTTCAATTGATATGACATTTATTCAACAAAATATCAAATTACCTTATGAAACTGACACTATTAAAGAACTTCCAAAAAATAAACCAATTGTAATTGAAGAGGAATCAGATGAAAGTTACATTCCAAAGAAAAAAAATAAACCAATTATTATTGAAGAAGAATCAGATGAAAGTTATATTCCAAAGAAAAAAAGAAATGAATAATACTTTTATTAATATAATGTTAAAAATTTCTTTTTTTAATATTAAAAAAGAAATGTCTAAATCACTTGATTATCGTATTTGGCTTAATACTTATATGAAAGCCCTCTTTGTATTAGCAAGAACCTACAATCCTAAAGATGAATATACTAAAATGGCTATGAAATGTTTTATTGAATCTCTTGCTAACGTTCTCCCTGATATAAACTTTGTTAATGAATTTCAAAACTTTATTAATCCTAACGTTTATGTCATAAATCATATTACTCAATCCATGAAAACTTTTTTTGATACTTATAAAGACTTTAAATATCAACTTGAAACAAATCCTCAAACTTTCTTTGAATTTTGTTTACAATCAGATTTTACTTTATTTTCTTGGGTTTATCTTCTTGATGGTTATATTAAAACTTTATTTAATAAAGCTGGACATAATATTGAAATTAAACCTTTCAATGAACTATATATGCAAGTTTATAATCCAAATTATTTAGATAAGGCAGATTGGGGTAATCCAGTTTGGTTTATTATTCATATTACTCCTTTATATTCGCAAGGAAGTTCTTTAGATGTTTATAATAATTTGAAGGCAATGTTATCTTGTTTACGTTTTGTATTGCCTTGTCAAAAGTGTCAAATGCATTTAGCAGATAATTTATCTAAGATTGATATAGATAATTGTGCTCATAGTAGAGATGAACTTTTTAAATGCACTTGGGAGTTACATAATATTGTTAACAAAGATTTAAATAAATATCAACCAACCTTAGAAGAAGCTAAAAATATGTATATGTTTTAAAAATTTTTTATTTTTTTAATTTAGGATTTTTTAAATAAATATTCCTAAAAATTATAAAACCTTTCTATATCCCTAAAAAATTCATTTATTTTATATTAATTATAATAAAAAATATTATAATTAACTTTACAGTAACTATTTTGATATTAATTTACCTTGTTTTTTTAACCTACTTACTACTTCATTTAATATTTTATGGTCTCTATCTTGTGCAGATTCTCTGAATGCATGTTGGATATCATATATTTCATTTGTTCGTTTAATATTTAAATTATCAAATATTGTATCTGATTCTTTCTCTTTTAATTCTTTTAATGCTTCTTCTGTCAACTGTAATCCTTGTTCTTCGCATATTTTAAATAATCGTTGAACAAAACTTTCAAATTGAAGATCTACTTTTTCTCCCTTTTCGTCTTTAGCAATTAATTTATTTCTTGACATATCAGCAATTCGACTATATTTTTTTGCCATATTTGTAAAATCCATTATAAAACGAGTTGTTCCTTTACTCATAGAGTTTGTATTAATATGTTCTAAAAAAGAACCTTTAATATTTTCATTTGTCATTGCAGGTAATTGATTTATTATAGTTTCAATTTTATTATTACAATTATTATAATTATTTGTTGTAGTAGATTTTTTAGCTAAAATTTCAAGACGTTTTATTTCTTCATCTTTACATTCTAATTTTACTTTACATTCTGCTAATTCTATCTTTAATTCTTCATGTTTTTTTAATAGTTCTTCATATTTATTTTTTATATCTTCATATTTTACAATATCTTTTTCTTTACAAGTATCTATATGAAGGTCATAATGATGTTTTAATGAAAAATTTTTATTACAGTATTTACATGAAAATTTAGAAATTAACTGAATATCAATTAATTCAGCTTGTATTTTTAAACATCTTTTTGTAGTCTTTTTATGAAGATTTAAACTTGATATAGTAGAAAAGGTTTTTTTACAAAATTCACATTCAAGTGACATTCTTTATTATATATAAAAATTTTATTTTTTAAATTTATAAATATTTAGTAAATATTTGTAAATTTTTGTAAATCTTTAAAAAAGTATTAAAAGTATTAATTTAATTCTTGGTTTGAAAGTTTTCTATAGACGATTTTTTCATGAAAATACTTTTAAAATCTTGAAAATTTTTAATACTTGTGTGTGTGTACTCTTAATAATATAAAACCTTTCTATATCCCTAAAAATTTTAATACTTTTTAATTAATTATAATAAAAGTATTATAATTAATAATGTATTTGACTGTCATATATGTATTAAAATTATAAGTAATTATCATAAAATAAATTACTAAAAATTACTAATTTTTTAATAAATTTACTTAAATTTAACTAAATTTAGATAATTTTAAGTAAATGTTTATTTGTATTATAATCAATTAACTTTTTACTCTAAATTTAAATCATAAAATAATTGTATCACTTCTAACGTCTTTTCTGTCTTATTTTCTATCCAATACTCTATCTCTTCTAATAAACGATTTATTCTATTTTCCCATTCCACTTTCTTATTCTTCTTTATCACTAAAATTCCATTTTTATTTTCTCCCCAACAACTCGTCACATTCTTTCCACTCTCATCTTTATAATCATCCGGATTAAACCTTATAAAAATTATCGGACGATGTCCTATATCTTGTGATATCTCCATTAATCGTTTATTCTCACAACTACACTCATAATCTTCATGTTGATTTTCATCTATCTCTACTATTATTATACAATCTCCCATATCTAAAAACATATCTGGTCTTCTCCTTGAACAACCATCTTGTATTCTTTTATCATATACCCAATCATATTTTGACAAACTTCCTTTTACTCTATCTACTACTTCTTTTTCCTTAGTTTTATAATTTCTTGACACATTCTCTTCTGGAAACATATACATAAAACATCTTAAACAATACCCTTTGTATTTACTGTTACGTATCTGTGTGTCACACCATTCAAATTCACACGTTTTACTTTTAATGTCAACCATTCCGTCTTTTTTATGTCTTAAGCAAAATCTTGCTTTCTTTTCTCCTTTAAAATTATAATATGGCTGTGTATCGCAATCTTCAAATTCACACGTTTTACTTTTAATGTCAACCATTTCGTCTTGTTTATGTTTTAAGCAAAATCTTGCTTTCTTTTCTCCTTTAAAATTATAATATGGTCTTGTATAGCAATCTTTAAATTCACACGTTTTACTTTTAATGTCAACCATTTCGTCTTGTTTATGTCTTAAGCAAAATCTTGCTTTCTTTTCTCCTTTAAAATTATAATATGGTCTTGTATCGCAATCTTCAAATTCACAAATTCTTTTATCAATACATTTCATAGTATCATCTTTATGTTCTTCGCAAAATCTTGCAAAATTATCATTTGTATTTTTCCAATAAGCTATTTCTTTACAATCTTCATCTTCGCAATATCTAACCATTTTTATTGATAATTTTATAAATTAAAATATTTATAAAATCATTTTAACAAGATCTTGTAAAGTTAACTTTTTATTCTCTCTTTTTACATATAAAAATTTTATTTTATTTTATTTTATTTTATTTTTTTTAATATAAATGGATCAAAAAATTATCATTGTTGGCGTTGTTATTTTATTATTAATAGTTATTGGAATAATTTTCCTTATGACACCTAAAACTCCTACTCCAAACGAATCTACTGATGCTGTAAAAACTTTAGCAGATGCTGCAGCATCTCCTAACGGTATTCCTACTGAAAAAGCTACTGAACTTCGTGAGACTGCATTAGCTAATATTCCTCCTGAAAATAAACCTGCTGTTGCTGCTGTAAATAATTTAACTGAAGCTGCAGTTGAACCTGCTCCTGCACCCGTTCCTAAAGTTATTGCTGCGGCAACTGTAGCAGTTACTGCTATTGAACCTTGTTTAGCACGTAGTGCAGAAGTTTACGTTGGTTGTGGTCATGTATATGGTAAAAAACAAGAAGGAGTTAACCAATGCGGTGCTATTAGTCCAAGTAAAATTATTGCTGATAGTCTTCCTAATAAAAATATTTGTTCTTTAGCAAGAAGTTCTCCTGTTTATATGGGATGTGGTCATGTATATGGTTCTAAAGACGATTTTAATAACCAATGTGGAGGAACTCCTCAAGTTTTAAAGTGGATTGGAGATGGATTGTAATTATAATTTTATTATTTTTTTTATAATAAAATTAAGTTTATACTTTTTCTCCTGTTTGAAACATTGCTACATATCTTCTAAATAACTCTTGTAAAGTAACTGACGAGATAATTTTAGATTCTACATATTCTTTTTCTAATTCATTTATCAATCCTACTAAATCATTTGATAAGATTTTCATAAAATCTTCTGACATTGTATTATCGTATATTTTATCTTGTTCATCTTCGCTTTTACTATTAATTATATTTGTCAATCTTTGGAAGATACATCCTTTTAATTCGTCTTCTACATCCATATGCATATTGACATCATATCCTGAAAAAATATTTGCTAAACGAACTAAATGACCAGTTGAACAAGTGTCGGCCATTTCATATAATTCTTCTATAAAACGTTTTAATAATTCTTCATTACCTTCATTAGTAATCATTATATATAAATAACTTCTAAATAATAATTGTAATAATGATACAAGTTTATCTGTATAAACCGTATTATCTAAAATAAAACGTTGAATTGTCCTTTCAATTTTTACAATTTCTAATTTCATATTATGCTTTTCAATAATATCTCTTGACATCTTCAAAATTTCTTCAATAAGTTCATGAATCTTTTCATCGTCAATATTTGCAGGTAAACGTTCGCCAAAGTCCATATTAATTAATTTTTCAAAGAATGGTTTAATGGTTTTATCAATATTAATAGAATGAATATTTTGTTTGTTATTATAAATGTTTTTATGTTTTATAGAAGTATCCCATTTAATGTTTTCAAAAAGTTGTAATCCAATTTGTTTAAATTCTTTCAAATCTAACGAAGAATAATTTTCAATTTTATCAGAAATTAAAAAGTCAGCGATATCAGCAATACAATTTTCATTTTCACTCTTTTCACGACACCCTGGGTCTCGTTTCACAATTTCAACAAGATGTATGAGATGTTCTTTTTGAATATGATTATTTTCTAAAAGATATTGACAGATAAATAAATTATATTGATAATTAATAAAAGAATATGTTACAAGGAGCATAGAAAGGACAAATTTAATATTTTTAAGAATGTCAACATCTTTTTTAAGAGAATCAAAAAGTTTATATTTGAAGTCTTCGTTGAGATATTGACTGTTAAAAATATTTATAAAACTTTGAATTAGACGTTGTTGACGAATATCATCTTCAGATAATTTTTCAAATATATTTTTAACAAAAGGTTTTTTCAACATATTTTTAATGGTATCAAAAAGAACGGTAGTAGAGACGTTAAGTTGTTTTTGTTGTTCAATGTCATAAGAGCTGACATCATAAATTAAATCAATCATAGTTTCATAAGTTTTCATTTGAGATTTAATGTCATAAGTAGAGATAGTTTCAAGAATTTGAATTCGTTTTAAAAAGTCAATGAGAGGATGTTTCATCATATAAAATAAGTTATTTTTTAAAGAAGCAGAAGGGTTTTCAATATAGCTGCATAAATTATTGTTGTAAAGTTCGTTTAAAAGTAAAGGGTCTCTTTTTTGAAGTTCTTTTATAATGAGGTCTCTGCTGGTATCGTCTATGCTTAAGTCCATAAATTGTTCAAATAGTTGAAAGTCTTTTACATCTAATTTTACAACTAAAGTATTGATATCAGGTTGGTCAAAAGTAAACCCAGAAATATTAGTTTTTTGTTTATATTTGTCAATCGTAGGGTCAGTCATATATTAGATAATTAACATGTTGTTTTAATTTATAAATTTATAAATTAAAACAAAAAAAAGTAACAAGTTAAAAAAAATAATTAAAAACAACACCACCATTTTTTATTTTTATTAATATTAAATATTTGTTTACTTGCTTTTATAATAGTATCTATGATACCATCTATTAAAGCATTATCTAAAATAGATTTAATCATTTTGATAGTGTTTTGAGAAATTAAATCATCTGATGTTCCATCAATTCCATCAAATCCTTTAGAGATACGTTCTAATACAGCAACAACAATTTCTTTTTTATTGATGTGAGAAACTAATCCAATTTCAACGAGTTCCATACAGATAACAATAATTTCAAATACAGAAGCATTTTTTAATTTTTCTTTATTTTGAATTAATTGTTTATATATATGGTCGATGGTAGCGTCTTTAACAGAGATGATAGTTTTTACATTTTCTTGAATAGTTTCATTGATTTTTTCTTGAGTCAATTCGATGTTAATTGTAGGTATTTCGATTGTTAATTCAGGTTTTTGTTGAGAATCAATTTTAGGAGTGTCTTGAGAAAGTTCCATATTTATATATCAATTAAATATATTTTTCTTAAATTTAAAAAAAATATATTTATAATGTAAACAAATATGACTGTAGTAAAATATATTGATATCGATTCTACATATCGTGATAGATTAAGATATCCTAAGGTTGGAGATTTTTCTTTACAGATTAATTCAAAGCCAACTAATTCGCCATCAGTTGCGCAAGATCCTGTTATTTTAGCATTTCCTTTTGAAACGGGTTTATTACAAGCTGTAGCTGCAGGTCCTCCTGTAGTTTATCAACTTTCAACTTTATCATCAAATGTTAATAATTATTATATAAATCAGTATTTAGAAGTAGGAGGATTGTTTGCAAAAATCATTGCTTATAATGGAGCTACTAAAAATGCAACATTAGATATGTATATAGGAGGTGCTTTAAATGACACATATACAGTTAGAAAACAATTGCCATATCCATTAATAGGTTCAGTAGTAGGACCTCCATCTACTCCTCAAGATTTTCAAGATGTTACAACAGTTAATTCAGTAACATTTGAACAAATTAGATTAGGAGCAGCAGCTTCAGTTCGTGCGGGCGAATATATTGGGAAGTATATATTTTTTAATGGAGTTACTGCTGCAACACCTGCAGTTCCAGGAACAATTATTCCTCCATCAGGATATATTTGGAGAAGAATTACAAATTATACAGTAGTAGCAGGAGTAAAGACTGCGACAGTATATCCTCCATTGCCAGCAATTGTATTAGCAGGGACAGTTTATGAGATAATGGATTTTTCATACGATAATAATAAGCCGTTAATTTATAGTGGGACAGAGATATTTGGAAATGCAGTTTGTGAAAAAATTAAATTATTAAATTTAATAGTTCCAGTCTTGCCTATCGAGGGGTCAAATGGAGGGACTATATTAAATTATCCATATGTGTATGTTTCGTTGTATAGCGAGTCATCAAAGACGTGGAATACTCCGTTAGAGGGAAATAATCCATTATCAAAGAATTCGTTATTTAAGGTGCCAATTACTTTTAATTCAAATTATGCAGATGTATGGGTGACATTGCAAGGAAGTTTAATGCAACAAAATATATCATTTAGAGAAAATGATAATTTGCATATAACGATATATTTGCCAGATGGAACAATATTAAATTTTGATCCAACTCCTGTTAATTTTTATTTTCCAACGTATCCATTTCCAATTTTATCAAATCCAGGAAAACAAATTCAAGTGGTATTTGAAGTAATTAGAGAAGAAAAATGTTGTCAATAAAAAAATAAAAGAAATTTAAATATTGTATAATAAAATAAAAATGAGTGTAACACGTTATATTGATATAGATTCAACTTTTAGAGATAGAATAACATATCCAAAAGTAGGTGATTTTGTTATACCTGTTAATAGTGTTGTTAAAAATAGTCCTTTAACTGCCTTTGACCCTATTTTATTATCTTTTCCATATGAAACTGATGCATTATCTGGAGGTTCAACTCTTACACAGATAGCATTAAGTGTTTTATCATCAAATATTGTAAATTATTATGTTGGAAGTGTTATAAATATTGGTTCAGAATTTAGAGAAATTATTTCATATGATAATACAACACAAATTGCAGCAGTTTTTCCAGCATTTCCAATTGGATATCCAGCACTTACTCCATATTATATTAGAAAACAATTTCCAGTTCCATTTAATAATGGTGCTTATCAAGATGTTTTAACGGTTGCTACACCAACTACTACAACCGTTCAATTAGGAGCATTTGCAAGTCCTGTAAATAATTATTATATAAATAAATATATATTTTTCCCAGATCCAAATCCTGTTAATTTTGTTTGGAGAAGAATTACAACATATAACGGAGTAACTAAAATAGCAACATTAGAAAAAGCATTACCTACAGCAGGACCATTTGCATTTCCTATAGGTGCTGCTACGCCATATCAAATTTTAGATTTTTCATATGATAATTGTAGACCATTAGTTTATAATGGAACAGAAATATTTAATAATGAGTTATGTGAAAAGGTTCGTTTAATTAATTTAATTGTTCCTAATGCAAAGGTAAAAGGAGGATATGGAGGAACTTTACAAAGTTATCCATATTTATATGTTTCTATATATAGTG
>Ga0214921_10010276_pt1 | contig 11613 bp, 13 predicted proteins | sample LL1505_MetaG_FD_177992 | JGI IMG/M metagenome (GOLD analysis project Ga0214921, IMG submission 177992) | Freshwater microbial communities from Lake Lanier, Atlanta, Georgia, United States - LL-1505 | ecosystem: Environmental > Aquatic > Freshwater > Lake | place: USA: Georgia | collected...
GGCTTTGGTTTTATACTGCAAGCAGGGTGCATGGCCCTAATACTTTTTAAGTAATTGACAAATAATCCTGATCATGCTATAATCAGCACATGATTAAGATTTCAGCCATTCGGCCCCACAAGACTCTGCGTTCAGCAGACGCTGACTTCAAATTCTCTCCGAACGGGCTAGTTGTAGTACCCCGGGCCAGTTTTGAACTCAGTAAAGAATGCCCGCGAGAGTATCGCCTTATCATTGCTGACTGCATCAACAACGGTTGGCTCCAGCCTGTGGCCCACATGAGAGATACGGAATACACCATGGAGTTATTGCGAAAATGAACAATGATGAAAAAGACATTGCATATTCTGCGGAGTATGACGCCTATTACAATCCAGTGACTAATGAATGGATTGACACCAAGTGTGACGATCCCACCTGTGAGTTTTGTTCCACCCGCCCTGTACAACCTTTGAAAGACCTACGATGAGCATGCATTTACATCACCCTAGTTTGAGTCTTGGCGGCAAACGCAAAGGCAAAGTGAAATTCCGTAATGCAGAAGAAGCAAAAAAAGCCCGAGATCTTGATGCTTCATGGAAAGAACTGCAAAAGAAGTGGGAAGTGGATGCTGACCAAAAGCGCCGCAGTCGTGCTATGAAAGCACCTGCACTGGACTACAAATTGAGCACACCCATAGGCCGCCCTACAGGACACAATATCCCCAGTCGTGCTGACTCTGTGTTGGGCCCTGTGTCCAGCAAGGTCATACCACAATATACTGGCACCAAAATGATTGGTGTGGGCACCATGCACAAGTCCAATGCTGTGCCCATCTTCTCAAACGAAGAAGCACATGACATAGCAACCATGCGCCGTGGCTAGTATTCCCCCGTTACAAGACTATGACGATGACGATCCTGAGCTCGAGTTCAGGCGCAACCGTTGGACATATTGGGCGGCATTAAAAAAAATACGCCGAGAATATCAAGCCACAAGTAAAGAATTTGATGCATACGACTTTGAAGGTTACATGGAAGAACACTATGGAATCAAACTGAATCTTGTGGATGGCAACATCACAGATGGATATCGTATTGTGGATGAAAAAAAGTATCTTGTATTTTTGCTGAAATTTACATGAACAAAAAACGTTTGTTAACTTATAGAGGAGAACTCATTATGGATATGGATACATGGGAAAAACAAGAAGTGGTGCGGCTGCTCAAAGGAGCACCAGGCACACAATACCAAGAAGCCGATGATGTCAACAAGGCCATCATCCGTGATTGGATCAAGAGCCTGCTACAAAAAAGTGAGATCACAGTGACCTTTGTCAAAGCAGATGGCACTGACCGTGAAATGCTTTGCACACTCAACTGGGAGAAAATTCCCCCGGACGCAGTAAAACTGTCATCACCAGTGGATGGTATTGTTAAAGAAAGTAAGAAGCCTCGCAAAGAACCTGATCCCCACAGCCTGCGTGTGTTTGACTTAGAGAAAAATGAGTGGCGCAGTTTTAGATTTGACCGACTGAAGAAGATCACTGCGGAGCTGAATTTTAAGTAAGTATTTCTATGTCCAAGAAATTATTTTATATGTTTTTATTACTAAGTAGTCAATTGGTAATTGCTTCTGAAATATTACTAGTAAGTAGTCACGGTCAAGGTGGCGGGATACATAAACATGCACTACAAGTGCAAACTCTACTAACCGAATGGCTTAACGAACCTGTAATATTAGAATTCAAACCTGGTGGCAATGGAATTGTTGGCACTCAATATGTTAGAGCCAGGGTTTCTACCAAACCTACATTTATGATTGGAGCACTTCAATATGAATTTGCAATGGATCAAAGTCAGGACATTGTGCCAGTTGTTGAACTAGGAGTTCTCAATCCTGTGATCTATGCTTCACCAAAATTAGGAGTAAAATCCTGGTCAGAACTTATTGGATCTCGACAAAGTGTCAGTTATGGTGTTCCTATAGGCGGGCCATTAATTTATATGGACGGACTCGCCAAACATTTACAACATCAAATACAGTTGCGAGAAGTATCATATAAATCATCAGGACAAATGACCACTGATGTTATTGGGGGTCATTTAGACTTAGGCACCGGTACACCCAATGTTATAGCGCCTTTGGCTGCAACTGACAAGGTTATTCCGTTGTTGGTATTGGGAAATCGTAGGAGCAGTGTATTGCCTAATATACCATGTATTGCAGATTTAGGAATTGCATTTCCCAATGATCGTTACAAATTTAGAACTATGTTATGGGCTAGTCCTTCGACTGATGTAAATGTGATTGAATCTATTAGACGCAACTATATTCGATGGGTGACTTCTGCCGAGGGACAGCGTGTATTAGATAGTCTTGACTATGACATACCAAGCAAGCAAGGACTTACACAGCCAGCAGATATGATTAAAAAATTAGTTAGATGATAGACCAATCGATTCTTCGAAAGTATGGATTTTATACTGTAGGCAGCAGAGAGTTTTTGTTATTAAAAGATGCACTTTACTATGTCAATGGTGATCGATCAAAAATTAATTATTGTATTTTTGAACAATCAAGTCTTGATCTAGATCAAGACCCGTTTCCGGGACAGAGCATTCGAGATCTTTACCGTTTGAGAGCTCAAGAACTTCGAGATCAATATGACTATTTGGTATTGAATCTCAGCGGAGGTCCAGACAGCATGAACATCCTCAATACATTTGTTGAAAACAATATTCCACTTGATGAAATAGTCAATCATAATAGTCTGGCAAGTACTGGAACTGTAGATGGAGCCAACAATAACTCTGATTATATCTACAATATTAGACCAAAAATAACCGAGTTACAAAAATTACCAAATTTCCGCACCAAGATTACTATTGTAGATGAGACTCAGTCGGTTCAAACTCAATTAACTAATACATACCTGTCAGGCAATGAAAATTTCATACAAGAAGTTGGAGGGCCCAACAGACCTACTTCTGTAGGTGGCCAAAGCATACAATATGTAGATCATATTTGGAAAATGATAAGAGATGGTGATAGTGTCGGCGTCATAAGTGGGGTAGACAAGCCAACATCGAGAATACTCAACGGGAAACGTTTTTTACAATATACTGATAATCTTCGAGGCAAGTTTGTTGAGTTTACGATTGAGAATCAAGTCAGTGCATTTTGGGAATGGTTTTACCAAGGTGATCTTCGGATAGCTCACAAGCAATGTTATTTGTTAAAACTATTTGTTGATGCACACTCTCAATCTAAATATTACGAATCTTTTGTTCAGCAAGATAACACTACCAGAAGTGCAATTTATTGGCCAAGTAATGACGGAAAAAACAATTTGAAATATAGTTATTTTCATAATAAGATTTATCCTGGCTTACAACAGAATTTTATAACTCCCAAAGATGCTAATACCTTACTAAGACCACGTGACAACTGGTGGCTTTCGAAACTGGACAAAAAATTACAAAAACTCTATTCATATGGAATAGTATCATGGATAACTGATGCCAAATTACATAATCAGCATGATGTTTGGGAAGCAACGCAAGTTCCAGTCTTTTATCAAAAGATTTGGTTACAATAAATAGTAGATATATGGCCAAACAAGAAGAAACAATCAATATGGAAGGTGTGGTAGAAGAAATCATGCCCGGTGCTATGTTTAGAATCCGACTAGATGATATAAACACCGTGGTAATAGGATACTTGTCGGGGCGCATGCGCACCAACAATATCAAAGTTTTGCTTGGTGATCGAGTGGAAATTGTGTTCAGTCCTTACGATTTGACTCGTGGGCGTATCACAAGACGCAAATGACTGATTCAAAAATAAACGGATTGATCCTAATTGACTGTTGGGAGAACGATCGCATCCGCTTAAATTCAAATAAAAATACCAAAAGATATGTATTACCAAAACAAAGATTTTTTACTGGGTTAGTACAAAATTTCAAAAGATTTAACTTTGCCGGTGTAATAAATGCATCAATGTATTTAACTCCGAGCCCAAATATACCGCTTGGCAAAGAACAAAAAACATCAGTAATTGTTCAAGAATATTTAGATCAGCATTCAATGGTAGCTAATGTCATTACTCAGTCTGAGTTTTTTGAATTAAGAAAACACATGCCTTGGAAAAAAATCAATCACTGGTTGGTAGTAGGAACAACCTGGCAAATATGTTGTCATCTCAATGATATAGGATTATGTAGTTTTTCCACCATGATGCTACAGCATCCAAAATTGAATTTTTACGGTGCACCTTGGGGATTTTTAAAGTACAACTTGGAACCTACTACAGATAGTGATTTTGAAACTGATTTATTGAGTTGGACAAAGTTTTACAATATTTTTAAACTTGTGCGTGCAGTTAACGGTGGCCTAACTACAATAGACCCAATGACCACAATTCGCAATAAATATATTGATGCGACACCACATTAATTTAATTGAAGCCAGTACCCGACCGGCCAAGCTGGAAACCACACCTCTGCCCTACAGTCAAAAGGACCTTGAGCCGGTGATGAGCAAGGCCACTATAGACTATCACTTTGAACATTTGGCCAAAGGCTACGCCAAGCGTTACAACGCAGGAGAAGGCAATGCGGATTTTAATCGTGCTGGCAGTTTTTTACACAATAAGTTCTTCCCTCAGCTTCGGGCTCCCCGCGCCGCAAATCGCCCCAAGGGTGCTGTATTACAATTGATTGAAGACAACTTCAAGACTTGGGAAGATTTCAAAGAACAGTTTAAAGAAGCTGCCATGAAGATTCAAGGATCCGGTTGGGTGTACTTGAGCACAGGTGGTGCCATCAAGACCATTGCCAATCATGCTGTGCGCACAGACATCTGCTGTTTGGTAGACTGGTGGGAACATGCCTGGGCGTTAGATTATCAAGCGGACAAAGAAGGTTATCTCAACAACATGTGGAAGATAATCAACTGGGACGTTTGCAACGAAAGACTATAATGAACTTAGAAACTGGTGCTGTTACAAAATTGCGTGAGCTGATTGCTGAAGAAGGCAATCCCAATCTCATGTTGCGAGTGTTTGTGCAAGGTGGCGGCTGCTCGGGATTCCAGTATGGATTCACGTTTGAAGAAGTCAAAAACGAAGATGACTTTGACTTTGCTTATGAAGAAGTTCGGGTGGTTGTAGATGCCATGAGCATGCAATATCTCAACGGCGCATCAATTGACTACAAAGAAGACCTGCAAGGTGCCAGCTTCACAATAAAAAATCCGCAAGCACAATCCACTTGCGGATGTGGATCCAGCTTCTCAGTTTAAAACATATCACTACTGCCGTAGCCAGAATAGCCACCGTAATCATAACTAGGTGCTGGTGGAGGTGGAGGTGGAGTCAACTTTGTCCCATAGCTTCTTGATGCCGGGGCAAATGCACCATAAAATTGTGTGAACGTGGGCACCGGCACGCCTTGAATTGGTTTCCAAATGCCATTTACATTAATATATGTTGTTTGTACCGGAGTCCATACACCGGCATTTTTGACGTATGTATTTTGAACCGGCGTCCATTGACCGCTATTTTTCACGTATCCGCCGCCGCCAGTTTGATATTCAAGTGCGACTGCTCCGTTACCGCCCGAAGAGTAGTAGCCCAGGCCAAGCCCGCCATAAGCAACATTGCCGCCAGGATAAAAACTATTGGTGTAAGGTGCTCGTCCAACTGGTTGGGCTTTGTCGTCGCCTAGTGAAGTTCCATTAGATCCTGCAACACCACCAACGTTTGTTCCGCCGCCACCGGCAGCGCCGCCTTGTCCGGCCCATAAGCCGCCTCCCCCGCCACCGCCAGGGCCAGCGTCACCTTGACCATTGAATCCGATCAAGTCTTGACCATCTTGCCCGTTGTTGTAACGATAATCTGTGCTGACACTAGTTGCTGGTCTTGCGGCACCGCCTGCTCCGCCTGCTGCTACACCAATAACCACGCCATTTAGACTTAATATGGTTGCACCTCCGCCACCTCCGCCGGCACCATTCTGGATGCCGCGTTCGTTGTCTGATTGACCTCCGTGACCTCCCGCAAATGTTGTTTGGTCGCCTGTGCCAAATATAACCCCCACACGGTTAAGAGCACCTACTGTGCCAAAAGCACTAATTGTCAATATATGAGTCCCACCAGCAACATTAACAAATGCTTCTGATATTGTGTTAGGATTCATTAGTGGCGTTCTAGTGATTATAGGATCACCGTCAAGAGAAATAGTACAAGAATTATTACAAGACACCTGAAAGATTACATTTGCAGTGGTCGGAAACCTGATGCTGTATTGTCTTAAAAATATATTGTCATTTTGATTTGGTCCCCATACTCCCCATTGATCAAGAAAAGATGTTCCGTTACCATAAGGATAAACTGCCGTGCCTGGGGGTGGGTATCTACTGTTAAACAACAATCCACTATAGGCTGCACCAGGAAATCCACTAGGGGTCGATGAATTAATATTAGGGCCGCCGCGGCCACCACCTTGTGCCACTGCCACTGTGATAATATCTCCTGGCCTAGCAACAAAATATACTTTGCTGTAGCCACCAGCATTGCCATTTGCATTGGATGAGCCACCGCCTGCTCCCCACAAATGTGCATTGACCGGGATACCAAACTCTCCGGTCACTGTGGCATTTTGTATGGTGCCGGTGTATCCAATATTAGTTACAGTAGTAGTTGCCATGTGTTAGATTTGATACCAGATATCACCATCGCTACCGCCTGTTGGTGTGCCGGCACTCACAGTGCGATTACCATATCCATTACTATTGGCAGCAATTGCCAGTGTTCTATTGTTGGTCAAATCGCCTCCACCTGTAAGTCCTGCACCTGCTGTGATAGTAAGCGCAGTGCTTACAGCACCAATGCCTGCTCGGGCAGCAGCCGCAGTATTGGCACCGGTGCCACCATCTGTCACTGCCAACGGAGAAGCAAGTCCTGATATTGTGCCACCGGTAATAGCAACTGCGTTGGCATTTTGAATGGCCATTGTGCCCACACTAGTAGTTGCACCTGATCCAAGTCCAAGGTTAATTCTGGCATTGGCAGCATCTGCGGCGCCAGTGCCGCCAGAAGTTAGGGCCATTGGAGTTATACCAGTAATGGTTCCTCCAGTTATGGCTACTGATGCAGCATTCTGAACTGCCATTGTGCCCACAGTGGTAGTGGCTCCAGAAGCCAAGCCAAGAGCTGCCCGTGCACCTACAGCAGTTGAGGCCCCAGTTCCGCCATCAACTAGTGCCAATGGAGTGATGCCAACTATTGAGCCGCCAGTGATAGCAACAGAAATGGCATTCTGCTGACTCATTGTTCCAAGGCTGCCAGTTATGTTTCTAACAAATTGAGTGGTGGCAATCTGTGTGTTTGCTGCGGCATTGGCTGCTGTTGGCGCAGTAGGTACTCCGGTAAATGCAGGACTAACTTTTTCACCTTGCACAAATGCAGTTGTGGCAATTTGTGTACCATTGGTACCATATGCAAATGTAGTGGATGTTGGTGTACCAGACAACGCTGGGCTAATTAGCGGAGCATAGGTTGCTGTCACAATGTCACGGAAATTTGACACAGCAGTATCAGTGTACGCTGTGGTAGCAATTTGTGTGTTGGCAGCACCAGCGCCAGCGGTAGGCGCTATAGGGACGCCAGTAAATGTAGGGCTGACTTTTTCTCCTTGCACAAATGCTGTGGTAGCAACAAATACTGAATTATCACCATAAGTTGGAGTTGGTGCTTTCACATCGCCAGTAAACGTAGGTGCAGCAGTAGGAGCAGCGCCTGTGATATCTGTAACCAATAGTGTAACTATTCCAGTTTTGCCAGCAACTGATAGTACTGGAGCAGATGATCTTACAAACGCAGTTGTGGCAATTTTTTGACTTACGTCGCCATCAGCTGGGCTTGGTGCTGTGGGAACTCCAGTAAATGCCGGACTGTTTATTGGTGCTTTCAATGCCTGCAATGAATCTGTTGTGGCTGTAGTTGATGCTTGTAATGTTGCCACGGCGCCAGTTGTAAATTCTGTAGTAGCCAACTGAGTTGTATTGGTTCCATCACTGGCGGTAGGTGCAGTAGGCGTGCCGGTAAATGCAGGCGAAACTTTTTGTGCTTGAACAAACGCTGTAGTAGCAATCTGTGTGGTCGACGTTGCGGAAGCGGCCGTAGGTGCAGCCGGAATACCTGTAAATGTAGGACTGAGCTTCTCACCTTGCACAAATGCAGTGGTAGCCAACTGAATAGTGTTGGTTCCGTAATCAGCAGTAGGTGCGGTAGGAATGCCAGTAAATGCAGGCGAAGCTTTTTGATTTTGCACATAAGTTTGGCTGGCCAATGCGCTCCACGCATTTGAACTGTTGTAAGAGGATATAACATCATTAGAACTGTTGTACCAAAGTTGTCCTAAAACAGGAGCCAATGGCTCTGCCGAGCTGGCAAAGTTTTCCAAAAGATAAACGTAGTTTTCGTTTTCGGGCAAACCATACGGTGTAACTCCACGACCTACTAAATTAACGGATGTAGCGGTGGTGTTTATTGTGCCATCGGGTACCACCGCTACAATGTTACCCCTGCTGTTGTTAATTACATAACTCATCTATTGCTCCAGTTTGATGTATTTAGTAGCCAAACACAAGCCAAATCATTTGGTAAATACAACAATAGGACTGAAACCGTATGACCCAGCAAATAATCAATGTAGGAACCGTGGCCAACGACGGGCAGGGCGATAGCCTACGTGCCGCCTTTATCAAATCAAACGATAACTTTACTGAACTATACAATAGTGCTATTACTGTTCCTACCATTGTCAACGGTAATTCAAATGTGTTTGTAAATGCCAACTCAACTATTGCCTTTGCTGTAGCCGGCGTATCAAATGTAATGGTGGTTGGGTCTAATTTGGTCACAATCACCGGTGATTTAAATGTGTCAGGGAACGCCAGTTTGACCGGTAATATTGTGGGCGATGCCATCTACAACGGCACCACAAGCATTCAAATTCCCGCAGCTGGCGGCAATGCATCAGTAAGCGTGGCCAACGTAGCAAATATAATAGTTTGGAGCACCGACGGACAGTATGTCAGTGGCACCATATCAGTAAGTGGCAACGTTGATGGTGCTAACTTAAATGCAGCCGGAATGATCAATGCAGGCACCTCTGTTGTGGGTGCCACATTAAGTTCAACTGGTAATGTGGTCACAGTGGGAATTGTTGGAACTGGTGCTTTTTCTACCACAGGCAATATCACTGGCGGTAATATTATTGGCACCGTTGTGGCGTCAAGTTTCAGCACAGCTGGCAACATTACAGGTGGTAATTTACTAACTGCTGGCTTGGTTTCAGTAACTGGTAATGTCCAGGGTGGTAATTTACTAACTGCTGGCTTATTGACTGTGACTGGTAATGTCCAGGGTGGTAATTTACTAACTGCTGGCTTATTGACTGTGACTGGTAATGTCCAAGCTGGTAATTTACTAACTGCTGGCTTGCTATCTGCAACTGGTAACGTCCAGGCCGGTAATTTACTAACTGCTGGCTTGCTATCTGCTACTGGTAACATTACCTCAGCAGCAAATATTTCTGGTGGTAATTTACTAACTGGTGGACTAATCTCGGCAACTGGCAATGTAACCGTAGGCAACTTACTCAATGCAGGTCTTACTAGTGTTACTGGTAACATTACCGGTGGTAATTTATTAACTGGTGGATTGATTAGTGCTACTGCTAACATAACAGGTGGTAATTTACTAACTGGTGGACTAATCTCGGCAACTGGCAATATTACTGGCGGTAATTTAAGTATTAGTGGCAACATATTAAACAGCTTGTTACCAATATCCAACATCACTTATGATTTGGGATCAGCCAGCCAGCGTTGGAAAGACTTATGGTTGAGCAACAGCACAATTTATTTGGGCAATGCTCAAATTTCGGCCAATGCCACAGCACTAACTATTACCAACCCTGCAGGTGGAACCACAGTGCTACAAGGTGCCACACCTTCTATTACTGGCAATGTGGTCAGTGTGTCAGGCAACATCACAGGTGGCAATGTCCTAACTGGTGGCGTGATATCTGCCACTGGTAACATCACAGGTGGTAACGTATTGGGCGGAGCCAATGTCAATGCTACATTACTATCGGGTACCACAGTATCAGTAACTGGCAACATCACAGGTGGCAACTTAAATGCAGCCGGATTAAGTTTGAGTTCAAATGTTGTTAGTGCGATTAATTCAACTGCTAACATCACAACCACTGCTAACATTACTGGTGGTAACGTATTGGGCGGAGCCAATGTCAATGCTACATTACTATCGGGTACCACAGTATCAGTAACTGGCAACATTACTGGTGGTAACGTATTGGGCGGAGCCAATGTCAATGCTACATTACTATCGGGTACCACAGTATCAGTAACTGGCAACATTACTGGTGGCAATTTACTAACTGCTGGATTGGTTAGTGCAACTGCCAATATCACAGGTGGTAATATCTTAACTGGTGGACTAATTAGTGCAACCAGCACAATCACAAGTGCTGCCAATATCACAGGTGGTAATTTGCTAACTGGTGGATTGATTTCAGCCACAGGCAATGTAACTGGTGGTAATATCTTAACTGGTGGACTAATTAGTGCAACCAGCACAATCACAAGTGCTGCCAATATCACAGGTGGTAATTTGCTAACTGGTGGATTGATTTCAGCCACAGGCAATGTAACTGGTGGTAATATCTTAACTGGTGGACTGATTTCTGCCACAGGCAATATCACAGCTGGCAATGTGTTAGGTGGAGCCAATGTCAATGCCACAACACATACAGGTACCACAGTATCAGTAACAGGCAATATCACAGGTGGTAACGTATTGGGCGGAGCCAATGTCAATGCCACAACACATACCGGTACCACAGTATCAGTAACGGCAAACATCACAGGTGGTAATTTGCTAACTGCTGGATTGATTTCAGCCACAGGCAACATAAGAACTAGCGGCACGTTCATTGGTGATGGAGCAGGTATTACAGGTATTACTGTGGCTGGCGGTACTTCTATTGTGAATGGTACTTCTAATGTTATTGCTATTGCAAATGGAAATATTACCACAGGTATTAGTGGTATTGTTGTTACTACCGCAGCCAACACTGGATTGTATGTAACTGGCGTGATGAGTGCTAGTGGCAACGTTACTGGCAATTATATTTTGGGAAATGGTGCATGCTTGTCTGGTGTGATCACAAGTGTGGCCAACATCAACAGCGGTACATCAAACGTCACGGTTGTGAGTTCAGGTGGTAATGTTTCAGTTGGTGTAGGCGGCACTGCAAACGTGGCTGTGTTTGCAACCACAGGAGAGTACATTACCGGTTTGTTAAGTGCAAGCGGCAACATCACCTCAGCTGCTAATATAACTGGTGGCAATTTACTAACAGGTGGATTGATTTCTGCCACAGGCAACATCACAGCTGGCAATGTGTTAGGTGGTGCAAATGTCAATGCTACATTATTATCAGGTACCACAGTTTCAGTAAGTGCCAATATTACTGGTGGCAATTTACTAACAGGTGGATTGATTTCTGCTACAGGCAATATCACAGCTGGCAATGTG
>Ga0214921_10010278_pt1 | contig 11611 bp, 28 predicted proteins | sample LL1505_MetaG_FD_177992 | JGI IMG/M metagenome (GOLD analysis project Ga0214921, IMG submission 177992) | Freshwater microbial communities from Lake Lanier, Atlanta, Georgia, United States - LL-1505 | ecosystem: Environmental > Aquatic > Freshwater > Lake | place: USA: Georgia | collected...
AACCTGTTTCTCTTTGCTTCATACAGCAATACTATTATTTATCTCATCATATACTTCACGATAAGAAATAAAGTCTTTAATGTAATCGTTACGCTTCTTAATGAACACTTGTGGATGTTCAGAATCAACTGCTATCATAATTACAATTTGTGATACTGGTATTCCAGTTCGTTCTTCATACATGACTGCATACGCAGAACATTGCATAAAGTATCCTTTAATCCAACTCTCTTCTTTTAACTTGCTTGAAGTCTTAAAGTCAATGATAGATAACTTGCCATCATATTCTGCAATACAATCAACTCTACCTGCAACTCTTAAGTGATGAGAATACAAAGGAATCTCTAATGCATGAATGTTGTTTACATGTTTATCCAATAGAGGTTGTATAGATTTAAACATAGCAACAGAATCTGGCATCGTCTTACGTGCATAGTCTTCTTCGTTGTTCAAATAATTTTCACAAATTTTATGTACTCTAGTTCCACGGCTGGATGCTTTAGTCGAAATACGATTGGCTTCTTCTTCGCCCACACGTTTTCTCCATTCAAGGATTTTATCTTTGCCGTGTTGAGAGGTAATGGTAGTGACAGAAGGATACAAAAGACCTTCAGGAGTTTTATAGAAACGTTTGCCGTTAACAGTTTCAGTTTCTAAATCATAGTCAATGTCACATCCGATATGTTTGAAGTTCATTATTTTCGTATACCATAAAATATAAATTGAAGAATTTTTCTCCGCTGTCTGAAACACCTCCAGAAAAATTACGAATAGGGAATAGCCTTAGATGACGTAGTGTATCATAAAGATCCACATCTGTCAAGTTTAAAACATCTTTTGTCAAATCGTCCAAATATATATCATTGAACCTAATGTCAAAAGATTTTCGTTTGCTATTTTCATCCTCAGTAGTATATAGAAGAGTAAGTTTTTTACGTTCAATACTTTTCGGAATAAAATCGGCATACAAATCAAATCCTGATTTCTTCACTTCAGCTTTTATTGCTTCTTCAGTTACTTTTTTAATTAAACTATATTTTGCGATAACATACTCAGATGGAGATTTTGGATTCCATTTTACGGCAAAAAGTGCATCAGATTTGTGTGTACTCCTCGATGCATTTTTTGCGCCTTTGTCAATATATACTTTGTATCTGAGTTTATCTCCATCGGCTTCTAAAGACAATCCTACCATGTATGCTTGCGCCCACTCTTCGCCTAATCTCTTAAGTAAGTGTTCTGGAAAGTTATATTTTTTTACAATTTTGAATATGTCATTTGCGTAGATATTACCTTTGTTTATGCCGACAATAATTCTGCCGGCAATAACATCATGCTTTGTCACTTTAACGGAATGTTGAATTCCTTTAATTTCAAAGGGTCTAAAGTTTTCTAAAAATTCTCGAATGTGTGGATTGGAAACTCTAGAGTTATCAATCGGATGAATCTTCATGTTGTAACTTTGCCAAAATATAATCTTTTACCAATGAGGATCGAACAATGTCATCTACAGTAAATTCAATCTTTGTAAATGCATTCATGTGATATGCAATATCAAAGAATTTAAGAATACCCGATACATCATTCTTCTTTTTGTTCAAGTCAGTTTGGCGATAGTCACCACACCAAATAATCTTAGAGCGATATCCAACCCTTGTCATAACTGTATCTATCTCTTCAAATGTCATGTTTTGCATTTCATCCACAATAATGATAGCGTCATCAAATGACATACCACGAATGAATGATGTGGAGATAAATTCAATGTGCCCCTGTTCTTCTAATCTATCCCATGCATCTTTGCGACCAAAAAGAGTGTCGCAGATTTGACGATATGGTTGTTGATAGATTTCCATCTTCTCATTTACATCACCTGGCAAATGTCCAATCTCTCTTGATTGAACAGCAGAACGTACTACAATAATTTTATTAAATGGATTTGATTTGTCCATTACTTCTTCGATTGCTTTGTATAGCGCACAGAATGTTTTACCTGTACCTGCTACGCCATGAAGTGCTACAAAATAGTCTCCACGTTTGTATGCTTCGAAAAATAGTTTTTGGTTTTCTGTTAACGGATCAAAAGTTTTTAAATCATCTAGTCTGAGTCTGAGTGTGTTATTGACTGATTTTAGTCTTGTTGTTGTTGGAATATCGGGTTCAGTATTTGCTACTTTTGGTGTAGCTGATTTTCTTGCCATGGGAGCCCTTTTACTTGTTGTGTAATGTATCCCCATTATTAGAACGTATTGACGTTACCTAAAGGATGTGCTTCTTTAGCTTTTGCAAGGACTTCTCTGAATCCATTGTCTGGCTTTCGTAAGCCCAACCTAATCGGATCGCCTAATGATGGGGCGCCTAGCATAACAGATTCATAGTGAGGATTTTGCTCTAAAAATTCCTCTCTATCAGCAATCTTAAAAAGTCTTTCGATTATTTCACCAGTCTCACGATGGCGAAAGTTGTATGTTGGCATTCTTTACTCCGTATGAGAACCACTCTGGTGTTTCTCTGTTTTTCCATTTTGCAAATCTACTCTTATCATGTATATAGTAGTTCTGATATGATTTGATTGCATCATTCGGCACTTTATATGTATCTGGCATTGCAAGAGTAGGTTCTGTAAAGATTCCTTTAGGAATATTCATTGGATCCAAATAAAGTGCAGACATTAATTTTTCACATGCATGTTTCTTACCATATCTATATGTGTATTCTTGCAAAAGATAAAACCACATGCGATAAAGCCAACGATAATTTTCTTTCGATTGTCTCACCCAAATAGCGGATGGATGATTAACATGACTTGCTTTATATAAAGTATGTTCAGATAATTCATCTTTCATGCGCCAACGTTGAATGTTACGATTGTTAGCAGTCTTATCAGTATACTGTTCGCCATCAAGCACACGGTGTGCAGTTGACATAAGTTGTGCATACTCAATAATCATTTTAACAACGTGTTTATCCAAATGCATTTTAGCGCACGTTGATGGATCAGGATCAAGATAAAAAATGTTCATATGAAATCGTAAGTCTTTTCAAAAATAGGACCATCACAAATATAAAGTTCTCCGTCAATACCTTGCATAAGATAATCACCAGCTTTGCCTTGCTTGTAATTACCTTCAAGTGTATTTACACGGAAATCTTCATCAATACGTTTAGCATGAATAACAATGGGACGTTTCATGCATGGTGACATATCTACAACGTTTTCAAAGGTATCAAATAATTTCATAATTTCTCCACAAGTGTTTGTTCGCCCAATTCTTTTCCAAACGACATGTTTTCATAGAACACACGTACAAGCCCCTTACGTGCAAGTGAAACACATGTCACACATGCACCAAAGTAATTTACATTTTCAGTAATATCTTCAATTGATTCACTCGGAACGCCTTCAGCACGGGATAACATTTCTGTCATCAATACAATATCTTCCATACCATCATTGAATTCGCTATCACCTTCTTCAATGATTTCAGATAGTATTTGTAAATTTTCATCGGAGATTTTTGTGAAGAATTTACCTAATGATAAGTACTGGTGTTTCATTAGCATTTTTGCTACGGATTTTGTTATGGGTAAAAGACCTTCTGCCTGAATAATCTTTTCCATGTCTGGATGCGAATTCTCAAAATCCATTGGGTCAGTCATTTAAATCTCCACGTATTTTAGTTTAAAGTCATCGGCACGAATTTCATAATTTATGTATCCACGTGGATTGCAAACAACCCTAGTAGTGCCAACCATGTAATCAAATTCTTCGTGCGTATGCCCATGTGTCCACAATTTGATTTGTGGATGATTCAAGATGAAATTATCTAAACGGCTACTGTATGCACCATTCATAATCACTTCGGTTTGATATCGTGGATGCGTAGATGCTTTGCTAGGCGCATGATGCCCAACAACAACATACTTGTTTGGATTCATGCTTGCAAGCATAGCAATAGTCGCTTGAATGTATTCTAACATTTTTTTATGATCTTGTACAGTATCTTCTGGCAAGAATTTAGCAGGACGCTTATGGAATTCTGCTTTCTGAATTGGCAGTCCATTCTCATCTAACTTAACATTGCCATCACCATCATATGCATTGACCATTGTTTTATATGAAACCATTTCGGTGCTGTTTTGAATGACACGAAAATCATTCATCACACCACGAATGTGTGCAAGTGTCACAGGGTCTTGTGCATTCATATCAGTCCACAATGTACCACCAATGAATGTTACATCATCAATCGTTACATGTTCTTTGTCGAGAATGTGTAGATTCTCAATATGTCCTAAGTACTTTTGCAAAATTGAAAACGTTTCAGCATAGTCACCATGATAGTGTTCGTGATTGCCTGCAACGTAAATCACTTTAGGAAATTGAAATGCACAGCGAGTAAAGAAATCAACATAACGTTGAGTCTTACCGCCTTTTACTATATTAGTAGTATTCGAATCGCTAAAATCAGATGCAACGCAAATATCGCCAGACAGTATTAATACGTCAGCGTTTTCTTCATTCTTCAAAATCAAATCACCAAACTCAAGGTGAACATCGGATGCAATAGCAATTTTCATTTTTTACTCTCAGTCTGTATGAGGTGGGAGAACATATTCTTCACCGAAATAAAATTCGAGTTTTTGAATAGTCTCATTTACATTTTTATGTAGAATACCAATTCCGCCTGCTTTAACAAATCCGTCAAGCACGTAATCGGTGTCATCAACAAGTATAATAGATGGATCAGCATATCTTGCTTTCAATCTACTGCCAGGACAAATATTTGCTTTATATGGAATACCATGTTCACATAACCAAGCAATTTTTTGTGCCGTCACTTCATTGTGATGTTTTAATCCACCACTAGATGATAGAATTTCAATTGTCACATTAGGAATAGTTTTCACATATGCTAATAGTTCTTGTCCGCCAGGATTCCAATCTAATGTGGCAAAGTTTTTGCCTTCAATAAAAGTATTCCAATTTGGAGAAAAGTTTTTTCTATCTCTAGATGTGCTAGGACTTTCATTGAATAATTCTTCGTATCGCTTATTAAACGAACAAAGTACACCATCCATATCTAAATATATTTTTGTTACATCCATAAAATCAATCCAACTACTATAGCAATTACAAGATATTCCATCAGAGTGAAATGTTGAATTAGTTTATAAAACCAATCGTATCGTAACAATCTTTGATATATGCTAAATTTCATTCTGACATTCTCGCAATTAAATCTTGTAAAACAGTTTCTATCTCAAAGCTAGGAATGCTTGACATATACTGAACGTATGTTACAACTTCAGTACCAGTCAAGCCAAAGTCCCATGCTTGAAGGATGTATCGTTCTATTACTGCACGGTCATCCATATCACTCCAATAATTTATGTTCTAATATATGCTTCAGCAAATGCACGGTCTTCGAAATCCTCAACGTCTGTATCGATTTCGTCTAACAGATTAACGGGTTTCTTTGCGGAAGACTTCGCCATTGCGTTCATAATTCCTTCGAGGGAATCGCCAGCAGGCATAGTAACAGGAGTAACTTTCTTCGCTTTCACGGGAGCCGCTTTAACAACGGGAGCCTTAGCAGTCTTAACTGCCTTCACTTTGACAGGTTTTGCAACAGGTGCAGTACCAGCGCCAACGAGTTCATAACTCACAACTGTACGGCCATCACGATTGGCACGAACAGCAAAGCCCGTGTTTTTTTTGATTTCCCACAGATAAGTAGAAAGTCGAGTCGCAACAATGCCATCAATCGCACGAATGGTGCTAACTGGAACTGGCGCAGTAGCGGCTTGCAAAACTTCAAAAATCTTTGTGTATTGTTGAACAGATTTAGTCATAATATAATTTCCTTAAAAAGAGTTAACTAAGAGATACATGGTAACACACCATGGGGTGTTTGTCAAGCGGTAACAACAAAAGGTTTGTTCCATTTGCCAACGTTGATATGAGCATAGTAAGCGGTATCGAAATAATCGGTCATCGCATCGCTACGGTCATAATAATCACCAGAATAAATCGCAGTAACGATTTTGGTCATTAGTTCTTTTGCTTTACCAGAATAGTGATCCCGATAATGATAATGATTCACTTGGTCGTAACCACTTTTATTGGGTTGAAAACCACGTGCCACTTGATAAGAGTCACGGCCGCAAGTTTCGTTTGCGTTCGCAATAAAGTCAACGGGTGCGGACTTGATTGTGCATGTAATAGATAAACTATCGCAACGCAGGGAATATTTAACGCCAGTACCTTTAAGTGCGGCATCCAAGTTTGCTTTAATCTTCGCTTTACGTTCTTGATTCATATAAGCCATGTTTAATTCACTCCATAAAAAATACAGTCTTCATCATACGAATCGGATTCATACGTCATCGTATCGTAGTAAGCATTCATAGTATCACGGAATGCTTGGTAAGTCAAGTCAATTTCTTCTTCTTGTTGGGTTAAAGCAACAGTCTGTAATTCAACGTTTATCAAATCAATATTCATAATTAGTCCTTAATCTCACAACCAACACCTTAAGTATCGCATGAAAACCACCGCCTGTCAAGGGTTTTTTTGGTAATGTTGCAAAAAAGAGACAGAATTAGGGCGGTTTTGGGCGGCTTTTAGATATAAGTTGATGCTAGAGTACATCCGAACCCTCAGAGGCGCCCAAACGGCGGTCTAGACAGTTCCTCCGTAGTAAGGAATCAGCAATTCTAAAGCGGCAATGATTTTGATGTGGTTTGTAACATCTTCTGGATGTAACCATTTACCTTCTTTAAAATCTTCAATGTCTTTTTGCAAATATTTTAATTGATCCTGTAACACCAATAGAGTAATTCTGTCTGCGGTATCAAAGTCAATTGTAAGTCCGTTACTCATAATTCACCTCAAAAATGTTTTGGTTATTTTATCTGCACAGTAATGACCATCCTTGCCATTGTCGCCCATATCTTCGCAAATGTTTATGCATTCTGTTAAAATTAAATCTGCAAATTCTTGAAGTCGCACATGACTAATACAATGCTCTACCTGTGCCTTTATGGCAAGTTCTTTAAGTCGTTCATTCATTCTTCTTCTCCAAACTCTTGTGTTATTTGATTCACCATATCACACATGCAACTAAAACAAGTTGGACAGAATGATACACTTAGCATACCAAAGTAGCCGTGTATGCCGCCTTCTTCATCCGTGAATGAACAATTACAGATACTACATTTATTCATGCGAATTCTTCAATATCAAATTTAGTCATAACGATTTGACCCTTTACTTTCTTAGGATAGAATTCGGGTGTTGTCATTGTCTCTGCAACAAGAATCTTACCGAGTGCGATCCATTCAACAAGCGGCATTGAAATGTCAGTATACGTTTCGAGATATTCTTGGCATTCGGCAAAAGTTTCGAATTGCTTTGAGTCAAGTGTGTTTGTCAATTTTGGTTTTGCGAGTAACATAATTTATTCCTTATAAACAAGTGAGGAGGTACCATCGTATCGTGAAATGTCTTCGTTCCATGAAGGTGGTTGTCCGCACTCAAAATGCGCTACATCACGACCTTCAATGTCTTCTTCAACATTCAAAATATCAACTTCATCGGTGTAGTGCCAATCGTGGCACCATTCACAATAAACTTTAAATCTATCTTGTGCCATTTGGCGTTTGCTTTTAAAGCCTGTCATGTTCACTCCGCAGAAACTGGGTCTAAACAAAATTGTGCAAACTCTTCCCATGTACCTTCGAACAATGGTTCTTGGTCATATGGACTTTCACCATATGGAAAATCGTGATACACAATCACTTTGTTTTCGTATACGTGATATTCATAATCTTGGCTGTAGTCACGTCCAGTCATTGGTGCGTAGATATAAATTCCACCAACACCATGTTTCAATTGAACAACTAATTGGGCGGCAAGACAACCCATGCCATTTGCCTCAGCAGAATTTTTATCACTATACCCATTGACTAGGGTTTTAGAATTTAAAAACTGAGCCAGTTCGTGGCCATGCCCTGAGGGATAGCCATCGAATTGCCGATAGATACACATGATTGGTTCATTAGTTCCGTCATCGGAATTAGAACCATCGTACACAAAAGTTAAAGACCGAGTACCCATTACATATTCTCCTTTGCCATATCATAACCATTCATAAAATCATCATTGGAAAACAACAAGTCATTCCAACGCTTCTCAACAATTTTCTCAACCCATTCAACTGGACAGCCAACTTGCTCTGCAATTTCTTCGCAAAGCATAACTGTAGTGTCTAGTATCTCATTAATTTCAATTTCAATATCGCTCATTATGCATCCTCACGCATTACACTAACACCAATCAACATGCCGATTAGACCGACAATTGCAATCATCATTAAAGTAAACAAGTCGGCATCGGGATTCACTTCAATACCACCAACGGCACCAAAGACAATTAGAAAACTAACAAGCATTATAATAGAACCACGCATTAATTCCAACTCCTAACATTAAGTACTTCAATTTCAACAAATTCATCTTCAACACCATCAGGTATTTGCTTTTCAATGGTATTAGCAAAATACACAGCGGCATCATTATTATCAAATGCCTTCAAATTGACCCAACCATTTTCAGGACTAAAACTCTTAACGATATAAACTTCCATCTTAATCTCTTTTCAACTGAACAAATTCTAGTATAGCACAATGGGAAACAATGTCAACAACTATTTTCAAGACTGTTGTTTTCTTGCAACACCAGAAATTTGCCACAATTTCTCTTCACCTTCATAATCGTATGCGTGGACAAAAAGTTTTTGTCCGTATGCTTCGATAGTACCCCAATTATCATAAACATTATTCGGGTCTGGTTCTACAGTAACGTTCCGCATAATTTCACAATACCCTTTTTGTCCCGTAGGCAATTTGCTTTTAAAATATTTGTAATTATCGGGATAAGTGATAAAGATTTTAGATTTCATTTTAAGCGGCCATCAACATAATAGTAGGGTATTTCACAAAACCAGTGGTGTCTTTTTTTGCTTTGCCTTTTGCATACAAACCAACCACAACACCTTTAGGGTCAAGGAAACGCAAATCGGATTCGTCACCATTGAAAACTGGCATACCCATATAAGTCTCAGGCATTGGCAAAGTTTTCTTAATACCGAACACGGTAGCAACATTATAACCTTGTTGGATTGCTTTAGCAACATCGGCATCATTGCCGTCAGCGGCAGAGAATGTCAAATGGTAGTTAGCGATATCAACAATTTTACGACCAAGAATCTTGGTGTAGTCATAGAATTGGACTTCAGGAAAAGCGGTGAACATGTTACGGAACAATTTTCCGTTACGAACAACTTCATACTTTTCGAATGCAAGGTCGGAAGTACCATTCAAACGGAAAACAGGAACAAGGTTCATCCGTTTGCTTTGCTTAATTGCTAATTCAATATCGGCAACCAGCAGGTTCATAAATTGAATACGGTCTTCGAAAAACATTTTGGTTTTACGAATACGTGCTTTTTGAATAACGTTAGTGGTCTCACCACGCTTAAACATACCACCACGACCAGCAGTATTCAAACAAGCGGCAGTACAACCAGCGGTACGTTTTGCACAAGTTTCATAACCACTCAAATCGGCGGGAGCCAAATGCAGAATGTAGGTGTTGTACCCTTGGGACATTCCCTTGAGGACTTTAGGATTTCCAGTAGAAAGTAATTTCATTTCATTTCGCCATAAAAAAGATTTTTCACGCTATCGTAAAATTTAGGACTTTTCACGCTATCATAAACGCTGGTGGAATCACCGTGGTCAACTAAACGATAAACATTCCAACTAACATCAAGTTTAGATGCCGCTCTAGCCAATGCATTGTTGAAGGAAGGCAAATCACTAAACATGATTTTTGCTTCGCCCCAATAAAATGTATTAGTTTTGGAGAATTTAATTAATGTCGCTGTTTTCGTTTTCATATAATTTTTGTTTCTTTTCTTAATCTCTAGACTCTAGTATAACAGAATCGGCAAACATGTCAACAACTATTTTCAATAATGTTGTAGAAAAACAACTATTTTTGATACTGTTTTCTAACACGTTTTCGCTTCTTTTCTCAATCTCTAGACTCTAGTATACCACAGTAGGAACATATGTCAACAACTATTTTCAGAAATGTTGCAGAAAAACAACGAAAAAAACCGCCTTTTGGGCGGTTTTTCTAGTCTCGGAGGGGTAGATGTACAGTCTAAAGCGGAAAGCCGCCCAAAAGCCTGGTTATGGGGTCTGTTTGTGCCAATTTTTGATTGCTTTTTCTAAGTCTTTGAATGCTTCATCCTCTTCGGTACTAGTAACTGTACATGTAGTACCTTGGTTCACAGAACCATTTATCGTGATATTATTGAACATGGTGTCCATGCTATTATCATTATTCACAAATGTTGTTTTTGTTTTCACAAATGGTTGTCCGTTTTCAAATCGATATTCTTCCTCTTCGGATTCCATATCTTCTTCATCCCTAACTGCATCAAATACAGTTTCGAATTTTTCATACAAGGTAGAATCGATATCGTCAATCATAGTTTCCATTGTGTAGATTGCAGACTGCAATACTTTAATGTCTACGTAGTTTTCTGTACCAGCAACAAGAAGTTTAAAGAGATTTTTAAATTCTCCGACTCGAATGATTGCTGTTTCTAAATCATTTAATTCGCCCCAATGTTTCATATTGACTCCAATTTAATTTGTTGATTGTGTCGTGGTTGTTCACGAACGGACTCTTTGATAGTGTTTTGAAATTTACTAACACTACTATCTATAAGCATAGCAACTCCAGAAGTTCCAGCAGTCGCTAAAAAAATTCCAAATGCAATTCCACTTAAAAATTTAATCATGCTATAGTCCACTCCATCTCATCACGAATCTCTACAGATTCTGCACCATCATATTCGTGAATTCGAAAAGCGGTACCAACAGGCAACCATTGAATTGTCAAAAAGTCTGCACCACCACAGTATGTGCGTGGATAAACAGCAGTAACATATGATTCAATTGCTTCTTCTGAATCTCCACGTTCAACCATAGTGACTAATGTTGGATCAAACAGCATAAAGTCACGATTATCTTCTTCGCCATTATATGCCCATGAAGACCAACCAGCACCAAATCCTGGAGACACTAGTACTGCAACTTTTCCATCACGAATAACTTTATTCATTAGTCCACCTTCATCGCATTCAATTCACTAATTTTTTGTGCTTCGATTTTATCTGTTTGTTTGTCTAACTCACGGAAAGATTTAGATGCACGTAACTGAGCATAGAGTGCGGCATTACGTTGTACTTCAGCAAGCATAATTTTGTTTGATTCATCAGCAGAGAAACGTAGTCGAACAAACGAACGGAAACCAGAACCTTCTTTCACTACCATAAAGTTTTGACGTTGCACACCAACTAGATTTACTTTAGCAACAATCAATCGTGTAGTACGTTCGATATCAGCATTAGCAACACCTTTACCTAGCACACCAGATTCAACTGCAAAGTCTTTCATCATAGCACTAGTGTATGAAGAATAATTAGATGCAAGTTCACGTTTAGCAGACAACATTGCTTTGTCTACAGAGA
>Ga0214921_10010280_pt1 | contig 11610 bp, 15 predicted proteins | sample LL1505_MetaG_FD_177992 | JGI IMG/M metagenome (GOLD analysis project Ga0214921, IMG submission 177992) | Freshwater microbial communities from Lake Lanier, Atlanta, Georgia, United States - LL-1505 | ecosystem: Environmental > Aquatic > Freshwater > Lake | place: USA: Georgia | collected...
CATACAATTCATTCTTCATTAAATCTCCAAATCCAATTATTAAAATATTATACTTATTTTTAAAATATGGATATAATACTTTTTCAGCAATGTAGTTTTTTCCAGATCCCATCTTTCCCGATAATCCAATAATTTTCATTTAATAATTTATAAATATTTATTTATCTTTATCTATCTCTATTCCAACCTCTTTATCTTTAATACTTGGTAACTCAATATTTTGATTATTACCAATCAATCTATCAACACTCCTTTTAATATAATTTAATGGTGTTTTTAATACTGTATAAGTATCTTCAATAAAAACAATATGTTCATCCATTTTATTACAAGATGAATCTACTTTCTGTAATTTCATATTGATTTCATCTACTTTTTTATCTAAGTTAATAAGAAGTTTTTCTATATTATTTAATTGACTTTTTATTTCATCCATATTATATACTTAATTATTAAATTTATCTAATAATAATAACAAACCTCCAATTACACTAATATTTTTTAATAAATTAATTTTCTGTTTTTCAAATGGAGATAAATGAAATAATAAAGACGCTAAAATTGTAAATCCAATTAATCCTAATACAGAATAATATGCATATAATTTATTTTTGTTTGTTAATGAAGAATATAAGATTAATGATGCTCCAACCAATTCTAATAAAACAACTATTACAATAGCTAATGTATATAAGAAGAATGGTAGATCTAAATTAACTTTACTTTTTAATAATTCTGCAGTTCCATTAATATTAAACATTTTTCCATATCCAGAATTAATAAATAATAGTAATATCAATAATGAGGCAATAAACAAAGTATTCATAATATATATTATTAATATATATTATTTTTATAAAAGAATTATACTTCGTGACTGATAATAGAATTATTATTTGATTTAATAATATTTGCATTAATATATTCTTTTTCATAATCACTAAATGAACCATCATAAATAGTATCATCATCTGTTGTAATCTCTTCAACAATCTCTTCATCAAAAAATAATTCAACAATTTCAATAATTTTTGTAGATTTATTATTTTCATTACACCAAAATTCAATAGTTTGTTTTAAAATTTTTAATCTATTATTCCATTCATTTTCATATTTTTTGTTAATACAACATATTCCTAATTTATTTATTTGCCAACAAGAATTTATTAATTTATTTTCTTTATTTTTATATGAATCTGGATTAAATCTTATAAATATAATTGGTCGATGTCCAAGATCTTGTGAGATTTCCATAATTCTTTTATTTTCACAAATTTCATCATAATTTTTATGTTGTGTTTCATCTATTTCTATAATTATTATGTGATATCCTAAATCTAGTAATAAGTCTGGTCTTCTTTTTGAACATCCATCTTCAATCTTTTTGTCTGATATCCAAGAATATTCAATAAATTCTTTTAATATGAAATCTGATACTGTTTTTTCTTTTGTTTTATAATTTCTTGAATTGGATTCATTTGGAAATAAATGGATATAACAGTTTAGACAGTATCCGTTATATCTTTTGTTTTTACGTGTTATGCAATTAGGTGTTTTACATAATGCTGATCCTCCACATTGATAACATCTTGATTTTCTAATATCATGTTTACAAAATGCGGCTCCATCACATTCCTTACATATTTTTTTTTGTTTATTATGTTTACATAATGGTGAATTACATTCTATACATAATGATTTTTGTTTTTCATGTTTACAATATGTAACACCATAATCACATTCTTTACAATTATATTTTATTTTCTTATGTCTACATAATTCTGAACCATTGCATTCATAACATTGTGATTTACGTTTATTATGTTTACATACTTCTGACCCACCGCATTCTCTGCATCGGGATTTACGTTTATCATGTTCACATTTTTTGTGAATATTTTTTATCATATATTAAAATTATAAATAGACTTGTAATTTATTTTTTTTCAATTTTTATAAATAAAAATAATATAGATATATTATTTTTATTTATAAAAGAATAGGTTACATTTGTAACCTTCGCACATAAATGTGCTTTTTTGCGAGGAACGGGATTCGAACCCGTGCGGGTTGCCCCAAAGGATCTTAAGACCTTCACCTTAACCAGCTCGGTCATCCTCGCTCGCACATAAATGTGCTGTTTTGTCTGGAACGGGATTCGAACCCGTGCGAAATTAATCAGTAGATCTTAAGACTACCACCTTTACCACTCGGTCATCCAGACACTCTTATTATATTTATCAATCAAAAAGTTTGTTTTTCAATTTTTTTTAGTATTTATTTATAAATCCTAATCAAAAAATTAGGACGAAGTCTCAATTTTTTTTAGTATTTATTTATAAATCCTAATCAAAAAATTAGGATGAAGTCTCAATTTTTTCCCTCCCTAAGCAACAGGGTAAGAAGCAGACATTTGGATACCGCATTGTCCACTTGGGTTGAACTTAGCACCACGTCCAAGGAGGATATATCCATTCGCTCCCCAGTCAGCACCCCAAGAGTTCTTGACAATCCAGTAATCTCCACCCTTGGCATCAGTACCATAACCAACCGCAAGAACACCGTGGTCAAGTTGAGTTCCGCAGGCAGATGTCATTACACCTCCAGTATAGTATTGGAAGACAGATTGATCTGCCTCAACTGCTACAGATACTGGTTGTTGAACAACTGCTGTCATTAAGGCTGTCTCAGAATTTACTGGTACATCCTTGTATCCAGAAATTGTGGATACAGATGGAACAGTCTTGCATGTTCCATCCTTTGCAGTGTAAGGATAAGATGCCTCTGATCCAATACCCTTGTTCTTGATTACATATTCAAATGCATAGTCCATTAATCCTCCATTGCATCCTTGGTTGCCTTCTGCACCAGAGCAATCAACTAATTGTTGCTCAGATACACTGACTAACTTTCCAGACTTGAGGAAAACTGCTCCCTCAATAGAACCTGTTGATGAGAATGCCCAGCAAGAGCCACATTGTTGTTGGTTCTTAACTGGGGTAACTGCACCATGAGCAGTCCAGTTGACAGATGCAGGAAGAGCCATTGAAGCAACACGTTCAAAGTTTGTTTGAGGACGTTGAGACATTCTGCAAGATGAAAACATGTTCTTAAATTCTTGAGGGGACATGGCAGTAAACTTATTTACTCCCATTGTCCATGTATGATTTCCAAGATTGTGTCTTGCGATGACACCAACATTAGAATCATAGATATTCTTACGCATCATCATTTCATCCGATGTAGGATATTCAAATCCATAGGTATCCATCCATTCAAAGAATGAAGGATATGCTACAGATTGAACTACAACACTTAAAAGTGCAATGGCTGAAAGAAGAAACATATTTATACATTCTTATAATTTCAATTCCTTATATATTTTATTTTATATAAAAGATTCTTATTATAACAAGAATGAGTTATATATTTTTTTACGAAAACTATGATATTTATAAGACAGAACAGTTATGTGCCTCACTGTATAGATTAATGGAGACAATATTAATTGCCAAACACTTAAAGAAAATTCTTGTTTTACCAAATTTTTATTTTACCCCTAGAAACAATGAATTAATTACTAGCACAAATAATTTATGTATTGATAGAATGGAATTAATAGATATATCAAATATTTTACAAATGGATAAAATAAAAGAAATTTGTGAATGTATTAGTTTATCAGAATATATGAAATTAAAAGTTAAATCAACAATTATAAGTAAACCAAATGATGATATTCCATTAGTAAAAAAGAAGTATCATACAGTATATGGTATTTTAGAAATTGATAAACAAATTGAAATTGACTACAGTTCTTTAGATCTTTTAAATTTTGCGAATAGATATGAGTCTTGTACACATTTAATAATTCACAATTACAATAGAATGGGAAATCCATTATGGTGTAAGAGTAATAAGATAAACTATTATAAAATTCGTAATAGTATTAAATTCAATGAATATTATTATACAAAAGCAAACCCTGTACTTGATTTTGATAATACTCTTATGGTTCATTGGAGAAGAGGAGATTTTAAATTATCTCAAGGTGATACAGAAGAAACAATTGCGTATTATAAAAAGTATAATGAATTGAGTTCAGTAGATAATTTATCAAAGAATATTTTATATAGATGTTTAGAGAATAATTTAAAGTCTGTATTTTTATTAACAAATGAAACAAATGATGAAGAATTAAATAGATTAACAACTATTTTGGATGGATTTAATATTGAAACAATTGTATATACAGCGTCATTAGATAACACATTTTTAAAGTATTTAATAACTGACATATGTGGAATAATAATTGGTTCCAAGTGTAAATATCAACTTCACGGATATGGGCATTACGATAGAATGTCTCAATATGGAAGATGGATTATTGAGGAGAATATGGAGAATAAAACATATTTTCTTGAATAATTTATTATAAATTTTTAGTCATTTTCCAAATCATTTTCTTCTCGGAAATTCTTAAAGGACTTTCTACTACATAACCATTTTTTTTATAATATAAAACGAGTGATTCTTCACACCATAAATTTGCCGAATCAAAACCTAATTTTTTAATATATTTTTCTCCATATTTAAGGGATTTTTTTCCAAATCCCTTATTTCTTAAATTTGGGTTGACAAAAAGATGGGATATAAATGGGGAGAAGTTTTCAGTATCAATTGCAAATGTTGAAACAAAATCACCGTCATCATCGAACAAGACAAAAAATATATTCATTTTATCTTTAAAATTATATAATAAAAAGTTTTTAACACCAATCATTGACGTAATTTTTTTAAGTAAAAAATCATCTTTCCATATTTTAATAAATTCTGAACATATTAAATCTTTAACATTTTCGGGACAATTTTTGAATTGTAAGATTCTTCCTTTAAAATTACTCATATTAATATTTTTATTTGGCATTTTTAACGTTGCTTCATCTGGTTGTTTATTTAATTTAAGGATAATATTTTCAATATCAGTTTGTTTTTTCTTTTCTTTTTTTTGTTCAACAAAAACTGGACTAATATCACCATATCCTTTAATTGGAACAAGTCCTAATTCTATATTTCTATTAAGTTCAGTAAATTTTGGATCTTCATAATTTGTTTCATTAAATTCTTCGAAAGTATTTCCATTATCCATTCCTGGTAATGTTTTAACCATTTTTAAATTTTTTTTGTTATTTAATTGGCGTCTAGATTGATCTCTAGAATTATTTTGTGCATAACGGGGATCTTCTGAAAATAAATTTGGCATATGATTTGTTAATGGTTGCATATAGTTTAATTGATAAAAAGCATCTTTTTTACCTTTTGTAAGACCTTCAAGATTACTTATGTTTGCGGTATCATTTTTATAATTTTTCATTTCACTTAATTGTTCTTCTAATAAAGATTGTATTCTTGTTTTATCACTAGTTGATTCAATTTCTGAAAATTTACTCATTTTATATTTTAAATTATATTAATTTTATTAGATTTGAATGAAAAAAAATATAATACTAAATTATATATAATGACTATATTCATTGATAAAAGATTATACATTGCTCAATCACCAATTACAGGCGCAGAATGGGGCGTATTTACAGATTCATTTATACCAAAAGGAACAGTAATTGAAATTGCTAGAACATTAAAATTAGATAATAATCATTTATTTCAAAAGAAAAATATATTAAATGATTATGTTTTTAAATTAAATGAAGATAATTCATTGATCGCATTAGGTTTTGGAAGTTTATACAATCATTCAGATAATCCACATGTAACATATCATGTAACTGATGGTCAAGTAACTTATACAACTGTTAGAGATATATTTGCAAATGAAGAAATATTTGTTTCTTATGGGGATAATTGGTGGCAAAATAGAAAAATAAAACCTGGTAAATAAAAATATTATAAAGAAAAATTATGTATTTATATTATGAATGATATATTTATAGATAAGAGATTGTATATTGATAAGTCGCGTATCGAAAATGCTGGATATGGTGTATTTACTGAATCATTTATTAAAAAAGATACAATTATTGAAATTTCCAAAATATTAAAAGTAGCAAATAGTAATGTATTTCAAAAAGATAATATATTAAATGATTATATTTTTAAATTTGATGATAATCATTCAGGAGTTGCATTAGGATATGGAGGTTTATATAATCATTCAGATAATCCAAATATTAAATATACTATAATAGAAGATAAAATAATTTTTCAAGCAATAAGAGATATATTTACAAGAGAAGAAATATGTAACTCATATGGAAAACAGTATTGGGAAATAAGAAAAAACAAATAAATACATATAAATATATATTACTATATTTATATATATGAGTTTAGCTGTTATAACACCAACAATTGGATCAAAATATTTAAAGAAATGTATTGAAAGTATAAATAATCAAACAAATAAAAACTTTACATATTATATTGTAATAGATGGATCTAAATATAAGGAAGATGTTTATAATATTTTAAAAGATATTGAATTACCTGAAAATTTAAAAATAATGCCACTAGATGAAAATACAGGAGCAAATGGGTGGAATGGTCACCGTATATATATTGCAATGTCATTTTTAATTAATACTGAATACATAATGTTTTTAGATGAGGATAATTTTTTAGAACCAAATCATGTAGAGTCTATTTTAGAAATAATAAAAGAAAAAAGAATTGATTGGACATTTGCTTTAAGAAATATTGTTGATAAGGATGATAAATTTATTTGTCAAGATAAATGTGAAAGTTTAGGATATTTACATCATGTATGGAATAATCCAAATGATCATTTAGTTGATGTTAATTGTTATTGTATTAAAACAGAAATATTTAGAAAGCATTGTTTAGAATTTTATAAAAAAGCTCGACCTGTAAATGATGATGAAGTTGATAGAGCATTATTTAAAAAATTAGTTCAATATAAATGCGTATCAACACGTAAATATACAGTAAATTATAGAGTTGGTAATCGTTCAGATAGTGTTAAAGCTGAATTTTTCATTGAAGGAAATAAAAGAATTTCTATAAATTTAAAAGAGAATTTGTATATTTTTCATTTGGATCAGGATTGGACAGATAAATGTTTATCAACAAATAAACTTGATTATGAATCTTTAAAATATTTATATGAAGATGGTAATAAAGCAATGTTATTTCCATTAAAAGAAAAATTTAATCTTATCAATGGATATACAAATCCGATTCCAGCAAATTCAATATGTTTTATAACATTAATGGATTATAGAATATTACCAGATTTTATAATAAAAAGAAAAGATTTATATATAATTGCTTATTTATTAGAAGGACCAAATTCATGGCATAAATATAATTATGATTATAACGTTCTTAAGTATTTTGATAAAATAATAACATATTGTGATTCTATGATTAAACTTCCAAATGTTGAATATTTTCCATTTGTTTCACGGTTTGATAAAATTCATTTAAAATATATACAAAAGAATAGAAAGTATGATAAAAGTGTAGGAATGATATTAGCAAATCGTCAAAATAATGAAGTATATGAAATTAATGGAGTTAAATTACAAAGATTAGATTATTTAAGAAAGAAATTTGCTATCTTTTTAGATAATCTAACAGTTCGTGGTAGTGGATGGGATGAAATTGAACATTATAAATATATTAAAGTTGAAAATGTTCAGAATCGTATGATAGATAATACAAATATATTTGATTTTTATAAAAAATTTAATTTTGCACTTATTGTAGAAAATTGTGATGCTGAAAATTATGTATCAGAGAAAATATATGATGCATGGGTAGCAGGATGTATTCCAGTATATTATGGTAATAATGATAAAATAAATTTACCGAGAGATTGTTATATTGATATTAAAGATTTTAATAATATAGAAGAAGTTAATTTATATATTAATAAGATGGGAAGAGAACATATTGATATATATTATGATAATATAAATGAAAATATTATATCAATATTAGAAAAAGTTTCACCTGAGAAATTATGTGAAAAGATTATAAGTATGATTTAATTTCTTCGGTTTCTCATATGCATTAATGTTTGTTTTTTAATCAAGTCTAAATCAACATATTGATCATTAATAATTTCATATTTAAATTTAGAATCCATAAATACAGGTCGTTTTGGAAATCCATTATATTCAGTTGAATAACATGTATTATTATCAGAACTTAAGTTACATTTTAATGCTAAATAATAAAATAAGTTATCAATTACATGAATTTCGGAGGCTTCTTCAATTACACTAATATAATCTAAAATTGGTTGTTGGACAAATAATTTGGCAATTTCATAATATTCATGTTTTGGATTATACATATTTTCATCTGGACAAATAATAATTTTATTTGTTTTTAAATCAATTTTATGTGTATATATTGTATTTTTAAGACTTAAAAAAATAAATTGTTTATTATGATTTTTTAAATTTTTTAGCATATAAAAATTATTATTAATATTATCCATTTTAATATTATAATCATTATAAATAGAAAAATCAAATCCTAGTTCAGTATAAAAACATATAGGATATGTTACTAAGTCATAGTTAGGATTTTTATGTAATCCGATCATTTTAACTTCATCATACATTTGATTTAAATAATCGAATGATTCTTTATTTTCTTGATAATATTTTATATCATCAAGTACATAAAATTTTATATTTGGAATATCTAATAGTAATAATTTAATATTTTCTAAATTGAATTTTATTACTACTAGAGTAATTTCAAAATCTTTTGCATAATGTTTTATAATTGAAAGAATATTTAAAACATCAACTATTTCAAAATGAGGATAAAATATCATAGTTCTAATAAATGATTCCATTAATTATTATATATATAAAAAAATTATTGGTTTATCTCACATTCTATATTTTTATATGTATCTGGAATATCATATAACATATTATGATATTTATATATGATACATAATTGATAATTTCTTGTAATATATGCTATAACAGTTTCATTATTTCTTCTCCATAATAAATATCTTATTTGACCAGGCTTTCTTATAATCAATTCAATCGCTACTTCTTTATTTACAATACATGAATATGTCGGAATTATATTAAATGTAATTTCAATTCGATTAGATTCTAATGAGTCTAATGTCAGATATTCAGTCATTTTTTATGATATATTAATAAATGATTAAATTTAATATATTTCAATTTTTTATAAATCTTTTTTTTTTAAGATTTATAAAAAATTGAAATATTTTTAGTATATTATTACCTTTAAGATTTTTACACTCCATCCAACTAGCGATACCTACTCTCTCAAAATGTCGCTCGTCATCTTCTGGGTTCTCTTCCTGATCTTTGCTGCCGTCGTCTACGTGATGACACCTACCAGGGAGCAGCGCATCAAGCGTGACGCCGAGGCTCTGTACGCCAAGGCGAGAGCCGAGGGAACTCTCCACTCAATCATTGATGAGCTTCTGGATCCGATGAACGGACTCACCTCATACGATATGGAGGTGATTAAGGCTTTCGAAAGGCTTTGCTCGCAAAACGAGTAATGTGAGAAAAATACAAACTTTAATTTATTAAAATTTGTTTATTTCGTATATCCTATAATATTATAATACTAAAAAATTGAAATTTATTTAGAATATTGGTACCTTTAAGATTTTTACAACCCTCAACGCAACTCACTACACCTACTCTATCAAAATGGCGTCCATTTCCGAGCAGCCCAAGTCCAAGGAGCAGCGCATCATGGACAAGGCAGTGGAGCTGTACTACGCCGAGATCAAGGACAAGGCAGAGCGCGAGGCGAGCGGCATCTACTACCCGCAGCGCTCCATCACTGGCGGCAAGCAGTACCCCACGTACGTAGGCCTCAGCCTGCGGATTGACCGCACTCCGACTGACGAGGAGTGCGAGGTCGACATCATGCTCTACAAGCTTCGCCACGGCATCCTCACGATCGTCGACGGCAAGGTGGTGTAGTAAGTAAAAACACAAACTTTAATTTATTAAAATTTGTGTTTATAAATCAATATCTGTATTTAATCTCTGTATTCATTCTCTTGAATCTGTCTAGCAACATTTTCATCATCTGATACATCCATTATTTCAATAGGAATATCAACTTCTGTTAGTTTAAAAATGTCTTTTATAATTAAAGAAATCGTCTTGACATTCTCTAAATTATTTTTATGTTTCTCATGCATTTTATTTAATACTTCAACAAGAGAACTCATTTTTTCTTGCAATATAGAAAGTTTATTATGTTTCTTAACAAGATCAATAATTGATTCAATTTGTGATTCCATCATTTTAAGAATTTCAATCGCGTCATATGATTCTTCTAGTTCAATCAATGACGCATCAATACTTACCAAGAATGACAATACGTTATCATTTTCTTCATTAAATTTCATTTCTTCGGCAAGTTTAGTAGATTCTTCTTCTTCCTTTTGCTTAATATGTCTCTCATATTTCATTCTTGCGTGATCTCTATATTCAGATATGGAAGACATCTTTTATAAATATAATGAGTTATATTTATAAGAATTGGTATTTTCAATTTTTAGGCTGAAGGCTCAATTTTTCATTCATATATAAAAGGATCAATCTCTATAGATTCAAAAGTAATATTACATATATTCTCTGTATCTTCAATAACTTCATAATCAACTTTATGATCTTTTGCCAACATTTTTTCTTGTAAGTCAAGTAAATAGTCAAATAATTCTTTTCCTTTATTCCATTTAGAAATATTAGCTATTAATAATTTACCATTAAATACATTAAATATACCAATTCTATTTATAATGTAGTTCTCATCTCTTAACATTTGAGTATAGCATAATAATTGTAATACCCATTCTATTTGAACAAAGTTTTTTTCAGAACATTTATAATCAATTAATAAATCATCACATACTAAATCACATTCACCATTATATATATCATATTTGACATATTTTTTACAATCAACTCTTTTAAATTTTTTTATATATGGAATAAAATTTTGTTTAATTAAATTTATTAATAATGAATATTCACTAATATTTTCATTTAAAATTTTAACATATAACATTCTTAATCTGTTATCAATAATAGAATTACATTTTGATACATTAAAAACATCAGGTAAAATATCAATAGTTTTATATGTATGATCTTTAAATTTTGTATAAGAATCTTTAATAACATTTAATTGTTCTTTATCATAATTATATTTTGATAAGAATATATCTTCATCTGCTACATTATAATCTTTAATATGTTTTTTTAGATAATCAACTAATTGTTTGATAGATTGTTTATCATTTTCTTCAATTTGTTTAATACATTTTTTTGCTTCAAAAGTTTTAATAGAATCATTATTTTCAAAATTATCAACATTTTCTAAAATTTTAGTTAGATTGTATTTGAAATTGTATTTGTATTTATTGATTAATTTTGTTTGATCATTATTTAATAGAATATTATGTAAGACTTTAAAAGCAGCATGATCAACTATATCTTGTTTCTTTTCTTCTAATATAAAACGTGTAATAATAGTATCAAAAAAGTGTCCATATTCTGTATATAAATTTTCTCTTTTAACAAATTTTGACCATAC
>Ga0214921_10010281_pt1 | contig 11610 bp, 9 predicted proteins | sample LL1505_MetaG_FD_177992 | JGI IMG/M metagenome (GOLD analysis project Ga0214921, IMG submission 177992) | Freshwater microbial communities from Lake Lanier, Atlanta, Georgia, United States - LL-1505 | ecosystem: Environmental > Aquatic > Freshwater > Lake | place: USA: Georgia | collected 2015-05-28
GCATATCGCCGTCTCCGCCCTGCAGGAGGCAGCCGGTCTGCGCTTCACCCATATTCCCTATCGCGGCACCGGCCCGATGATGACCGACCTCATCGCCGGCCAAATCCAGATGACCATGACCGGCGGCCCACCCGCCCTGCCACCGATTCGCGCCGGGCAGATTCGCGCCCTGGGCGTCTCCGCCCTTGCCCCCGTGCCAGCCGCGCCCGAGATCCCCGCCATCGCCGCCACCGTGCCAGGCTTCGAGGCATTGCAATGGTACGGCGTGGTGGGCCCCGCCGGCATGCCCGGCAGCGCCGTGGCGCGCATCAACACCGCCATCCACACCATGCTGCAAGAACCCGAAACCCGCGCCCGACTGGAACCCGAGGCCGCCGACCCGGCCCCCGGCACACCAGAGGAATTCGGCCGCTTCATCAGCGCCGAAAAGGCGCGATGGGGAGCGCTGATCCGCCGGGCCGGGGTGAGAGCAGACTAAGGCCCCGCCCTACCCGGCCTTGGCGCGCAGCCGGATCAGCGCCAGCACCGTGTCGATGATAGGCGTGGGCAGTTCCACAATCCGCCCCAACTCCGCCACCGCGCCCACCAGCGCCTCATATTCCATCGGCCGGCCGCGCTCGAGGTCTTGCAGCATCGAGGTTTTATGCGCGCCCACCGCGCCGCCGCCCTCGATTCGCTTATCCACGCCAATGGGGAATTTCACCCCAAGTTTTTCCGCCACCGCCTGAGCTTCGAGCATCATGGCGCGGATGACGGCGTGGGTGCCATCATCGCGCACCATGTCTTCCAGCGTGGCCAGGGTGAGGGCCGAGATCGGGTTGAAGGAGAGATTGCCCCAGAGCTTGACCCATATCTCATCGCGAATCCGCGGCCGCACCGGCGCCTTGAGCCCCGCCGCGATGAAGCATTCGGACAATTTGGTCACCCGGTCCGAGCGCGAGCCATCCGGCTCGCCCAGGGTAAAGCGGTCACCCTCGAGCAATTCGATAACCCCCGGTTCGGGCACTTCGGCAGCGGGGTAGACCACGCAGCCAATGGCGCGCTCAGGGCCCCAGACCTGCCATTGCACGTCATCAGGGTCGATGCTGCGCACCCGCATATCGCGGTAAGCGCCATCAAGGCCGTAGAAATACCACCAGGGCACGCCATTGACCGCCATCACCACGGCGGTGTTCGGGCCGATCAGCGGCGCCATGGCCGGCACGGCCGCGGGCACGGAATGCGCCTTGAGGCCCACCACAACGTAATCCTGCACGCCCAATTCAGCGGCATCGGCCGAGACCCGGGGGTGGGTGACGCTCTCCTGGCCATGTTCGCGCAAAATCAGCCCGCGCTGCTGCATGGCCGCAAGATGCGGCCCGCGCGCCACAAGCGAGACATCGGTGCCAGCCGCCGCCAGTTTCGCGCCCAGAAACCCGCCAATGGCCCCCGCGCCAAAGATCGCAATTTTCACGCCCTTTTCCCCTCCTTTGGGTCAGGCCGCGCCAAACGCCTCATTCGCCCAACCCCAATTTCGCGGCGAGGCCAATGCGCTGCAGCTTGCCAGTGGCCCCTTTCGGGATTTCCGCCAGGAACACCACATGGCGCGGCACCTTGAAATCAGCCAATTTTTGCCGGGCAAACTCGCGCAACTCGTTTTCGGCACAGGCCATACCCTCGCGCAGCACCACGGCGGCGCCCACCTCCTCGCCCAGCTTGGCATGCGGCACGGCAAAGGTGACCACCTGCTGCACCGCAGGGTGGTCCATCAGCACCTCATCCACCTCCAGCGGGCTCACCTTCTCGCCGCCGCGATTGATGATTTCCTTCAGCCGGCCGGTGATCCGCAAATAGCCTTCCTCATCGAGCGAGCCCTGGTCGCCCGTGCGGAACCAGCCTGCGGCGAAACCCTTGAGATTGGCGTCAGGGTTGTTCTCATAGCCCTGGGTCACGTTGGGGCCGCGAATCACCACCTCCCCCAAAGCCCCCTGCGGCAAAATGAGGCCTTCCTCATCCATGATCGCCACCTCCGGCCCAGCGGCCACACCCACCGAGCCGGGCTTGCGCGGCCTGGGCGGCAGGGGGTTGGAGGTCATCTGATGCGTCGCCTCGGTCATGCCGTAGCTCTCCAGCACCGGGCAGCCGAACACCGCCTCCAATTCCGTCATCACTTGCGGCGGCAGGGAGGCGGAGGAGGAGCGGATGAGCCGCAGCCTCGCCCGGGAAATGATCTCCTGGTTGCGCTTGGCGCGCTCCAGAATCGCCTGATGCATGGTCGGCACCGCCGTGTACCAGCTGGGTTTTTCCGAATCGAGCCAGCCAAAGAAGCGCAGCGCACTGAAGCCCGGCGTTGCCACCACCTGCCCGCCCGCCACCAGCGATGACAGCGTGGCCGCGATCAGCCCATGAATATGGAACAGCGGCATGATATTGAGGCAGGTGTCATCCGCCGTGAGCGCCAAGGCCTTGCCGATATGCCGGGCCGAGGCGCAGAGGTTGCGCTGGGTCAGCGGCACGATCTTGGGGCGCGAGGTGGTGCCGGAGGTGTGCAGCACCAACGCCACATCATCAGGCTCGGCCAGGCCAGGCCGCGCGGCCGTGCCCGGGGTGCCGCCGCTGAGGCTAAAAGCACCGGCCACCGCGCCGGGGGTCAATTCCAGCAGCGGAATGCCAAGCTTCTCAGCCACCGCCCGCGCCGGCGTCTCACTGCCCGCCAGCACGACCAGCGCCCGAGCATTGAGGTCATTGAGATAAAACTCAAACTCATCCGCGCGATAAGCAGGATTGAGCGGGCAGGTGGTGGCGCCAGCGGCAATGGCGATAAAGCTCGCCGCCATCTCCGGCCCATTGGGCAGCACAATCGCCACCCGATCCCCCCGGCCGATGCCAATGGCATTGAGCGCGGCGACCGTGGAATGGGCCAGATCACGAAGGCCGCCATGCGTGAGGGGCGCCGCCGCTTCGGGGGCGCCAATGGCGGGCGCGCTCTCCGCACCGCGCAGCAAAGCCAGCACTGTATGTTTCATAATTAATTCCCCCTGATTTTCTATGCCGATATGCAGCAATCAGAGAGCAGCGCCAAGCATTTCGGGAAAATCCGGCAAGAATGGCGGTGGCCAACATGGCGCCGGCCATCAAGGGCCGTAGAACCCCGATCGCTTGCAGAGCTCGGGCACCAGGAGGCGGGTCTCCCGGTCAGACGTTTGGAGGGATCACAGCGGTCATAGACGCCGCCAAGCGGCTGGCTCTAGCGCAACGTCGCGGCAACAAGCTCGGCAAAGCCGCGCGCCTCGGCCATACGGCCCTCACGGCGGATATGGGATACGCGCAGCCGCACCAATTGCCCACCAAAAACGCCCGCACAGGCCAGGCTTTCCACCGGCTGTCGGCCATAAATGCCCTCCAGCTCAGCACACCGCAGCATCGGCCGCGCCTCAGGCAGGCTGACCGATAGTCGCTCGCGCAGGCGCCGGTGGATCGGCGTATTGGCAGTGCTGTCATATACGAAGCGCTGCAGCGCCTCCGGCAAGCCAGCCTCGCTCATCGGCTCCAGTTGCGGCAACACCTGCACGAAGCCAGCCAGGGTGCGATTGGCGGTGGCATAGGCGATTTCCTGCCCGCCCCGCGTTGCACCATCCATGACAGTGGTGCCGCCACGGCTGAAATCTCCCAGGCTGTCGGGCAGGCGTCCGACCAGCGCGGCTGCGGTGGTCAGCGAGGTATCCATGGAAGCCGGCGGTGGGGCTTCCACCGCACAGCCCGCGAGCACCGCGAGAAAAAGCCCGGCCGCCAAGCGCCGCATCAGGAGAACCGCACCAGCGACCCATGCGCAGGGGTTGCAACCTCGCCCTGCTGCACCACGGCTGCGTGGCCAGAGGTGAGGCGATGCACATCCTCATAAACCATCTTCACGCCGATATAGACGATGAGCGCAAGGCCAACCCAGGCAAAGACAGGGAAGCGTTCCAGCAGGCGGGCAACCAGAGTCGCCGCCACGCCCATCACCAGAATGGAGATAACGAGACCGATGATCAGCATCGGCGTATTGCCCACCGCTGCACCGGCCACGGCCAGCACATTGTCCAGGCTCATCGAGACATCGGCGATGACGATTTGGCGTAGCGCCACTGCCATGGATTTGGGTTGGAGGTGATGGACATGACCATTGGCATCATCCTTCTCCTTCTGCCGCAATTCCTTGTAGAACCCATAGGCAATCCAGAGCAGCACCAGGCCACCAGCAAGAAGAATGCCGGGAATTTCCAGCAGATAGACCGCAGCCAAGCTGAGCACGATGCGCAGCAGCACCGCCAGCACCATACCAAAAACGATAGCTTTGCTGCGCTGCTCGGCCGGTAGGCCGGCGGCGGCAAGCGCGATCAGCACCGCATTGTCGCCCGAGAGCACAAGATTGACGCCCAAGATGGTGGACAGAAGCGTCCAGTCCCAACTTGCCATAATCGTCGCCAAATCCATTGCTCACGCCTCCCGGTCGCATGATCGCGTACCGACAAACCAGCCGGCTAAGGCCAGTCTTTACGGCCGCGGGAGCATATGGACAACCGGCCCTCCGGCAAAGCGAGTGCCACCAGTAGGTTCAGTCCCGCTGGCGGCGCCCTAGCACCGCCGAGCTTATGGCGGCCACAAGAATGGTCAGCATCGCCACCTGAAACAGTGTCGCCCCCGCCCACATCCAGGCCGGAAAAACCCCGGGCAGCGCAAGATATCCCAGCGGCAGCATCAAGAAGGCATAGGAACCGGGAACCCTATCAGCAACCTCATGCGTGCCGTTCCAGATCATGTCGCCGGCGACATAGACGATGATCAGCAGGCCCACCCAGGCGATCCAGCGATGCTTGTTCAGTAAATTGGCGATAAAAGTGGCGGCCACGCCCATCAACACCACCGAAATCGCCAAGCCAATCACCAACACGTATGGATGATCCTTGGCAGCACCGGCCACCGCCAAAACATTGTCCAGGCTCATCGAAATATCGGCCACCAAAATCTGGCCTATGGCCTGGGCAAGGGTCTTCTTCGGCGTGCCATCGGCATTCAAGCCCTCGGTCTCACCCGGCGCCATCGCCGCGTCATGGTCATGGCCAGCACCATGACCACTACGCAATTCACGGAACATCTTCCAGCACACCCAGGCGAGGAGCACACCGCCCGCCAGGGTGATTCCTACAATTGCGAGAAGCTGGGTCGTGATCGCGGCAAAGCCGATGCGCATTATAGTGGCTGCGCCGATTCCCCACAAAATGGCTACGCGCCGCTGGGCTGGTGGCAGCCCAGCGGCCGCCATTCCCACGACGATCGCGTTATCGCCTGCCAGAACGATATCGATCATCAGAACTTGAACGAGCGGCACGAACCAATCGGGCATTCAGAGACATCCTAATTAGAAATGCATTCTCCGTCCGATAACCTTTTGGAAATGTATCCGCAAGATCCATGATGCCGCCCCTGGACAGACCGCGCCGGCGGGATCAAACCCCAGCCCTCAGCCCTTTCTGTCGAGGCCGCCATGGTTCCCCGTTATTCCCGCCCCGCGATGGTCGCCATCTGGTCGCCCGAGGAACGCTTCCGCATCTGGTTCGAGATCGAGGCCCTGGCCGCCGAGGCGATGGCCAGCCTCGGCACCATCCCCGCCGCAGCAGCGCACGACATCCGCCACAAGGGCGCACCCCGCGCCGCCTCCATCGATGCCGCCGCGGTCGAGGCGATCGACGCGATCGAGCGGGTGACGCGGCATGACGTCATCGCCTTTCTCACCTGGATGGGCGAGGGCATTGGCGAGAATGCCCGCTTCATGCATCAGGGCATGACGAGTTCTGACGTGCTGGACACCGCCTTCGCCGTGCAACTCACCCGCGCGGCCGATCTGTTGATCGAGGGCGTCGAGGCGCTGCTAACAGCCCTGCGGGCCCGGGCGCTGGAGCATCAGTATACCCCCACCATCGGCCGCAGCCACGCCATCCATGCCGAACCCACCACCTTTGGCCTCAAACTCGCCGGCCATTATGCCGAATTCGCCCGCAATCTGACGCGGCTGCGCGCGGCCCGCGCCGAAATCGCCACCTGCGCCATCTCCGGCCCCGTCGGCACTTTTGCGAGTGTGGACCCGCGGGTGGAATCCTTCGTCGCCGAAAAACTTGGCCTCGCGGTGGAGCCAGTCAGCACCCAGGTGATCCCCCGAGACCGCCATGCCGCCTTCTTTGCGGCCCTGGCCGTGGTGGCCGGCGGCATTGAGCGCCTGGCGACCGAAGTGCGCCATCTGCAGCGCTCCGAAGTGCGCGAGGCGGAAGAATTCTTCCATGCCGGCCAAAAAGGCTCCTCGGCCATGCCGCATAAGCGCAACCCGGTGCTGAGCGAGAATCTGACCGGCCTGGCCCGGCTGGTGCGCGGCTATGCCATGCCGGCGCTGGAGAACATCACCCTATGGCATGAGCGCGACATCTCGCATTCCTCGGTGGAGCGGGTGATTGGGCCCGATGCCACCATCACGCTGGATTTCGCCCTCGCCCGGCTGACCGGGATGATGGAAAAATTGACCGTCTATCCTGAGCGGATGGAAGAAAACCTCGAATCCCTCGGCGGCGTCGCCCATTCGCAAAAAGTGCTGCTGGCACTGACCCAGGCAGGGATGAGCCGCGAGGGTGCCTATGCCGCAGTGCAGGCAGCGGCCATGGCAACCTGGACGAAGCTTGGCCAGCCCGATGCAAAGCGCTTCCGCGACAATCTTCTGGCCAGTGCCGAGGTGGCGGCAGTGATGGATGGCGCGGCGCTGGACGCGGCGATGAACCCGGCGCGCGATTTCAGCCATGTCGACACGATCTTCGTGCGGGTTTTTGGCACCTAAAAAGCATAATATTCTGATCGTGTTATCCACTGGGTCGCCGAAACAGCTTCCGCTATACTGTGTTATCATTCAGGATAATGACCTATGATCCTCTGCCTCCGCTCCCTGACTGTCGCAGTGGTTTTGGCCGCCGCCCTGCCTCAGGCCGTTCTTGCACAGACGCCCCGGGCGCAGCCGACCTCCAGGTCGCAACCATCTCCGGCGCAAATTCCAGCCGCACAAATCCCGCCCGCACCAATCCCTGCCGCAGTGGCGCCCGCGGCACAGGCCGCCGCTGCAGTGCCCGTGGCACCGCCGGTTGCCGAACCGCCCGCCGAGGAAGGCTGGTTGGGGAGCGTCAACCGCACGCTCTACGCCTTCAATCGTGAGGTTAGCGGGCATGTCGCCGCCATCAGCGAGCGCCTGCCAAACCTGGGCACACTGAACCCCAAGTTCCGAGACGGTGCTGGCAACCTCATCAACACATGGATTGCCGAGCCATGGCAGGCGCTGTCACTCGCCGCCGCCGGCCGCCCGGCTGATTCTTGGAAGGTGTTGGACCGCGTTGCCGTCAATATCAGCCAGGGCAGCGGCGGCCTGCGCGACCTCGCCACCGAACGCGGCATGCCCACCGCACCCTACGCCGATATCGGCCTCGCCCTCTGCGCCCGGGGCGTGCCCGAGGGCCCCTATGTTGTGCTGCCGGTTGTTGGCGGACGGACGCTGCGTGACGGGCTTTCGGACATCATCGTCGCCAATGCCCTGATTTATGGCTCTTTGGTTCCCTTCACCGGGCCGACGCCACCGCTGGAAGTCTTCATCGCTGTGGAAATCCTGGACAATATCCCGGCTTGGCTCCTGGCTGAGCGGATTGGCCGGACGAACGATGTGGACCTGTCGCGGATGAACTTCGAAGAGGCCCGCCGCGCCTATCTTGCTGCACGACGCACCGCCTGCGATGCTTTGCGAACTTCACCCTGAGCCCAGCCGAAACTCGCGCCTGCAACCTCGACGGTCCGGTCGGTTTATAACGCAACTGGGCCATATCGTTGCCCTGTTTCCGCCGCAAGCCTGATGCAGCCTGTGTCAACCCCAAGGAGGTCCACGCCATGCGTTCCCTGCTCCACCTTTCCGCCGCTGCCCTGATGGGGCTTGGCTTCATCGCTCTGGCGCCGGTTCAGGCCCAGGCGCAGGTGTATAAGCCGCAATACGTCTACCAGCCCGAATATTACGGCTATGTGCCGCCGCCAGCCCCGGTCTATTATCCGCCGCGCTACTATGCGGCGCCAGTCTATGTGCCGCCGCCGGTGTATTTTGCGCCGCGGCCGCGCTATTATGGTGGCTATTATGGTGGTTATCGCCACGGCCATGGCCGCCGCTGGTAGGCGCCACCACCGGTTACCAGTGGCGACGGCGCCCATGTGCGAGCGTCAGGCGATGTTCGGCCTCACGCTGGTTGGCGTGCCCCCGCCATGCTGAAGGCTTGCTGTGCCTGATAAGCCGCTAGCCGGCGCAGCGTTGCTGGATCAGAGTTGCCGCCGGCATCAGAAGCGTTGGGGCGCATGCCGCCCTGGTCTGCCTGGCCACTATGGTAGCGGTGTCGGGCGCGGCCGGCTTGGCTGGCCTGCTGGTTCGCCTGGCCCTGGTCGCCACCCTGGCTCGCCAGCAGGGCCCGAAAGCTTTCACCACTGAACGTATCCGGCCTTTGAGAAGGTGAAAGACCGGGCCGGGCGCCCTCAAGCTCGGCTTGGCTCAGGCTACCATCATTGTTGCTGTCGATGCGTTTGAAGCCGTCCTGAATGGCCGCATTGGCCTGGGTGCCGGCAGTGGCCTGGGTCGAATCCGCCGGGTTGCCGGCAGAAATTGCCGCAGGCCCAGCGCGCCGACCCGCCGCCATCTGGGTGAATTCATCCAGCGACAGCCCACCGCTTTTGTCCTGGTCAGCGCGGACAAATTGTCTGGCCCGCCATTGCTGGACCTGCGCGGCCTGGCCAGCGCCGCTTGATACTGAAAAAGACATGATCTCTCTCCGTCATCTGGGCCGGGCGGAATGCCTGGCCGGGGCCCGGCCGCGCAAGCCGCGTGCCAGCGATGCTGCCAGCGCGCCATTAGCAATTCCTTCAGCAATCTCTGGCACTCAACACGCTTAACCTCCAGGCCGGGTGTTCTCGCGCATCCTGCATCAGGAACATGACGATTATGCCCGTTTCCGACCCCGGCCGGATGATAACCGGCACCGACTTGGATGACAGCATCATCGGCGGGCAAGGCAATGACACGATCGACGGTGCCAAGGGCAATGACACGATCGACGGTGGCGCGGGCGATGATAGCCTCAATGGCGGCCTGGGCCTTGATACTGCCAGCTACGCCAGCGCCACGGCGAGCGTCACTGTCAGCCTAGCCCTGGCATCACCCCAAAATACCGGTGGCGCCGGCACCGACACCCTGATCAATTTCGAGAACCTGACCGGTTCAGCCTTCAATGACAGCCTAACCGGCTCCAGCGGGAACAATGTGATCGACGGTGGCTTAGGCAATGATACGATCGATGGCGGCGCGGGCCTTGATACTGCCAGCTACAACAGCGCCACGGCGAGCGTCACTGTCAGCCTAGCCGAGCAAGGATTAGCCCAAAATACCGGTGGCGCCGGCACCGACACCCTGACCAATGTCGAGAACCTCACCGGCTCAGACTTCAATGACAGCCTCACCGGCTCCAGCGGGAATAATGTGATCGCCGGCGGCGAGGGCAATGACACGATCGACGGCGGCGAGGGCAATGACACGATCGACGGCGGCGCGGGCGATGACACACTCGATGGCGGCCTGGGCCGTGATACCGTCAGCTACGCCAGCGCAGCGGCAGGCGTCACCGTCAGCCTGGCCCTGGCAACACGCCAAATTACCGGTGGCGGTGGCAGGGATCTGCTGTGCATTCCTGGCGGCGCTGTCACCATCGAGAACCTGGCCGGCTCAGGCTACAGTGACAGGCTGACCGGCTCCAGCGCCGCTAATCTTATCGAAGGCGGCGACGGCGATGACACGCTCGACGGCGGCAGCGGCAGCGGCAATGATACGCTCGATGGCGGCGCGGGCCTTGATACTGCCAGCTACGCCAGCGCCACGGCGAGCGTCACTGTCAGCCTAGCCCGGGCATCAGCCCAATATACCGGCGGCGCCGGCACCGACACCCTGACCAATTTCGAGAACCTCACCGGCTCAGCCTTTAATGACAGCCTGACCGGCTCCGGCGAGAACAATGTCATCGTCGGCGGCGGTGGCGATGACAGGATCGACGGCGGCACAGGCGATGATGCACTCGATGGCGGCGTGGGCCTCGATACCGCCAGCTATGACAGCGCCACCGCAAGCGTCACCGTCAGCCTGGCCCTGGCATCAGCCCAAAATACCGGCGGCGCCGGCACCGACACCCTGACCAATGTCGAGAACCTCACCGGCTCAGCCTTCAATGACAGCCTGACCGGCTCCGACGGGAATAATTTCATTGCAGCCGGCCGGAGCAATGACACGATTGACGGCGGCGCGGGCGATGACACACTCGATGGCGGCCGAGGCATTGATACCGCCAGCTACGCCAGTGCCACGGCGGGTGTGACCGTCGGCCTCGCCCTGACATCAGCCCAAAATACCGGCGGCGCCGGCACCGACACGCTGACCAATGTCGAGAACCTCACCGGCTCAGCCTTCAATGACAGCCTCACCGGCTCCACCGCCGACAATCTCATCGCAGGCGGCGTCGGCAACGACACGCTCGACGGCGGCGCGGGCGATGACACGCTCAATGGCGGCGACGGCATTGATACCGCCAGCTATGCCGGTGCCACGGCGGGTGTCACCGTCAGCCTGGCCCTGACATCAGCCCAAAATACCGGCGGCGCCGGCAGCGACACGCTGACCAATATTGAGAACATCACCGGCTCAGCCTTCAATGACAGCCTCACCGGCTCCACCGCCGACAATCTCATCACAGGCGGCGTCGGCAATGACACGATCGACGGGGGCGCGGGCGATGACACGCTCAATGGCGGCGACGGCATTGATACCGCCAGCTACGCCGGTGCCACGGCGGGTGTCACCGTCAGCCTGGCCCTGACATCAGCCCAAAATACCAGCGGCGCCGGCAGCGACACGCTGACCAATATTGATAACCTCACCGGCTCAGACTTCAATGACAGCCTGACCGGCTCCATCGCCGACAATCTCCTCACAGGCGGCGTCGGCAATGACACGCTCGACGGCGGCGCGGGGGCTGACACGCTGAATGGCGGCGCAGGCGATGACACGCTCAATGGCGGCGCGGATCTTGATACCGCCAGCTACGATAGCGCCGAGGCAGGCGTCACCGTTGGCCTGGCCCTGACATCAGCCCAAAATACCGGCGGCGCCGGCAGCGACACGCTGACCAATATCGAGAACCTTACCGGCTCAGACTTCAATGACAGCCTAACCGGCTCCACCGTCGACAATCTCATCACAGGCGGCGTCGGCAATGACACAATGAACGGCGGCGCAGGCGATGACACGCTCAATGGCGGCGAGGGTCTCGATACCGCCAGCTACGACAGCGCCACCGCGAGCGTCACCGTCAGCCTGGCCCTCGCATCAGCCCAAAATACTGGCGACGCCGGCACCGACACACCAACCAGTATCGAGAACCTCATCGGCTCAGGCTTCAATGACAGCCTGACCGGCTCCGACGGGAGTAATGTCATCGCCGGCGGCGGTGGCGATGACATGATCGACGGCGGCACAGGCGATGATACGCT
>Ga0214921_10010284_pt1 | contig 11606 bp, 13 predicted proteins | sample LL1505_MetaG_FD_177992 | JGI IMG/M metagenome (GOLD analysis project Ga0214921, IMG submission 177992) | Freshwater microbial communities from Lake Lanier, Atlanta, Georgia, United States - LL-1505 | ecosystem: Environmental > Aquatic > Freshwater > Lake | place: USA: Georgia | collected...
ATCCACAGTTGGAAAAGGATTTTCAGAAGTTCGTTCTCAACAAACAAATGTTTCAGCATTGGGCAAAATGACTTATCGCAAATTTTGTCAACATCACCCAGAAAACTGACACCGGATTGAATAAGGTGTAAAGAGGTAGGGTCTCCAAACCATCCATTTTCTTGAGCGAACATATCGAGAAGGTAATGCGAATTTTCATTTTTAGCAAGAAGTCTCAGTGCAAAATCCCGATCCGGATAACCCAATAATTGTCTCAGAATTCTTCCCATTTCTCGTTCATTAAATGGCATTTGGAGAATTGAACGAGGTTTTCTTGTTTTGAATAGTTCTTCAAAAATTTTAGTGTCAAGATCCATTGGCGTTTGTGTATCATCACTTATTTTAAGTTTTTTTGGAGGACTTTCTTGAGAACTTTGAGAACTAGCAAGTGTAAGATCGAGTTCCAATAAGTCATCATCTTCATCAATTGGCAGTTTGCGTTTTTCACGCTTTTCACGCTTTTCACGCTTTTTACATGTGGGGGGCGAGTCATCCATTTCTATTGTTATCACCACTAAATATTAGTATTATTTGTAATATCTCTCAATAATTCTGTTTTTTCATTTTTTATGTTTATATTATTATTCATATTTTGATAATATAAAATATAATGTTTATAAGAGTATTCTATTCGGTAAAATGTAGTGAATGTATGAATTTATTACAAGTAATCACGAATGAGAATATTATTAAAATGTTCATTCCTGTTTGTCTTGATAATTTTACATCGTCTCAAATATCAACATTGAGTATAAAAGAAATTCCAGCAATAGTCATATCTAATAATAACACACCCCCAATTATTTATGAAGGCCCGCAACAATGTTCAACGTGGTTAAATAGTTTTATTGTAAATCGCCGAAAAAATCTTATTCAACAAACAGAAGCAAACAGAAAGAATATACAACAAGCACAAAATGAATTACGCAAGAATGAAGAAGGAGCAATTGAATACAATGAAAATGAAATGGAAGGAATAAGTGATAGTTATTCATATAATAATGTTGATTTGGCACAACCTAAAAATTTCGTTATGGTTGGCAATGAAGATAAACAACATATTGTAACAGTTAATGAAAATGAAAGTAAATTTAGTAAGAATGAATTAAGAGCAAAAATGTCTGAGTTGAATATTCAACGAAATATAGATACAAAAGAATATTCACAATTTATGGAACAGTCGCAGATACAAAAAATTGTTAGCAATCTCAATTAATTTTGTAAAATTAATAGAGATTGCTAATAATTTTTTATTATTTTTGATAACAAAAAATTGTTAGTAATCTCAATTAATTTTGTAAAATTAATTGAGATTGCTAATAATTTTTTATTATTTTTTGATAACAAAAAATTGCTAATAATTTTTTATTATTGATTTTAATCAATAACAAAATTTTCATTAATTTTTATTTCAACATTTGGATAATACTTTTTTATGTAATTAACTATATTTTTATTGGCATCATCTTTGAAATTGAATTCAATACAAATTAATTTATCCAGATTAATTTTATTATGGACTGCTATTTGTTGATATACTTGAAAAGACTTTTTCGAAACAGATATACTGTAATTAAATAAATTTTCCAGAACTCTTTTATAGTTTTTATAAAACCTTTTATATTTTCTTCTGAATATAACTATATTTTTGTCTTTGTATTCTATTAATTTGTCAGGAAAACTAGTATGATGATTGCTAATATAGAATGTTCTGTTAAACAATAAATCAGAAGTAAAATACAATGTTATTTGACTATATATTTTATATGTAAATAGTTCTTTTAAACAAGAGAAATATACAAAATTATTTTCTGTGTATAATCCCCAACCCTCGCTGTTTATTTTTTTCATATTATATCCCTCATTTTTTAACATTGAATATGATTTTAGATAACCATCTTTTAGTATGTTCTTTAATGAATGCAGATCTGTGTTATGAGATAGGAACATATATGATGTATGTAGATAATATATATTTATATATATAGTATTTTATATAAAAAAGGATGGATACTAATATGAAATTTTTGATATAATTTAATTATTTGGTGTTTTGATATTAATTATTTAATTATAAATAATTTTTATTTAAGTTTAAGAACAACAAAATATTTTAATCACAGTTAATGAATCATTGTGGTTGTATTCTACAGAAAATACTCGATGTAGCCATTAGTATTAAAAAAGAATTTGATACAATCAAAGAATTAAAAATTATGAATTTAGAAGAATTGCCAGTGTATGAAAATTCAACAGACATTATGAATAGTTCAATAGAAAGGATGCTAAAATTATGGAAAAATGATATTCCAATACAACATACACTAAAAATAACACTTTTAGAAAATCTTAATATGAAATTAACTAAATTTTTAAAATCATTGGCAAAATTTAAAATATGGAGTGATGGATTGTTAAATGAAAAGAAAGTAAGTTGCACATTTTCTTGTGTTAAAAAAATTACCAAAAATACACCAACAAGTATTATGAAAGAATTAGCAGATGTATTTGAAGAGATAAATCCAATGATTAGCACAATAATAAATTTAGAAAAAACAATATTTGGTTCAGCACTAAGGATAAAACATCCTGTATTACAAATGGCGTGGATGATGATTGGTGAAAATCAATTATGTGATACTGCTGTTTCAAAAACATTTCTAATAGAAAGTCTTATTGCTTTATTGGCAAAAGAAGAAGAACAAGTCACAGAAAATGATATAAAAAATATTTGTAATATGGTTGATAAAATTGATACGATGCCTGGAATGAAATCAGATAATCTCATTTCTATTTTTGAATTAGATATGATTGAGGTTACTGATGAAAATTGTGGGTCTGTTAGAAATCTAATAGAAAATCCATCGTATAAGAAAAATCTAACACCAAAATCATTAATGGCATTTGCGATGTCTTTATCTTCTTTGCCAGTATCGGTGCCAGTATCAGTGCCAGTATCAGTGCCAGCATCTTTGCCACCAATAAAAGTAAAACCAAAATCACCTAAAATATAATATTTATTTATTTATTTAATTATTATTATTAATAATATTAATAATAATGCCAACATATAATTTCACATTATTTATTTTCCATAGGTCTCTAAGATTAGAAGACAATAAAGGACTAATATATGCTCTACAAAATTCAAATTATGTTATACCAATTTTTATTTTGACACCAGAACAACTAACAACAAAAAATAAGTATAGGTCAGAAAAAGCAATAACATTTATGTTTAATGCTTTAGATGATTTAGATAATAGTCTAAGAAAATATTCAAGTAAATTATTTTTATACTATGGAACAAATAATAATGTTATTAATGAGTTATTAGAAAATGATAATAAAATAGATGCTATAATTTGTAATAAAGACTATACAAAATACGCAATTGAAAGAAGTGAAATTTATGAGAAATTATCGCAAGAACATAATATTGATTTTATTGAAATTGAAGATTATTTATTACACGATGTAAATACTATCAAGAATGGACAAGATTCATATTATTCTAAATTCACCCCTTTTTATAAAAATGGCATAACTTATGACGTGGAAAAACCAAAAACAAATAAATATGAGAATTATGTCAAAAAGTATTCTGTGAAAAATAAATATGATATTACATTAGACAAAGTTAGAAAAACTATAAAATTAAAAGATGAAGAATTAATTTTTGAAGCAACACGAAATCAAGCATTGAAACAATTAAATAAGATAAAAAATCAGAAAAAATATGGAGACACAAGAAATGATTTAACAAAAGAGACTACTTTATTGTCACCCTATATTAAATTTGGTTTGTTGTCAATAAGAGAAGTATATCTTAAAATTAAAAGTTTATTTGGAAAATCGCACGATTTGATTAAACAATTATATTGGCGTGAATTTTACTATAATATTTCATATAATAGAACAGACATTTTTGAAAAAGCGTCATTTAAACTTTCTTTTGACAATATTAAATGGAAAAATAATGAGAAATTATTTGAGTTATGGAAAGAGGGCAAAACTGGATATCCAATAGTAGATGCTGGAATGAGAGAATTAAATGAGACTGGATACATGCACAACAGAACACGACTAATAACAAGTAATTTTCTTGTCAAACATTTATTCATTGATTGGAGATGGGGGGAGCAATATTACGCTTCTAAATTAATTGATTATGATCCATCCGTCAATAATGGCAACTGGCAATTTTCGTCAAGTTCTGGTGCTGACTCGCAACCATATTTTAGAATGATGAATCCAATTACACAAGGAGAAAAACACGACCCTGATTGTATTTATATTAAAAAATGGGTTGAAGAATTAAATGATATATCGAGTGATGACATTCATAATTGGCATAATGTTTATAATGATAAAAAATACAAAAATATTTATTATCCCCCATGTAAAATATATGATTTTAAAAAATTAAAAGAAGAGTCAAAGAAAATATACAAAGGAGCATTTAATAAAAACTAGATAGTGCTAAAATAATTATATATATATATAATTATATATATGGTTAATATTGACAATGTAAAAATAACAAAAAAGTTAGGTGCTGGTATGCTTGGGACAGCATATTTAGGAGAATACGCAGGAAAACAATATGTCATAAAAATTCAACATATTTTAGAAAAAGAGAAAATAAAAGACTACAAAAATGAATTATGGCGAGAACTTGATTTATATAAATATATTACAAAATTAGACAAGGAAGATAAAACATTTTTTACTAATTTGTATGATTATAAAATATATGATAAATGTACGCATATACAGGAAAGACCATTTAAAATAGATCTAAATGATAAGAAAAATGAATTTGCGCAAAGACTGAAAAAATTAGATGAGTCTGAATGGTGTGTTAAATATTTATTAGATTATAAAGGAAAAACAACTCTTCATACTTTTTTACAAAAATCAAAACTAACACACAAACAAATATATTCACTAATGATACAAGTATGTAAAATAATATTAATATTATATGATGGTGGATATTCACATAATGATTTACATCCTGGGAATATTATGATTAACGAAACATCTAAGAAATATTTTAATTTTATGGATAAAAAAATACCATTTAATGGATATCAACTTACTGCTATTGATTATGGCGAGGTATTACACAAAAAATTTGGCAAAAATCAAAGAAAGCGATTTCTTGAAGATAGAGAAAAATATATGTTTGATGAAATATTTTGGGATACATTAAATATTGTTGATAATATACCAAAACTAATCGATGATTGTAAAAAATTAGGAAAAAAATTGCCTTGGGAAAGAAAAGGTAATACTTATGACGATGCTACAAAGAAAATGATATTAAATCATCCAGACTTTTACATAATTATGAAACATAAATATGTATTATTGTATCCAGAATCTGAAAAATTATTTAGTTTAGTTGAAAGCAAACTTAGAGACAAAAAAGAAATACCACAAATTATTAAAAACAAAAAGGTGAAAGTGATTTTTGGAATGCGTTAAATAGAATTATATTTGAATTTAATTTATTTTTTCCAAAAGAAACAATGAAATATTGGAAATGGTGTTCAAGTTATGAACCTCTATTACCAAAAGAAATAATACAAGAATTATTAACAAAAACTAATCACATAGATTATGTTAATTATCTAATAGAAAAAATTGTTTGAATTTAATCCCTAACACTCAATTTACTTGCTGACAATAATGTCAATTCATTTTCAATATCTTGTTCGGTAGCTTTGTATTTACGTTTAATCTTATTAGTAAAATTAAGTGAAGCATCGTGAATTGACATAACGCCTTCTTTTGCTTTTCGCAATGTCTCAATCATTTCTAGCAATAAAACACCATTTTCATAAATTGCTTCTTCGCTATCTCTTTCTAGTAATAGTGTAAGAATACCATATGGAACATCCATATATTTCTCATTCAAATATCTATTAACTGACCCCGGGTTAGATTTTAATAGTTTTCTGGTTTCTGGTAAATCAAGATAGTCATTGATTAGATTAATGTTTCTCATCAATAAATCTAAATCTGGAATTGCTTCTACTGATGGTTCTTGATTGATATTATCAGGAACTTTGTCACCAGAAATTAAATCAACTTTTAAATCACTATTCATATAATTAATTAATTTGTTTATTTGTTTATCTTATTAAAAATTTTATTTTTTGGTGTTTTTCTTCGAGAATCATTTGTTGTAGATTTAGTTTTAGGTTCTTTTAATTTTCTGTCAAATATCGCATTACATACTTCATTACTTTTCTTGTCTGTTTCATCAATAATATCTTCAATATTCACATTTTCATCAATATCAATATTATTATCAATAATTAATTCTTCTTTATCTTTTTCCCAATAATATTTTAGTTTTATATTTAATTCATTCGCACAATCAATAAATAATTTACGAACATAATCATAATCTGGTTTTTCAGTAAATTCTAATTTTCTTGTGTATTTAATATAATCATAAAAGCATTTTGGCAAATCTTCACATAAACTTGACACACTTACTGATTGTTTTTTTAATCCAATTTCATCTATTGAACTATATTTATTTTTCTTTTTAAGACCTTGCCAAGGCAAACTTCCTTTTGCTAAATAAACAAGCATATATCCTATTGCTTCCATATCATCTCTTCTTGATTGTTCAATTCCTAGGTGGACGTTATTGCTTGCGTATCTTGCTGTTCCTACTAATGATAAACCACTTTTATAAGAAATATGTGATGTTCCACCATTTAACCATTTTTTAGACAAACCAAAATCAATAATATATATTTTGCTTATATTGTCATCGCATCCAAACATAAAATTATTAGGTTTAATATCTCTATGGATTATTCCTGCTTTGTGTATTGTTTCTATTATTGAAAAAATATTTATGCCAATTTTCATAACAGTTCCAATATCTACAAATTTATTACTGTCGGTCAAAATATCAGACAAACTCTTGCCCATAAGTTCCATTACTAAATAATTATTCTCAGTCGTCTCAAAATATTTATAAATAGTAGGGACACATTTTAGATGTAAATAAGCAAATCTCTTATATAAATTATGCTCTGATACTAATCGACTTGATTTTCTTAAACCTTTTGTCTCAACCTTACACGCATATTTATTATTATCTTTATCTGTAACCAAATATACCTGACCAAATGAACCATCACCCAGTTTAGATATAAAATTATAATTGGTTTTAATTATAGACTTCATATTAAGTTATATATATATAAATTAATAATATTATTAATCGCTAAAATATTCATATTTATTACTAAATTTATATCGACAAAAAGGGCATTTATTGTTTAATTGCCAATAACAATTATTACATACATAATGTTTATTCATACATCCTAATAATAATAATTTTGTTTCAGTATTGCACAAATTACATGTATCCGTAACTGAAAAATTATTGTAAGTATTAATCAAAACATAATATTTATCATTAAGAAATTTGTCTAATAAACTATACTTTCCATAATTCTCTAATATTAAATGCTTATTATTGTCAAAAATATATTTCATTCTTTGTTCATCAATGTGTGAGATTAATATAGCATATTCAATGTGATATTTAATCTCATTAATTATGTCTTTTTTTTCATAACTGTCGATTATAAGATGTTTATAAAGTTCTAAAAAAAATTCATCATAATTAGTGTATAGCATTTTTTTTGTTCCTTGTGAAAAAATATAAGTTTTACTATAATATATTCTGCTTATATTCAATATTTCAACATTATTTTTATTCTCACAAGATGTAATTATTAGACTATTATTATCATATTTTAATTTTATAACAGTATTATCTAATTTATAAGTCTCAGGATACAAAAAATAAAATTTATTATTTTCTGTTTCAGCAAAAGCATATTGTTTATTGAAAAAATGATATTTTTTTATATCACTATCTAATTCGTTAAATCCATAAAAAGTTTCATTATTATATGATATTACTTGTGGATTTTTAGAAATAAAATTAAACATTTTATAATTATATTGATATTTGTTTTTAATTGCGAATAACACATTTTTTTTATTATAATAATATAATTAATGAACACATTTCACGGCATAGACCCGCAATTAATTACCAACACAACACTCAATGAATTAGAAGCATCATTAAATATAGAAGCACCAACTCAACGCAACAAAATTTTTAATGGACTTGGAAATTTTTACAGTAATTATATTGCTCCCAATTTATTTTCTATAATTGTTATTGTGGCATTCGCAACATATTTAATAATAAATTATGTTATTAATAAAGAAAAAATAACAAAAACCGTAGTAGTTAAACATATAAAAGAAGAAGATGAAGATGAAGATGATGAAGACGACATTGATGAAGATAATATTAGTAATTATATTTCAGACGATTATCTATTAACAGAAACAGAATAAAAATATAAATCAAATATATATTCATATGAAATTTATGCCACTTGTATTTTTTGGTTCATTGATAATAAGTTTATTAATTTTGATAATAATGAACTCTGGACAAAAAATTATAATGCCATCTATTGATGAAGAAAAATCAGTTGTGTATGTTGATGAGAATGGTGTGAAATATAGGTATTACAAAAAAGAGTTAGAATAATTGAATATCAAACCATTTATGGTTTGATATTTAATTATTCTAACTCTTTTTTATTATGAAATAACAAAAAAGAATTAGAATAACAAACTAAATCGATAAAACATTGATAAACCCATTATCATTACTAATTTCTCTGAGACCAATTAATTCAAACATATCATTTGTTAATTTTGTTTTAACCATTTTATCTCTTTCATCTTTCGCATTAAGATCCGGCCCTTTATTAATTTCTATGATTTGTGCTTGTAATTTATCACTAATAGCAACATCAGCACCAAATATTTGATAACTATTATCTTTGTAAATTTGGGATGTTGATTTACAAATTTTTCCTTTGAAAGACATAAAGACATCTCTTATTAATATCATAATATTATTAAAGACAACTTGTGATAATAAAAATCCATCTTCTTTTATTTGTCTTTCCGCATTATTTAAACTTCGTGTATTGTTTTTGTGATAATGTTCTCCTTCTGACAAGTCTAAATAATATTTGAAATCTTCGTGTGTTAATGGATTTTCAGTATATACTTTACGTTCAACATAACCAGTTGTAATATTATTATCAGATTCCATATTATTTTTTACAAATGGTTTTTTAGTATAATACATAAATCCATTGTTAAAAACGTATATATTAGTTGTGTCTTTATGGCAGGTAACAAGTATATAAACTCTAAGATTAATTTTCAGACCATTGATTAGATACGGATTTTGTAATAATATTTGTGCTACTACATAATCTTTGGATTTTTTAATTAAGTCAATATCTCGTGTTATCAACAATCCTTCTTGTCTTTGTATATTTTTTTTCATAATATATATATTATTAATATTGTGTTCTTTCTCAAGTCTTATTAAATCATCTTTGTTATTTAATATGAAAGTATTGGGGGATAGTTCTTTTGCTTTCTCATATCCATAATAATTTAATATGTGCGTCCATAGATTATTTTTGGCACTAAATTCGTCAGCACCATCAATAATAAAAACATTTTTGGGTTTTGTATAATCTTTCGCATTATACACATTTGGAAGTCCATTTATTTCAGTATTAATATCATTATAACCACAAGGAAAAATAATATCTGCCTTTTTATAATCATTAGTATGTTTGATATTAAGAGCATTTAATGAATTGGTGATATTTGATGGCATCATGTATTTACAGGTTTTTGGTCTAGTCCACGTTTTTGCTTTATTGCCAAAATCAAAAATGCTAAAAGGGATGATATAAATAATTATGATTACTAATAAAAATATAATTATGAATATATTTCTTAATAACATTATATATTTGTTAAATATAATAAATTAATCACATTCAGAATCAGTGTCATCAACCTCAATCTCCACAAGTTGCTTTCTAATATCATCAATAAGTGTTGGTAATTTGACATCATTTATAACTTCCAATGGTTCCCATTTCTTTTTATTATGACGCCAAATACATTTCACAAAAACAGATTTATTACTATTCATAATTTCTCTACACCATACCGATTTTTTGATATCGGGTATGAAAGCAATATTCATTTGACATTTTTTAAGTTTTGTTTGTGAATTAATAGTGATAGTTTCGAGAGCAAATAACTTATAATTGTCAGGTTGTAAAGTAGAACACATTTCTAATGTAGCATAAATATCATTACTTGTTTTAGATATAAACTCTTTTTTGACTAATGCTTTTGATTTATTTATCTTAAAATCTTGTGTTTGATTTGTCTTCTCAATTATATTATTATCATTATTTTCAAATAAATATATTAGTTTAGTCCCAGATATTTCAGGATAAAATACCAAACCTTTAATTTGGTATTGTTTCTCATAATTTTTGACAGTATTTTTAACAAAATTATTAATATCAAAAATATCATAATGTTTAGTCAATTTTAAGTCAATAGTATATTTTGACCTATCTTTATTAATATTATATTTTGCGTGTATATTAATACTTTTTAGGTATAATTCAACTTCAAAAAACTTGTTGCGCAATTTATCATTAGTGCAGTTTGCTCCTTTGAATTGATAAATGTCTGTAATTATAAATTCAAAATTATCATTTTTCTTTGTTTGAATGCCGTCAAATATTGTTCCTTCATAAATTGATGGATCAACAACAACATTATAATTATATACCATTATTTTTGAGAAATCTAATTTGTCATAATCATAACTCAATTGTTTTTTATCAACAAGAAAGCAATAATATTTATCACCTATCTTGGTAAAAACAAGAAAGCAATTTTTGCCATAAATATTTGGAGCGAGATAATAATTTATATTAGATGAAATTAATTTATTTAATTGTGATTCATACTTCAATATTTCATATTTGTAAGATGAAATATTTCCAATTGTATCATAAATATATTTGATTAATGTTTTGTTTGCGTTGATTTGACTTTTATTGATCATCATAGGTTTTGACATATTCATTTTACTATTATTTATATATAATATTTTAGCATTTTAAATATCAATTTTTTTGACATACTCAGAACCATCATATTCATTGCCTGCTATATTATTATTCATAACAATGTTCAAAGTTGATGCGTTGCCAATAATTTTGTCGTGAATTTCAGCAATTGTTTTTCCTTCTAATCCTTTATCATTTTCTCTTAAATTTAAGATATTAATTTTATCAACATCATCCATAAATGGACTTGAACTTCCATTTATTTTTGTTTTGAAATCTAATTGAGTTTCTCTAAATTCTTCAATTTCGTCTTGTTTATTCTTGTCATCAAATGGATTTTTGTCATCCACGCAATAACAATCTGTTTGTCCATTAAGAACAATGTTTTTAATATATTCTTTCATTTCTTTTGCGCTTTGTTTTGCTGACATAACATTCCCATCAACATCTGTAAATAAATTATCCTCTTTTCTTTCTATTTTAATATTACTTTTTTCTTCTTCATCATTTTGATATCCAGTATAATTA
>Ga0214921_10010285_pt1 | contig 11606 bp, 9 predicted proteins | sample LL1505_MetaG_FD_177992 | JGI IMG/M metagenome (GOLD analysis project Ga0214921, IMG submission 177992) | Freshwater microbial communities from Lake Lanier, Atlanta, Georgia, United States - LL-1505 | ecosystem: Environmental > Aquatic > Freshwater > Lake | place: USA: Georgia | collected 2015-05-28
TCCTTTATATTCAAAAATCGTAGAAATTCTCTGATTCCCTGTCGGCAGTTGCGGCGACACAGTAGAGAAGAGTAAAGAGCCGGGGCGTGTGAAAGGTTTACCGCCTCCTTCGTATTGACGAAGAAGAACGTTATCTAAAACCTTACATTTATTTTTCCCTGCGTTAAGTGGGTAGTCTGTAAGGCCACCTGAGAAGTCTTCGAACGCTACACTCTGCATAGCGTCTCCTTAAGTTGTGTAATAGGCGACTAAGCCGAGTGTGGAGTCGTTAGAGTAAATCGTGTAAGTGGTTGAGGATGTCTTAACCGGGGAGAGGAAGACCGCTTCCCCGGCTGTAGTCTTGAAAAGAATTGCGTAGTTGTCGTAGAGTTCTCCGCCTGGAATGGTTACAGGTTGAGAGTATATTGAACCCGAAGGAACCCAATTTGTGTTAGGGAGACTTTGAGTAAAAGCTTGTACACCTTTTGCGGATATCTTCGACGAGTTCGTTCCATTGTGGGTATGGTCGTTGAGAAGTTGCATGTTGTTAGCTAATTCATCAAACCAGACATCGGAAAGATCTCCGTCCTGCATTTTTTTGAATCCGTATGATAAAGTTAGCATTTCATACCTCGACTAGTTTTATTGGTGAGTACATCGTCCCTACCTAAAGTGTGCTGCTTAGAATTGTAGACCCAAAATAGTGCGGTGCCAAACTTGCTTGAGCCGTTGACGCTATAAAGTGCCATTTTGTCTGAGCGGCCTGTGTAGATGGCACTAAATATATTCTATTTTGAGTGGGAGAATAAACACCGCCAGCATAGGCACCGACAACCGCTGTAACCCCATGGGCATAAGCTACAACACTGCCTGTATTGCAATCTATATAATGCCAGTTTGTCTGAGCGGCCTGTGTAGATGGCACTAAATATATTCTATTTTGAGTGGGAGAATAAACACCGCCAGCATAGGCACCGCTAACCGCTGTAACCCCATGGGCATAAGCTACAACACTGCCTGTGGCACAATCTATAAAGTGCCAGTTTGTCTGAGCGGCCTGAAACCGTGGCACTAAATATATTCTATTTTGAGTGGGAGAATAAACACCGCCAACATAGGCACCGCTACCCGCTGTAACCCCAGGGGCATAAGCTACAACACTGCCCGTATTGCAATCTATATAATGCCAGTTTATCTGAAAATGTGGCACTAAATATATTCTATTTTGAGTGGGAGAATAAACACCGCCAACATAGGCACCGCCAAGCGTTGTAACCCCAGCATAAGCTACAACACTGCCTGTATTGCAATCTACATAGTGCCAAGACTGACTTACATCCCCCTGTTCATGTGGCACTAAATATATTCTATTTTGAGTGGGAGAATAAACACCGCCATAATAGGCACCGCCAACCGCTGCAACCCCATGGGCATAAGCTACAACACTGCCTGTATTGCAATCTATATAATGCCAGTTTGTCTGATCGGCCTGTGTATATGGCACTAAATATATTCTATTTTGAGTGGGAGAATAAACACCGCCAACATAGGCACCGCTAACCGCTGTAACCCCATGATTATAGGTAGCCACACGCTGAATCGCACTGGCATTTTCTGTGTGAAGCGGCGTTAGTTTTTTGAGGAAGTTATTTACTACTTGTGTGCCCGTAAGTGGCTGTAGAGCCGATACCGCTACTGAGCCTGAGCCAGACCCAGCCCCGCCCACCACACGCCACCGCAAAGATGTCGCATCATACAATAAAATTACAGAAGCGCCCGAGGCCAAAGCCATGTCTGCTCCAGTACCTGTTACAATACTTGAAGACGAGCCTTGGTCGTTAATTATATTTATAGACGTGGCGGTGGCATTGATAAGAACGAGTTGAGTAGTTAGAGCACCTTCAGTGTTCGTAACGCCCCCTAAATTAGTCGCGCCCACTGTAATTCTTTGAACCGCTTTAGGTGGCGTGGACGCCGGAGTCAAAGTGCTTCCTGAAATTGTTGCAGACTCGGAAATATAGCCCGTTAAATTGTGGGTTATTTTTCCTGTAAATGTTTGCACTTCGCTTAAGTTAGCTACTGTCCTCCAAGCCCCGTTGTAATACTTAATCCCAGGAGTTGTTGTATTGTAGTAAAACAACCCAGCTACCGCTCCTGTCAAGTCGGTTGCGCTTGACTGTGCTTGCGCTCTGATTAGCTCACCATAAATATTCGTTCCAGGCATCTTAAACTCCTATTAGTCTGTATGAACCGGCTGGCAAAGGCGTACCCACTTGAAGTCTCACGTTTGTAGCACTTGTTTGTGAAATTGAGATGTACATGGTTTCAAAGTTATTTGTGTTGTCTTTAAGCTGCCATATCATAGTTCTTGCGTCAACGCCGGAAACTGTCACATCTTTTAAAGTGTCAGTTCCGTTCCAAATTGTGTCAATTTGAATTCTTGCAGACCCTACTTGCTTAATCGAAGTTCCGGTATCGACGTAGACGTTAGCGTCTGCTGTATTATACAGCATCCTTCCAATATTTTGTGCTGAAGAGCCGGGCAAGGTTCCGAGGTTTTCAAGTCTCAAACCTTTGAACTCGCCCGCCGTAAATACATCTCTAACTCTGTTAGAAGCGCCGCCAATGTCAGTGCCGCTCCAAGAGCCGCTGAATGAAGCGTCCGTGAAAGGACGTAATCCGTTTTTAAATTGGATAAAGCCTTTAGTGGCGTTGGCAGTCGATTCTAAGTTTAAATTTTCACCACTCGCCGTACCGCCTATGATACTTTGACCGCCTGCGCGTCCTGCGAGTAAGGCGAATTGAGTATGCCCGGCATCCCCAGTAGTCAAACCACTTATGGAGCCGTGAGAGATCTCAGTATCCGGGGCAGATGCTAACCACTCTGTACCACTCCAAAATAGAGTGTCTCCAGGCTGTGCCGCTAAAGTACGCCCAGTGTTTCTCCAGTTAGAAGATTTCAGAGTCATGAGTTCGGCGATAGAGTATACGGAGCCTCCGTTATTTATCTGATTTGAGATAAATAAATTTCTCCAAATACTTGTCCCACTCCCTAAATCTTTAACGCCGCTTGAAGGGAGTATCGTTGTAGATACTACGCTTCCGGTACCGTCAGGAGTTAGGTTTATGTCGCCGTTCGTGTTTGTAGAAGATACGGTGTTTCCGTCAAGTCTAAGGTTATCTACGTTGAGTAGAGCTCCTATGCCTGAGACAGTAAATGTCCCGTCAGTGACGCTAGAATTTCCAGTAGCGTCTACACCAAATAAGGTTTTTAGTCGTTTATTGGCGTTAATAAATCCCGTGCCGTTAGCGGAAAGATTTAAATCGGCATTACTTGCTAAAACTTCTAGAGAGCTTCCATTAAACCGCCCAGTCGGGGTCCTAAGATCCGAGCCTGTGATGGTTCCACTAGTAGTCAAATTTAGTGCATTAAAAGTCAAAGTGGCGGACAAGCTATTTATGCTGCCATTGGCAAATGTGATGTCCGCAATTGTAGTACCAGTAAAAAATGAACTGGCTAAAGTTGTAGCTTGAATGAAAGAAGCTACTACTTTGCCGGTAAAAGTAGAACCTGACGCGGCTGTAAAGTTAAGTGCCCCAGTGGCGCTAGCTATTGTCGTGTTACTTACAGATACGCTTCCGGCGGTGATTGACCCAGTAGTAGACACATTGTTTGATCCAAAACTTAAAGCTCCGGAAGCGGATACAATACTGCCAGCGTCTAAGGTCAAATTGTCGATGTAAGCGCGTCTGCTTAGGTAGATGTCTCTAAACTTTAAAGCACTCGTACCAATATCGAGTCCAGACAATATAGGTCTGAAGTTGTCTTCGACTTGTACGTATCCGGTATTTGGCCCGGTTCCATCGCCGCTATTGGCGGATAAAGTTAAATTTGTGTTAGGGGAACTTCCGCCGTAAATACTTTGACCGGCTTTGAGCCCTGTAATTTCAGCGCCGTTAGCATCCCGGTCATTATATCCCTTGCGAGACACCCACATGTCTTGAGTCCTGGCCTCCCAAGCTTGCAAAACTGAGTCAGTTCCCCAGTCGATATCTAGTATCTTATGCCACGAAGGAGTCGCTTCTCCCTCGCGTCTCTCCCATCTATAACCCGCAGCTTTTCCGTCCCCATCATTACTCACGACTCGGTAGTCGTTGACAGTGTTCCCCGCCAAAGGAAGTGCCGCTGGGGTGGCTACTGAGGGTTTGGATTGTGGGTAGAGTACGGCGATCATCCAATTTATAGCGCCTTCTAAAGTCGACACTCCTGGCAAGTTTACGTTGCCATAGGAAAAGTCGCTTAAGTTGTGCTTAAACGGGTGTTGAGACTGATTCCATATTTGAAATCTGGCATGGTTGAAAATCATTTAAAATAACTCCCAAGTTGCATCCCACACGCCCGTGTATTCTTTTACGTAGACTACATTAGTGGTGACGCCTAAATAGCCATATCTGACTACGCTACAGGGGCAACCGTCTGGGGCATCCGATCTTACGGTGTATATGTATTCTGTGCGACCACTGCCGTCGAATTCTATGTGCTGCTTAACAAGCTCGTGCTGTTGAGTCTTTAAATGTCCGGTGTCTGCCATAGTCGCCACCATAAATAAAAGGGGATGGAGATATAATACTCCATCCCGCCTTTAGAGCAAAATTATTAATAGTTGATGCCGTACATAACTGCGTTGTGGCCGATACCGCGGTATTCCATCTCACCGAAGAGACAAGAATCAACGATATATTGATAGCCGGAAGTAGAACGAATCTCGAAGTATTCTTTTCCTTCTGGAGACATTCTCTTCTTGAACCCGCCGCGAGTACGGAATTTCATAGACTTCATGTCTAAGAAGAAGATGATGTCATCTTCCATCTCTTGAATCCCTACTAGAGTAAGTTCGCCCTTAACTGTAACAACCGTGATTTCTGTCCATCCGTAAACAGAAGTTGAAGGTTGCTTAGTTACGTTGAAAGCGCCTTTAGAAGTTTCGATGATCTTCATGCAAGAACCTAAGTGCTTGTAGCTCATGACCACTTTAGAGGCATTGCCTTTAGCTTTTCTACGAACGGTTACGTATCCGTCAAAAATCTTGTCTAATAAGTTTGTGGCGGTTACGGAAGCGCCGTCAAGTTGGATAGCTTGAAGTGCTGGGTAAGCAAGCTTAGAGATACCGTGAATGGTGGAAGATCCACCGTTAGCGGCGCTAAGGATTGCTTCTCTTAGAGAGATGAAAGAGCCGTTAGCAAGAACACCTGGGTGATATATCTTAGCACCTTGAGCGGTTGTGTAGGCTGAAACGTCAGCTACAGCGCCGCCTCGTGTCAAAGATACTGTGATTGTGCTGGCATTCATGTCGATAGATAGGACGTAGACTGCAAGAACTGCGGAGTCGCCATCGTCGATTTCGATTTTCTGATTAATGTTGTAACGCTCAGGGTGTTTAACGCCGATTACGCCGCCTGCGGTTCCGTTAGCGGTGAATGTGTCGAAGTTAGCGCCGTTAAGAAGTTGGTGTGAAACACCTTCTTTCATGATGGTTTGGAACGCTTCGATTTCGTCAGGAAGGATGCGAAGGAAAGAAGCTTCCTTAACTTTTCCTTCGTGATCGAGAAGGTCGCCGTGGTTGAAGATCAAAGATCCCCAAACTTCCTTATACCCTGGAATTTCACCGCGTACAGGCTTAGATTGAGAAATGTCTGCGGCTCCAGCCAACTGGCCGAATTCTAGAGAAGAAGCGCGAGCGCCCATGAAAGGAACGATAACTTTAGAACCTTTCCATGAATCGTCACGTTCTACGTTCGTAAGGAACCAGTCACGCTTGATAGTTTCTTCGTAGAAAATTTCGTTCGGAAGATACTCGTTAAGCATAGTTTGAAAGTCTACATTTCTAGTAGTACCCGCCATAAATTAATGCTCCTCTTGAAATGACCTTGCTATTTTGCGTAGGTCGTCTAGGTTTTTTGGTCTTTGTTTTATTGGGGAAGTCCCGGTGCCTTTGATGTTTGGAAGTGTCGCTTTGTTTGAGGGAGCCACTATATTGGGGTTTGTCTGACCGCCTAATACGCCGAAAGATGGGTTTACAGCCCGCATCTGTTTCAAGACTCCTTCTACCGCCGCTTCTGCCGAGATGTCAGTTCCACCCATAGACATGGCCTTGCCGTATTGGATTACCGCATCTCTAAATGCTCCGGCATATCCCATGCCGTTGTCGAACTGTTGAACCGCTTGCGCTACGTCTGGTCTCGACATTACACCAACTAGTTCAGCTTCTTTCTGTTGTACTGCATATGAACTTTGTTGCTGAGTCCACTGCTCTTTTTCAGCTTCAAGCTGTTCTGCTCTCCGCTGGGTTTCTCTCGCTTGCGCATGGAGACGTTTCTGGTCTTCAGGCATCTCACTTTTTTTCACTATGTGATGTGCCCATTTTAGCACAGTCTGTTCTGATAAACCAAGCGATTCTGCGACGGTTTCAAAATCATCTGACTCGATCGCCTTTTGCGCTCTTCCCAACTCCCCGATGATTCTATTGTAAGAAGGTTCGATTTCATTAATTTTAGCGCGTAGTTGTTCCCTATCGCCTTTAACACTGTCGAGGCCGTGAGACCTTTCGTACATCTCACGAATCTTCTTTTCTGTGTCGGCGTCTTTGATTACGGGGATTAGGAAGTCGTCAAACGCCTTCTCTTGTCCCATAACTTTAAACTTTGTGTTTGGGGTGTACGCCGGAGCTTCGGGCGTTACGGGAGGAGCCCCCGCGTCTGCCGTACCTTCGGGATTCGCCACAACTTCTGCGTTCTCTACTTCATTCTCGATATCCATATCATCATCTCCATTCCCCTGTCTGGGGGAGTTATGTTTTACAACCTACCCAGCGACTTGCTGGGGCATAGGCTGTCCTTGCGGCATCTGTCCTTCCTCTGGCGGCATAGCTTGTCCTCCCATTTGCTGAAGTTGGGCAAGTTGCGCTTGATTCATTTGTTCCATCTTACTTATAGGCATCCCTTGTTGCTCTAGGGTTTTAAGGAGATGCTCTAGTGCTTGATATGGAACTCGAACTCTCTTAGGTGCTTTACTCGGGTCTTCGTTCGGGGTGTACATGTCACAAGCGATCATAGCTCCGCCGACTGGGATGAATTCATTCTTAAGCGCCGCCGCTGCCTCTTGCTCTTGTTGAACCTTTTGTAAGTGGAAGGACTCGAAGTCGAAATAGATTTGCTTGACGTTCTCAGGCAGGAACCCGAAGTCGCGCTGTTTCATTCTTAACGCTAATTGAGATAGGATGTAGTCACTATCGTCTTTATCGCTTGTCATAGGTTGTTCGCCGCGTTCGATTGCGAGGAAGTCGTTTTTGACGTTTTTAGAGTTAATCATGAGGTCAGAGAATGTCTCTTCTGGTATCCCGAAAGGCATATCAGATGTCATCTTGCCGATATCGTCTCTAGACAACTGTTGGCCGACATATTGAAGAATATTCGTGTACGCTAACTGTTTTCCGAGTTTTGAGTCGGCGGTATCGGTTTGTTCTTCAACTGTACATGAATAACATAGTGGGTCAGTGTCTCTAAACTCCGCGATGTTCACCGCTTCACTTCTTCCGACCATATTTATGACTTCATCGTCTTGTAAGTAGAATTTTGCGAGTTCTATGTACGTTTCGCCGAAATCTACTAGAAATTCCCCGAATTTTGAGGAGTATGGACTGAATTTTTGAGTCGTATTCATCGACTTATAGAGGAGTGTATAGGGGTCTAAATTAGTGGTTTTTTCGTCTAAAAGCCCCTCTAAATTCACCGCCATGAACATTTCTTCGACTTTTGCGCGTATATAAGAGGCAAATTGCTCCCCTGTACGGCCTTCAATGATTGTAGGAGGCACCCCTTGGTACTTCAAGCCCCGTATTCCGGGCAGAAGTGACCCTTGAGTGAGTTCTGTACCCGCTTGATAGAGGATTTTGTCATCGCCGACAGTGATTTGGTGCATCGCTTGTTGTGACGCGGCCCTATTTATCTCTGCCTGGAAAGGTCGAGCTACTTTTAAGATCGAAGATGCCCGAACTCGACTTGAAAACTCGTCAAACCCTGCCCAAATTACGGGGAAGATGCCGCCTGGGAGTTCGCCCTCCTCTAAAATGCCTTCTTGAGTCGTAATATAGTAGTATCCGTTCGGATATTCGAGACAAGGCTTGTAATAATACTCTAGAACTAAAGTATTCCCTTTTTCCTTACGATATCCGCCCATTTTCGAGTCAAAAACGATGAAATCGCCGCTGGAATCCGTGATAAACTTGAGTTTTTCCTCTTGTCCTTTGTATTGGCGCTTAAGTTCTTTCGTGGAGACGAGTTTCTCGTACCCAATCCAACGACAGTCACGTATGGAGGTAGCATGTGGGTCTCTAAATATATTAAATGCGAACCACCTATCGAAAACGAATTCCCCTCTGCGAACGGGCCTGGACTCATCTTCAACTGGAACCCCCATTTCATCTAAAACCGGATTTCCGGCATCATCTACTAAACCTTCATACCCTTTTATCGGCCCTTTGTTGTTATCATAACGAATAAGTACCGCACACTCTGAAACCCCGACAAAATCTTCCGCTAATTCTCTTATCAAACGCCTAAGCTTAGAACGATTCTTCTCAAAATTCCAGACCGCTTGATTAAGTTCTGCGTCTTTTTGATCTTGAAGTTCTAAAGGGTTTGTAGGACGAAAGGAAACTCCGGGAGCTTGCGCGATTATAGAGGAAACGTAGGTTTTGTAAATCAAATGAAGGTAGCTAAACGTGATTCTCAACTTAGAATCTTCGTTTCTTGACTCCCTAGACCTCTCTATAGTGTCTTTCGACTTCTTAGTATAATGTTCTCCGGAGATTAACATGACGTTTGTACGCATCTCCGCCGTTAACGCTTTATCTTGACTCTTAGAATCTCTATAGAGTTCCTGTAATTCTTGAATCTTCTTAGCTTCCATGGCCTACACCCCCAGTAAAATGTTATTCCGCGTCTTTGACTTGAGATTCCTCATAGCCTAAAGGGTCGTCGATGAGTTTTTGAAACTCCTCGAACTCTTCCGCCATTTCGTTCTTAATGCCAAAAGCCTTCATGTCTAAATTTGTCAAACTTCCTGGATTAATTTCCCTCTCTTCCGCCTCTTTATCAAAGACGTGAAGAGGGTGTTGTGGTGGCTCAATGTACTTTTTCTCTACCGTTGTATTCGTTTGATAGAATTCTAGGGAGACATCCCCGGCGACTAAACTCTTCACCCCATAAAGGACTCCAAGTTGCATAAGCCTCCCAATAGTCTCAACCTCTGTTCTCTTCTTAATCGCTAGCTCGTAGTTAGTCGGGCGACCTTTAGGGTTTGGGATTTGTCCCTTAACAAAATCTCTTCCCCCGGTTTTAATTCTACTAGGGTTTACTTTCTCGTTTGGCGTCAATTTATGTTCTGGAAACATGCTACTCTCCATAGTAGGAATTAAGTTCGTCAACGTATTCATCAAGGGCGGCCTGCCCGGCTTCCTCTTCTTCAAATTCTCCCCTCCTCATTCGTATTTGCCATTCGTCAAATTGTTGATTCGTCCAAGTACCGTCAGGTAACGTAGAAATCTTTTTCGGGTCAGGCGCTGAGATGCCTGGGTTGATCGCTCCCATATCCCAAGGTATCTGGAAGACGGCGTACCGTAGCGCGTCCACTAAGTCGTCGATGTATTTCCGCGTAATCAACTTCGACCCCGCAGGTACGGAGACGAGTTCAGTAATTAACTTTTGTGCGTCATCCGCCGTCTTATCTATAGTAAGAGCGCCCGCTGCAAATAAGTCATTGACGACTTTCTCCCCAGCGTCTCTACGCTTATCAGCTTGTATAAATGGCTCACGCGAACGGGACGCTGTAATCCCAAACTCCCTAGACTGATAGTCGTAACAAGCGGAAACGGGGCTTCTGCCTAACTGCTTCTTCATAAGCTGATACTGTCTAAGAATGTCTCCGCTACTAGTATCTTGACCATCACCCCGCCATAACTTTAATATTCTCCCTTTCGTCTTCTCCGGGTTGACGATTATAAAGACGATAGCGGCTAAACTCCTTTTAACCCCTGCACCGCCACTTCCAATATCTACTCCTGCGTAGAGACTCCAGTCACTAGGGTATGGTTCGGCGGCAGTAACATTTTTATCTATAGTGAACCCGAAATACTTAAGCCCACCTACCTTTACGAATCTACCCCAAACCCTTTTGAGTTCTTCATTCTTAGAGGTGCAAGCTCTTATAGCCTCTTCCACCATTTCCATACTGTAATGACCTGGGGAGCCATCATCATATTTAAGACAATCATAAAGTGATATCTGCCACTTCGCCGCACCTACGAAAGTCTCTTCAGAAGTTCCTTGGCACTCCATCGCCTTGAACCACAATTGATATCCTTGAGTCGCAGTGAATACTTGATTAAAGTACCCTCTGGTAGCACGAAGACGAACTAGGATTTCATCCGTAAGAGTCTCCGGCATCTCTTCATCTGCGGTAATCATATGAACAGTAGCGGTTTGTAGGTTTTCAGCTTTCTGGGCGTATGTCTTAAAGTAAATAGAACACCCACTATTAAAATGTATCGCGGCGATATCGCCGTCAGACATCTCTTCACGCCAACCATACGTCTTATGGTTTTTAGCCGACCCACGCGGAAGATATTCCGGAACCCACTTCGTCTTAAATTCGTTAGTGGCTACAGCGTTTGAAGGATAAAAGTACCAGAATTGAATCGGTATTGTCGGCCATAACTCCGGCCACAGTTTAGAGTTACCTGCCCATTCAATATTCTTACGAATAGCAATAGTGCTTTTGCCTATTTGGTTTGCCGCAGTCAACAAATTGACTCTATTTTTACTCTCAAAGAATTCTCTAGACCAAGTATAGAATCTACCGCCGTGAGTATACAAGTGCGGTAATTCCTCTTTAATCTCTTTGATTCTAGCGTCTACTGCCGCTTTCTTAAATTCGGTTTCGGTTCTAGGGGTTATTTTAATTTCCGCTATCTCTTTAGCCGAGGCTGCCGATGCACGCTCTTTCGCTATATCGGATATTCGATTAATACGTTCTCTAGAAGTTTCTCTCATAGGAGTACATCATCGTCTTTAGGGGCGATAGTGCCTACTTCTTCGTCAGAGTTTCTAGGTGCTTCAATCTCTAGTTTAGATGAAAGCGCCTCTAGCTTAGAGATATCGTCAATCCCTCTAATAGCTTCAAGGTCGCTAGGGGCGGAGACATGCACGTTAAGATTCTTTTGCTCTACTTGCATCTTTTGGAGGATTCCACCCTTAACCCTCATATCCACCATCTCAAACGCTTTAAGTATAAGAGAAGCGGCTTTATGGTCTACTGCCCCTCCCTCTAACAAAATAGGTAGAGACATAATTTCACTCAACCTCTCCGTACCCAGGTGCAGTATATAATTCATAGACTGCACATAAGATTTAGGGGGCGTCAGTATCCATAGGAGTTTCCTATCGTTATTCGCGTAACACTTACTCCATGTGTTCTCATTACAAATGCCACTTAAGATCGAATCAAGTCTCATTCGTCTTTTATAGGTTCCAGAGGTTACGAGATTATATTCATCCCAAAAACTTAGGCG
>Ga0214921_10010286_pt1 | contig 11605 bp, 12 predicted proteins | sample LL1505_MetaG_FD_177992 | JGI IMG/M metagenome (GOLD analysis project Ga0214921, IMG submission 177992) | Freshwater microbial communities from Lake Lanier, Atlanta, Georgia, United States - LL-1505 | ecosystem: Environmental > Aquatic > Freshwater > Lake | place: USA: Georgia | collected...
GCCCCCGCGAATTTGGCCGGCGTGCGAACGCTCCTGCGCGCGCTGCGCCGTGGGGAAATCGTGGGCTTGCTGCCAGACCAGGTCCCGGATGCCGGCGAGGGCGAGTGGGTCCCGTTTTTTGGGCAGGCCGCCTACACCATGACCCTACCCGGACGTCTCGCGCAAAGCACTGGCGCAGGCGTGTGTCTCCTGGTGGCCGAACGCCTGGGTCAGGGGCGCGGATGGAGGGTGCACGTCGGCGCTTTGCCCGAGTCCCCAACACCAGCCGCACTCAATGGCGCCATGGAGCGGCTTGTGCGTCGCTTCCCTGAACAGTACCTCTGGGGTTACAACCGCTATAAACAACCCGTGGGCGTCCCCGGCCCCACCCTGATCACTTCGGATTCAACGATTACCCCACCAACTTTCCCCTCATGATCGGGCGCTTTTTTTCCCGCCTCGCACTCCGACTGTTGAACGCCATCGCAACGCTTCCCTACCCAGTCGTGCGGCGAATCGGGCTCGGCTTAGGGACCGCTCTGTGGTGGGCTGCCCGACCACGCCGGCGGGTGACCCTGATCAACCTGCGGCTCTGTTTGCCTGAGCTGACCGAAGCGCAACGCTTCGCCATCGCCCGCGAGCATTTCGCATGTTTTGGACGAACGTTTGTCGAGCGCTTTATTTTTTGGTCGGGCAGCGCGGATCGAATCCGCAGTCTGGTGCGCTTCGAGGGCCTTGAACACTGGCAATCGCAAGCTGGGCGCCCCGTGATCTTGTTAGCTCCCCACTTCCTGGGCCTGGACGCCGGCGGACTTCGAATTCAACTCGAGACCCAATTTGTCTCGATGTACGCCAAACAAAAAAACCCTATCCTCGACGAAGCCATGCGAGCGGGTCGTAGCCGCTTCAACAACCCGCTCCTCTTGTCGCGTCAGGAGGGCTTACGCCCGGCACTGCGAGCGCTTCGAGCGGGCATCCCGTTTTATTTACTACCGGATATGGACCTGGGCCCCCGCGACGCGGTGTTTGTGCCATTTTTTGGAATCCCCGCCGCCACCGTCACCACGGTTGCACGACTGGCACGACTGACCGGTGCGGTTGTGGTCCCCGTCGTCACCAGCCTGCATGACGAGGGCTACGTCACCCGATTTGATGCGCCCTGGGACGATTTTCCGGGCGAAGATGACACCCAGGCTGCAACCAGGATGAACGCGTACATCGAGGCGCAGGTACGCCAAATCCCCGCGCAGTACCTTTGGTCCCACAAACGGTTCAAGACCCAGCCCCCGGAGGCGACCCCGGTTTACGTCGATTTGTGAGGATAATGGCGCATGGGTTTGCGATTTTCCAAAATGCACGGTGCCGGCAATGATTTTGTTGTCATCGATGCGTTGCGCCAAGCGTTTGACCCGACGCCAGCCCTCTGTCGGTGGCTGGCTGACCGCCGCTTCGGGATTGGTTGCGACCAGATCCTGATCGTTCAGGCCCCGACCCGGCCAGATGCCGATTTTCGTTACCGAATTTTTAACGCCGATGGGGGCGAAGTCGAGCAATGCGGCAATGGCGCCCGTTGCTTTGCTCGCTTTGTTCATGATCAGGGGCTGACGAATTCGACCGATCTGCGTGTCGAGACCCTCAGTGGTCTGATCACCCCGAGCCTCCAGGGTGATGGCCGGGTCCGGGTTGATATGGGAGCGCCCCGGCTCCAGCCGAACGAGATCCCGTTCGACGCGATCGGGCTGAGCGTGCGCCGCCATGGCGAGGCGCTGCTTTGGGACCTGCCGTTGAGTGAGGGGCGTTTGCGTGAGGTGGTCGTGGTGTCGATGGGCAATCCGCATGCGGTGCAGTGCATCGCCGATCTCGATCAGGCGCCGGTCACGGTGGAGGGCGCCGAGATCGAACGCCATCCGCGGTTTCCCCAACGCGTCAATGCCGGATTCCTGCAAGTCCTCGATTCCCGTCACGCCAAACTTCGGGTCTGGGAGCGCGGTGTGGGCGAGACCCTCGCCTGCGGCACCGGCGCCTGCGCCGCCGCCGTCGCGGGGATTCAAATGGGACGACTCCAGAGCCCCGTTGAAATCACGACCCTGGGCGGCGTGTTGAGAATTGAATGGAACGGAATCGCGGGGGGCTCGGTCGCGCCGGTTTATCTGACTGGACCCGCTCAGACCGTTTTTTCGGGGGAAATCACGCTTCCCGTCGTCAACAACCCCTGAACCCTACACCCTTCAACCTAGCGCCCTACCCACTGCCGCTCTGGAATCCCCATGTCCCCTGAGAATCTAACGACCCATCCAGACCACCCCTCTGCGACTTATCCAAGCAGCATGAGCGCCGCGGGGACCAACGCCAACGGGATGCCCGATGCCGACGCGGTCGCCCGCTTTTTGCTGGAACACCCCACTTTCCTGGAAGACCACCCGGAACTATTGAGTTCAATGCAACTCAGTCATCAGAGCGGCGCACGAACGGTTTCGCTGATGGAGCGTCAAGTCGATGTGCTGCGCCAGCGTTATAAGGCCCTCGAATTGCGCTTGGCCAATCTACTGCGCCATGGGGAAGAGAACGATGCCATCACGAATCGACTGCATCAGTGGACTCGACCGCTGCTGCTGGTGCGCGACCCCGCCGAGTTGCCCGACCGGATTACCCAGGGCTTGCACGAGCGATTTGCGGTCCCTCAGGTGGCGTTAAGACTTTGGGGTGTTGGGGCGACCGGCCAGTCCAACCCAAGCGGATCGGGCCGCGACTGGGCCGAACCGGTCGATGCTTCCATCCAGGCCTGGGCCGATGCAAATCGGACGCCCCATTGCGGACCCCGCACCGACCAGGGCGCAGCCGCCTGGTTCGAGGATCGCGGCGCTTCGACGCGTTCGATGGCGATGATGTCCTTGCGGGTCGGCGCCAGCGCTCACGCGTTTGGGCTATTGGTGATGGGCTCGGCCGACGTGAATCGTTTCGACCCGGCGATGGGTACGGCATTTCTGGAGCGGATTGCGGAAATTGCAAGTGCCGCGCTGTCTCGGCTCGTCGTAGCACCCCACTAGGCCAAGCTGCGACCCACCCGTTACCAACGCATGCAGCGCGGTCCGTTCCGGTGAAACCCATCGAGGCCTGGCTAGAGCACCTGCGTGTCGAGCGCGCTTACAGCGCTCGGACGCTTGCCGCCTATGGTCGCGAGATTTCCGTATTGGCCGATCCGATCAGCCCGCCAGAAGCGCTCGCCAATATCGGCGAAGCCACGCTGCGGCGCTCCATCGCGCAAGCGATTCGCGACGGACTTTCGCCACGCTCGGTCGCACGGCGCTTGTCGGCATGGCGCGGATTTTTCGATTGGTTCGCGCGCCATGGCGGTCCGCCCGCCAATCCGGCCCGACCGATCCGAGCGCCCCGCTCTGGTCAGCGTTTACCGAAAGCGCTCTCGCCCGATGCCACCGCGGGACTGCTTGATCAGTCGCCAGACCTCGCCAGCCCCGAGTTTCTAGCCGTGCGCGACCACGCGATTGCCGAATTGTTCTATTCCTGCGGGTTGCGCCTGACCGAGTTGGTCACGCTGGACTGCGCCTGGAGCGAACGCGACGGCCGCCGCTCCAAAGCCTGGATCGATCTACCAGAGCGCGAGGCCACCGTCTTGGGCAAAGGCAATAAAACCCGCCTGGTACCGATTGGCGAAACCGCTGCCGAGGCTCTGCTTCGCTGGCTCCGAGTCCGTGCACAATTTGTCGTGGCGCACCCACAGGCCGACCCCGACGCCTTGTTTTTGTCCACCCGCGGGACCCGTCTGGCGCCCCGGTCCGTCCAGTTGCGCATCGAAACGCTGGGCCGATTGCGTGGCGCCCCGGTGCGCCTGCACCCCCATGTCCTGCGCCACTCCTTTGCCAGCCACTTGCTGCAATCGAGCGCCGACCTGCGCGGCGTCCAGGAGCTGCTGGGGCACGCCAATATCTCGACCACCCAGATCTATACTTCACTGGACTTCCAGCGCCTCGCAGCGGTCTACGATGCTGCACACCCTCGCGCGCGCAGGCGCGGGGGCACCGCGTGAGCGGCCGCAGTCCCCCGGGCCACAAAGGCCCCAGAAATCGATCCGCTGACGGGCCCGCGCCCGCGCGCAACCGACGGATGGACGCAAATCCGCGGGCCAACCCACAAACTAACCAACGAACTAACCAACAAACTAGCCCCCGCAAAAGTTCGAAGGTAAGCCCCCGAGCGAGCTTGCCGACTGGCCTCGCTAAAGCTCAGGTCGTCGTGCGCGACGGAAAAGAACGTTCGCTCGAACGACGCCACCCCTGGCTCTACGCCGGGGCCGTCGAGCAAGTCATCGGCGAACCAGTCAGTGGCGCCACCGTCGCGCTCATCGACGCACAGGGGGGCTTTATCGCCTGGGCGGCCTGGAGCCCACAATCCGCGATCCGCGCGCGCGCCTGGTCGTTCGACATCGAAGATCGAATCGACCCCTCATGGTTTGCAGACCGCGTGGCCCGAGCGGTCGAGCGCCGCGATCATCTCGCTGGCCGCACAAATGCGGTTCGGCTGGTCTTTGGTGAAGCCGATGGTCTGCCAGGACTTGTCGTCGACCGCTATGGCGCCCAACTTGTCATCCAGTGCCTCGCTGCCGGTGTGGCTGCGAATCGGGATACGCTGGTCGATGCTCTCGTGGCGGCGACGGGTTGCGTGGATGTGTACGAGCGGTCCGACGCGGCCGTTCGGGCCCGCGAGGGCCTGGAGTCCATCACAGGGGTGTTGGGTGGGCTCACGCCCAGCGCGCCCATTGAGATCGAGGAAGACGGTATCCGCTATGGCGTCGATATTGTGACCGGCCACAAGACGGGCTTTTATATCGACCAGCGCGATAACCGGCGCGCGGTTCGTGAGGAGATCGAACGCCTGCGCGCCCGTCGGACGGGCGAACCCGTCGAGATGCTCAATACCTTTTCCTACACGGGTGGGTTTTCGTTGGCGGCGTTAGCAGGCGGTGCCGCGATCGCACTCAATATCGACTCCTCGGCCGAAGCGCTCGCGATGGCTGAACTCAACGCGCAGCGCAACGGTTTTGGCCCCGACCAGTTACGGGTCGAGCAATCCGACGTCTTCGGATGGCTGACACAAGCCGCACAAGATAAGCGTGGTTTTGATCTCATCGTGCTTGATCCGCCCAAGTTCGCGCCGTCTGCGGCCCATGTCGAACGTGCCGCGCGAGCTTACAAGGAAATCAACCGCAAGGCGCTCAGCTTACTGCGACCGGGGGGCGCGTTGTTCACCTTCTCCTGTTCGGGGGCCATTGACGTGGACTTGTTCCAAAAGATCGTCGCGGGTGCCGTGATCGATGCCAAAATCGACATGGGTCTGATCCGACGACTGGGCGCCGGCGACGATCATCCGATGGCAATGACACATCCTGAGGGGGAGTACCTCAAAGGCCTGCTGTTGCGTCGCAACTAAGCCTAGCCTGCGTTACACTGCCGCCCCGACCAGAGCTGATCCCAGGAGCCCCGCGATGGCCGCTGTCCCCAATTTGATCCCCGTCACCATCCTCACCGGTTTTCTTGGTGCCGGGAAGACAACGCTGCTGAACCGGATTCTCCACGAACAGCACGGCCATAAAATCGCCGTGATCGAGAACGAATTTGGTGAGGAAGGCATCGACAACGAACTGCTGGTGCAGGAACGAGAAGAGCGCATCGTTGAAATGAACAACGGGTGCATCTGTTGTACCGTGCGTGGCGATCTCGTGCGAATTCTGGGCGATCTGGCGGCGCGCCGGCAGAGCCGTCAAATTCAGTTCGAGCGCGTGATCATCGAAACCACCGGTCTGGCGGATCCGTCGCCCGTCGCACAGACTTTTTTTATCGACGATTCGATTGCCGAACGGTTTTTGCTGGATGGGGTCCTGACGGTCGTTGACGCCGTCCATGGGTCGCAACAACTCGATGACAATCGCGAAGCGGTCGAGCAGGTGGCCTTTTCAGACCGAATCCTCCTGTCAAAAACTGACCTGACGACCCCTGAGAAGACGGCCACCCTGCGTACCCGACTGGCCGCAATCAACCCCCGTGCCCCGATCAGAGAGGTCCACTTTGGCCAAACGCCAATCGCCGATCTGCTCGATATCCGCGGATTCAACCTGAACGCTGTCCTCGAATTCTCTCCCGACTTTCTGGATCAAGACGACCATGTTCACGACGATGCGGTCGGCTCCTTTGTCTTTCGGTCCGAACGGGCATTTGACGTCCAACGCCTCGAAGAATTTCTAGGCGGTCTAGTGCAAGTTTACGGTCAGGATATGTTGCGGTATAAAGGCGTCCTTTTCGTCAAGAGTTCCGATCGACGTTTGGTTTTTCAAGGCGTCCACCAGATGATGGGTGCAGATTACGGAAAGCGCTGGCAACCGGGCGAGAAACCTGCAAGCAAGATGGTCTTCATCGGTCGAAATCTTCCGCGCGAGACGTTCTTGCAAGGACTGGAGCACTGCCTGGTCTGACAAACCAGTGCCGATCCGTACAACGACAAAATAATTCCGGCATTTGCCAAAACGAACGCGGGCGAGCCCGCGAGGGCGGTACAGAGACATGGCAGCGACCAGCACCAAGACCAGCGCAGGCAAGTCCAAGAAACCTCTGACGGAGGCGGATCTCCGATCGATGCCTGAAGATCAGTACATGAACCCGGCGCAGCTCGAATTTTTCCGCTTGACCTTGCGTCGTATGGAGGATGAATTGCTGGCCAACGCTGGCGAAACGACCGAGCATCTGCGCGAGACGGTCATCGTGCCCGACCCCGCCGACCGGGCAACGATTGAAGAAGAGCACGCGCTGGAGCTTCGCACACGCGATCGCGAGCGCAAGCTGCTCAAAAAGATTCAGCAGTCGATTACCCGGATCGAATCGGGCGAGTATGGTTGGTGCGAAGAAACCGGTGAGGCCATTGGCATCCCCCGCCTGCTCGCCCGGCCGACAGCCACCTTGTCGCTCGAAGCCCAACAGCGGCGCGAACTGCGCCAAAAACTCTACGGCGACTGATCTGGACCCGAGCATTTTTCACGGCACCACCATTCTCTCGGTGCGCCGGGGCAACAGCGTCGCTCTGGGCGGAGACGGTCAAGTCACGCTCGGACACATCGTCGTCAAGTCGACCGCTCGCAAGGTTCGCCGTCTGCACCATGATCGGGTCCTGGCCGGTTTCGCCGGTGGCACAGCGGATGCCTTCACGTTATTTGAACGATTCGAAGCCCAGTTAGAGCGACATCACGGTCAGTTGTTGCGTGCGGCTGTCGAGTTGGCGAAGGATTGGCGGACCGATCGAACCCTGCGTCGACTCGAAGCCATGCTGGCCGTCGCCGACCGGGAACACTCCCTGATCCTGACGGGGACCGGGGACGTGCTGGAGCCTGAATACGGCCTGCTCGCGATTGGGTCGGGCGGGGCGTATGCGCAGGCGGCCGCCCGGGCCCTGCTCGACGTTTCGGATCTGGCACCGCGCGAAATCGTCTCAAAGGCCCTCTCGATTGCCGGCGATCTGTGCATCTACACCAATCATCACCAGGTGATCGAGGTGATCGAAGGATGAGCGCTTCCAGCCCGATGACCCAGATGACACCGGCCGAAATCGTCTCCGAGCTCGATCGTCACATCGTCGGTCAGGACCGTGCAAAGCGGGCGGTGGCGATTGCGCTGCGCAACCGCTGGCGGCGCCAGCAGGTGGCCGAGCCCTTGCGTCACGAGATCACCCCAAAAAATATTCTCATGATTGGTCCGACCGGTGTCGGCAAAACCGAGATCGCGCGGCGCCTCGCCCGTTTGGCCAATGCGCCCTTTGTCAAGGTCGAAGCCACCAAATTTACCGAAGTGGGTTATGTCGGTCGCGATGTCGATACGATCATTCGCGATCTCGCCGACATTGGCGTCAAGCTCGTGCGCGAGCAAGCGATGCGCGCGGTCCGGACCCGTGCGCTGGATTCAGCCGAGGATCGAATCCTAGACGTCTTGGTACCGCCCGCGCAAGACCGCACCAGCGCTCTCAATAACGCCCCCGCCGAAGAGTCTGTGGCGCGCCAGCGCTTTCGCAAGAAACTGCGCGAAGGCTCGCTCGACGGCCATGAAATCGAGATCGAGGTCGCCAACGCGACACCCACCCTCGACGTGGTCGGCCCCCCCGGAATGGAACAGTTCTCGCAGCAACTCCAACAGGTTTTCCAGCAGATGGGTCCGGGCCGGCGCAAGACCCGGCGCCTCAAGGTTGCCGATGCCCTCAAACAACTCACGGAAGAAGAAGCGGGGCGTCTGGTCAACGAAGATGAGGTGCGGGCCGAGGCGCTGCGCTCGATTGAAGAGAATGGCATTGTTTTTCTCGACGAGATTGACAAGATCGCGACCCGCGACAGCCATGGCCCAGACGTTTCGCGTGCGGGGGTCCAGCGCGATCTACTCCCCTTGATCGAAGGCACCACCGTGAATACCCGTCACGGATTGGTTAAAACGGACCACATTTTGTTCATCGCCTCGGGCGCCTTTCACCTGTCCAAGCCCAGTGATCTGATCCCCGAGCTGCAAGGCCGACTGCCCATCCGGGTCGAAATGGATTCGCTCTCCGTGGACGACTTCCAGTGCATCTTGACGGCAACGGATGCCTGCCTGACGCGGCAGTACCAGGCCTTGCTCGCGACCGAAGGCCTCGCCCTCGAATTCACCCCGGAAGGTGTGCGCCGCTTGGCCGAAATCGCCTGGCAGGTGAACGAGCGGACCGAGAACATCGGTGCGCGACGCCTTCATACCGTGATGGAAAAGCTCCTCGAGGTGGTGTCGTACTCCGCGGGCTCGCGCGCAACGGGCCCGAACGCCCCCGCCCCCGTTGTCATCAATGCCGAGTTTGTCGATGAGCGGCTGGCGGGTCTGGCAGCGAGCCAGGATCTCGCGCGTTACGTTCTATAACTCTGGGCATCGATGAGCGTCTCCCCCCCACCCAACGTCAAAGCCGAGGTTCTTGCCGAGGCACTTCCCTACATCAGACGGTTTCATGGCCGCACGATCGTCATCAAATATGGTGGCAATGCGATGACCGAGGAGCGCCTGCAGAGAAGCTTTGCGCATGATGTGGTCCTGCTCAAACTGGTCGGTCTGAATCCGGTGGTGGTGCATGGCGGTGGTCCGCAGATTGAGCAGTTGCTGGCTCGGGTCGGGAAGAAGGGCGAGTTTGTTCAGGGGATGCGGGTCACCGACGCCGAGACGATGGACATCGTCGAGATGGTCCTAGCGGGTCAGGTCAACAAACAGATCGTTGAACTGATCAATGCGGCGGGCGGCAAAGCGGTCGGGCTGACCGGGCAGGATGGCGGCCTGATTCGCGCGCGCAAACTGACGCTGGCTTCGCGCGATCACCCGGGCGAAGAAATCGATATCGGGCAGGTTGGCGAAATCGAGTCGATCGACCCGTTACTCGTCCAGACGCTCACGGGCGCAGGCTTTATTCCGGTCATCGCGCCCATTGGGATGGGATCGGCAGGCGAGACCTACAACATCAATGCCGATGTGGTCGCTGGAAAAATAGCCGAGGTCCTCAAGGCCGAAAAACTCGTCCTCCTGACGAACACGCCCGGCGTGCTCGATCAGGAAGGTCGGCTGTTGACGGGGCTAACGTCTAAACGCATCGACGAACTCTTCGCCGATGGAACCATCTCCGGAGGCATGTTGCCCAAAATCGCTTCAGCACTCGACGCTGCGCGGGCGGGGGTGCATTCGGTCCATATCATCGACGGCCGGGTCGATCATTGCGTGCTGCTCGAGATCCTCACCAGTGAGGGCGTCGGGACCATGATCCGAAGTCATTGACCCTGGTAGGGGCGTGAAAATGGCCTTGACCTTGCGATGATCCTGCGATGATTCTGCGATGAATCCGTTTTGAATCCGGTCTGGTTACTCGATCTGGATGACACGCTGCACGACGCGATCTCCAGGATCATCCCCCGCATCAACCAGCGCATGACGGAATTCGTGGCGCAAGAACTTCAGATCGACCGCGCCGGGGCCGATGTCTTGAGGCGGGAATACTGGCTGCGCTATGGCGCAACCCTACTCGGTCTGATTCAACGTCACCAAGTCGAGCCGGGCCGTTTTTTGCAGGCGACGCATCCGATGGCCGAACTGGGCCCACTCGTCGAGCGTGATGTCCGGCTGATTCAGGCCCTGCGCCGACTGCCTGGGCGAAAAATCGTCTTAACCAATGCCCCGCACCATTACGCAGTCGAAGTACTGACACGACTGGGGATCCATCGCTCGATCGACCACCTGATCCCGATCGAATCCATGCGGATTGCCGGACATCTGCGCCCCAAACCCTCGCGACGCATGCTACGCGCCGTGTTGGCCCGGCATCGGCTGGAGCCCGCGCGCTGCATTCTGGTCGAAGACTCCCTCACCAATCTGGTTGCCGCGCGAGCGCTGGGTTTGCGCACCGTCCTGATCCATGGATTTCATCGACGTGCGGGGCTACGCCCGCGCTGGCTCGCAGGCCCTGGCCGCAAGGTCGGCGCGCAAGCCCACTCCAGTCACAACCTGGCCCGCCTGGCACTGAGACGCTAGACCCGACTCTGAGGTTAGAGTCGCCCGGTGTGGAGTCGATCGCGGTAGTCGCGCTCCAGATCCTCTGGGTCGCGGCGGTTCGGGACCGGGACGATGGTCCGAAAGGCCCGTTGCAAAACCACGATCGATCCCCCCACTTCGTCGCGCCACCACCGGCTGGCAAGTTGAAGGTTGAGTTCGCGCTCCATCAAAAACCAAGCGCGCGAGCGCTCGCTGCCAAACAAATACAGGCGGCCGTCGAGAATTTCAAATATCTCCGCGCGCGCGTGGATTGGAAGGGCATGCACCATGCCGTAGGCACAATAACCACCAAACGCTGGGACCCATCGCGCGGGGTCGCGCTGGAATTCGCCTCGAGACGCCTCGGAAGTAAACCGATAGACCACCCCATCGAGCTCGACCCGGATTTCTGGCCGGCCAAGCGTTGGTCGCGCTTGCCGATAATACGAAATCGGATCATGCCCGCCCAACATCAAGCGGGCATCCCGACGATCATCGATCGTATCGAATGGGCGCGCGAGGGCGCCCTCAGCCAAGCCAATGAAACTCCCCAGGCCGAGGCCCGTTACCACGACAAGCCACGTGATCAGGGCGCAGCGATTGAGGAGGGCCCGAGTAGCCATGCCGGGCATGTTAGTTTGGGGTGGAGTGTCAACGTTCACGTTAGAGTTGTCGTGCCGTCCCGGGGGTTCTTACCACAGATCAGGCACTCGGGATCGCGAGGTATGCGGATGCGTTGAACGGCGAGATCACGAGCGTCAAGCAGGAGGAGCTCCCCCGTCGAGGTCCTGCCAAATCCCCCGGCCAACTTGAGTGCTTCGGCCGCCTGCATGGTGCCAATGATTCCCGTCAACGGCGCAAACACCCCCAATTCAGCGCATCGGACCTCCTCCGGGTCCGATGCCTGCGGAAAGAGGCACTCATAGCAGGGCGAATCGGGGTCTCGCGAATCAAACACCACCAACTGTCCGTCAAACCGAACCGCAGCCCCCGAAACCAGAGGCTTGCGCAGCCTCACACACGCCCGATTGATCGCATGTCGGGTCGAA
>Ga0214921_10010287_pt1 | contig 11605 bp, 11 predicted proteins | sample LL1505_MetaG_FD_177992 | JGI IMG/M metagenome (GOLD analysis project Ga0214921, IMG submission 177992) | Freshwater microbial communities from Lake Lanier, Atlanta, Georgia, United States - LL-1505 | ecosystem: Environmental > Aquatic > Freshwater > Lake | place: USA: Georgia | collected...
ATTTTTTAGCAACCTGCCGAAGATGCGGCCACTCGGCAATTCAAACAGATAATTCTTGCTGGATGCCGACCCGAAAACATGGTTTTATCAAATATGGTGAGCCAAATGAGCATTACCCAAAGTTGACGTCGATTATTCGTGAACTTAATCTTGACTTTAGTGATACCTCAATTCACACTTTTTCTTACAAAGATTTTCAATTGGCAAACTTTTTAAAGAATGACCTAGAAATTTCTGACGTCAACCTCAATAACTTCGCTGGATGTTCCGATGATTGGTTACCAATCATCTCAAGTGATGGATCTGAACGAGAGCCTCTGCCACTTGCAGAATTCATCAAAGAAGTAAAAAGTAGTAAAAAAACTCACCAGTTAATTTTGATCACAAGATTTCTTGATCACGTTGCGAATCATACTTTGCTTGAAAAAATCCTCGGTTTAAGTTCTCCGACTAGTCACATCATATTTGATATAAACAACTACGATCGATTATTTGAACTTGAAACACTTGAATTCGTATGGAATGAACGACGCAACTTTATGCGCCGCTCAGATGTGGAGTCGATTCTGAGACGCACGAACCTGAAGTACTCAATTTTTGCTTATGAGAGTCAAGAAGTTTCCCCAACTTTAACTGGGGTGATTTCTGAGAGACTTAACGATCCTCTAAAGTCAAACACAGCAGCACTCAACAACTCGCCAACGCCGGGCCTAATTAAAAAATTAATTGCACTACGCCAACGATGGCACGATAACTTTGTAAACATTCATAAACTTGGCATAATCGGCGCAAGCCACAAGGGCGTCTCACTTGCCCAGTTTGTGCTAGGCGATCACGTGCAATACTCGTTGCACGACGACAAAGAAGCCCTCACAGGAAAGACGCCACCGGTTAACCCTCCTTTGGGCTTTCACTTAGTTTCGGGTTTTGACTTCTCTGAATACACCCATATTGCAGTCACAACAACTCTTGTGATTGCAGCAAAGATAATCCCAGAGTTGCGAGCCTCCGGCTACACAGGAGAAATTTTAGATTTTGACTGTCGGAGATTGGATTAAACGAGTTTTATTTCGGGATAAAGTTGGAGTACTTTTACTCCAACTCCGAGCGTTTCTTTTAATCTTGTAGTAATTTTTTCAGTGTGAATCCATGCTAAGCAGATCACAACTTTTGGATTTTTCTCAGCTAAAGAGCTATTCGGAAGTATCGGAACTTGAAAAGCGTTTAACCATTTGCCACACTTCTGCGGACTGTCGTCAATAATGAATTTCAAAATCGGTCCGAGTTCGAAAAAATCAATAAATAAATTAGCACTTCGAGCTGCACCGAAACCACCAACCATTTCACCAACGTAAGGGTTTAATAATTCTGCAACTTTAGTTTTGTCAGAAATGATTCGATCTCTAAAACTATTGATTCCCCGCGCAGTATCCAGACCTAGTTTGCGTTCAATCTGCATTAACTGGGCGACCGTTTCAGAAACTCGTGATTTTGCTGAAAGCAATTTAGCGAAGCCAATGGCAGCACCACCTTGTGTATCAATTCGCTTTATATCAACAAGATCAAGTCCACAACGGTTCAAAAATGGAATCAAACTAAGCAAAGAATGCGTGCTCACATGCTCGTGGAAAACAGTACCAATGAGTCCTTTTTCAACGACATCAACAAGATACGAAAACTCAAATGAGAACACTGAGCCATCGTGCATCAACGATGCCACATTGGTTGCAAAACTTATTAAATCGTCGTTGTGCGCAAAAACATTATTTGCTGAGATCACGTCAATTTTTTTAAATCGCTCTTTGATCCTTCGAACTGAATCAGCTGAAAAAAACTCTTCCCATGTTTCGACACCTTGCGACCGTGCATGCTCGGCAGGTGCGTGTGCTGGGTCAATTCCGAGAATTTCAGAACCAAATCGTGCCTTAAGCGTCTGTAAGAAAAGTCCGTCATTAGAACCAATATCAAGACACACATAAGCTGAATGATCGCCTAATAGATTTGCTACCAAGTCCGCATACATTTTGAAATGCTCAATCAGAGCCGGGTTCTTACTTGGCATGTAAGTGAACTCGGCATCAAACAGAATTGCCGGTGGCAAAATATCCAATAATTGAATGTGCCCACATGACTCACACCTATACATGTCGAGAGGATATAACGGCATCTGCTTCTCACCGGTCGCACGATAGTGATCGGCAATCGTGGTCACTGGCAACTTGACCGACAGCACGAGTTGTTCAGATTCGCATAGTCTGCACTTTGTACGGCGGGTCAACATGTTAAAATCCTCTATCCTGTCTGAGTATGAAAATTCTAGTCACTGGAGCAAGTTCTTTTGTTGGTAGCCATGTCGCTGAGTCCCTTGCGTCGCAAGGTCATGAAGTCGTCGGCACATTCAGACGGCACAACGAACGGGTTCAAAATCTTGCCGACTATTCGCCAGTTGAAATGGTTCAACTTGAGCTGTCCTGTGTGGGTGATTTTAAGCACCTTGCGTCAGATTTTGATGCAATAGTACACAACGCGGGATCTTTCCCTTGGGTGGATGTTGACATAAATAATGTTGTGGAATGCAATGTGCTCGGGACGCTGAACCTCGCTAATTGGCTTAAGCAACAAAATTCAATCACTCGCATCGTGACGTATTCAACACTCTCTGTATACGGCAACATTATTGACCAGATTCTCACCGAAAATACGCCGACTAATTCTCATGAAATTTATGGTTCATCGAAACTTGCGTCAGAACATTTAATGTCGCAACTAGATGGTTACGAAAATCAATTAATAATACGGTTTCCAATTGTCCTCGGAAACCATGCTCACCGCGCGTTTATCCCGCGAATGGTAGAAAGTTTTCAAACTAATTCAGCTGTTGAGATAGCAAACCCAAACAAACTTTATAATTCAATGACAACACTGAAAGCAGTTGCTGATTTCACTAATCACTTCTTAATTTCTGAATTAGAAGGCAAGTATATTGCGAATACTGGAGCCGAAGAGCCGATGACTGTTTTGCAAATTGCCGAGTTTTTAAAGGCCTGTTTAAAAAGCAACTCAATAATTTCAATAAATGACGCCGAGACGAACTGCTATTTAATTGATAATACGGCGGCAGTAAATCTTGGCTACCAAGCACCAACGGTTCAAGAAACATTGGATTATTACTCACGAGAAAGCGGTTGGATTCGATAGGTAGACTGAGCGCAGGTCAACGAAGTATGACCTTTAATTTCAAAGAGGTTTTTACTTGCAACAAAATATTATTCATCCAACCGCCGTTGTTGCGCACGATGTTGAGATAGGTGAAAATAACCGAATCGGACCGTATTCGATAATTGGTGGTATGGGCTGTAAAGTTTCAATTGGCTCAAATAACTATTTTGGTGCTTACAACCTAATCGGTTCGCCAGCAGAGTCTTCGGGAAACTATCCGGTTGAAGTCATGCTCGACTTTAACGAATGGTCAGCTACGAATCCATCTCAAGTATCCGGAGTCAAAATCGGTGACTACAACGTGATGCGAGATCGAGTCAGTATTGACTCTGGGACAGTAAAAGTAACGACAATTGCCGACCGTTGTTATATTCATTCGAATTGCCTTGTAAACCACGATTGCCAACTGAGCGAAGGCGTCGTTTTTGCTCCAGGTGTGCTGGTCGCGGGATCCTGTATTTTTAGAAAATACTCTCAAATAGGGTTAAACGCGGTCGTCCACCAAGGACGCAAGGTTGGTGCATTTACAATGGTTGGGATGAATGCGACGATCACTCGCGACATACCTGACTTTGCACTGAGTTTTGGGAGTCCTTCAAGAACCATTGGTGCAAACCGAATACGCCTAGCACGACTAGGAATTTCAAAAAATGATATTGATGCAACGAATGATTTTTTAATCGGCCGTAGTAATACTTGCCCTCAATCAGTATTGACTCTTTTGATTGATCCTCCTAAAGACTAGTGAGTGGCCAGACTACGAATATTCAAATAAGGCATGCTCGTAACGACGAACTTGGCACAATTCTAACTTGGCTTGACGACCCTGCTCTTTTGGCAGCCACCAACTTGCAGCGAATGTCCACAGAAACTAATTCGCGCGCTAGAGAGGCTATTAAAGCAAGAATCGATAACAAATTGATCTGGATTGCCGTCCACGATAATCTTCGGATTGGAGCTGTGCTCACAGGTTCACACGATCAAAATTCTGGATTAGCAAAGAACCTTAGTGAACAAAATTCAAAATCAATTTTTGTTTATACAAAAAGCCGACTTGATTGGGCGCTTCTGTCAACCGACATCGCTGAGGTTTGGCAACAACAGACAATCGGATCAGGTTCTCCGATAATTGTCGCTAGATCACCACTTTCAGGGACTGAATCCTTATCCAATAACAATTCAACCGACGTAATACATAAAGATTCTCTCGGAATGGAGATCAATTCAGATACCAGCGGCACAGGAACGGTAAAAAAGATTCGAATATTGGGACCAAAAAGCAGAAATGAGTCAGTCCGAAAAAAATTGTGTGACCAAGGTTTTGAAGTCATCGTTTCGTCAGAACCCTACGAGGACAATTTGACTGATGACTTCTCTCCTGACATTATTCTTTCAAGTGGATACGACCGATTGCTGAGACCAAAGACCGTTCAACGATTTTCGCAACGAATAATCAACCTTCATGCCGCATATCTTCCATGGGCACGCGGAATTGGCACCACCCTCTTCGCAACGATGCTTCGGTATCCATACGGAGTCAGCATTCACTTCATCAATGAAGGTCTCGATACCGGTAACTTAATCTCTCGAAAACTTGTGCAACCAGGTCCAAAGGACACCTTGCGTACGTTTTATACCAAGTTGTTGTCAGCGACCGAAGAATTATTTTTTGAGAGTTTTCCAAAAATAGTGAATGGCCAAACAAACGGAGTTCCTCAAGAGGAACTTGGTGAGATTAATACAAATCGATCACGACTCCAATTTGAGTCATTACTTGATGTTTGCCCTAACGGTTATGACACATTAATTACAGATCTAGAAAAATTCAGATACTCACTTGAAGCATCAAACGCATTCAGGAATGCTCTTTTGACTGACCCAAGTGCTAACTTATGACAATGCTTGCGTTTAATGGCGGGATACCGGTTCGCGCTACACCGATGCCAGCGCGACTTGGGTTTGGTCCTGAAGAAGAAAAAGAACTCATGGCGTGCATCGCCCACTATCGCAATTTAGATTCTGATCCCCCGTATATCGGACTATGGAACAAGCTTTTCTCGGAGGCGTTTGCTGAATATCAGGGTGGCGGTTTTTCACTGCCAGTTAGTTCTGGAACGGGTGCACTCTATGTTTCGCTCTCATCTTTGGGGCTTCCTATAGGATCAACCGTGCTTACTTCGCCTGTGACTTGCAGTGGAGTACTTGGCAGTATTCAAGCACTCGGATTCGTGCCTAAAGTTGTTGACTCTGCGCCTTCAAGTTTCAATATTGACGCCGAGCAAGTTGAGGCTCGCATTTCGGATGATGTCAGTTGCCTTTTAGTAACTCATGCCGCCGGAGAACCTGTTGACGTGCCTGCAATTAAGAGCATCTTGAAAAACAAATCAATCCTTATTCTTGAAGACTGCAGCCAAGCGACTGGTGCCTCTATTCGAGGTGAGAAAGTTGGAACATGGGGCGAGATCTCTGCGTTCTCAACGATGTATCGAAAAAATCTTGCAGCTGGTGCAAGCAGTGGACTTGTTTTTACAAAAGATTTCGAGACCTATCGCACAGCACTAAGTTATTCAGACCGGGGCAAACCCGTTTGGAGACTTGATCTAAATCTGCGCGACCCGCAATATGCATCGTTTCCTGCATTAAACTGGAACTCAAGCGAGATGTCAAATGCGATTGGATTAGCAAGCCTTCGCCGCCTTGACAAAACGAATGCACTAAGGCGAGTTTTTTTAAAAAAATTGTTTGTAGCACTCGCCGAAGCCGACACAGTCTGCTCGCCATATACATTTCACGATGGGTTTGCACCGTTTTACTTTCCAATTTTTGTCGATCAAGAAAAAATTAAAGTCAGCGTAGAGCAATTTGCTACTGCCGTCGAGGCAGAAGGAATTCCACTCGGCGCAAAATATGGTTGCCTTGTTAACACCTGGCCTTGGATCACCGAGCATCTTTCAGATACTTTTGTTGCGCGAAATGCGCTGTTAACTCGAAATGCATCGTTCAACTTGCATCTAAACGAAAACTACGGTGAACGAGAAGTCAAAGACATAGTTGACGCATTCGCAAAAGTCTCTTCTTATTATTCTCGTTAGAACATTAAGCTCCAGGTAAAAATACTTGGATGACGAGAATTAAAATAACGGATAATTATACGGATCTACAACTTCTTGTAAAGTTCCCTTAACTTCCTTACCTAGTATCTTTTTTCGTTTGCGAGATAGGTCACGTCGTGAAAACGTTACATGAGAACTCATTTTTTCAGCAATATATTCATTGAACTTCGGGGAAAAATGCGCCTCGTCAATATAGAGAGGATCGCTAAGGCGATCCTGACCAATATCGACTAAAGAAACTAGTTCCACATTTCCGAAAACTTTTGCGCACCCATGATCTCCAATAAAGTTATAGAGCCGTTTAACAAGATCAAATCGAATATTCCCAGATCCGATCCGCGGGAGAAGAAACTGTTCGGTTCGACAGTTCAAAAAAGCAGTCGGCTCGATGAAACGTAAAATTCTGACACCGAAATTTTTTGCGACAAAATTTTGAATCGATACTGATGTTGCATAATGGGTCCTAACAACATTGTGCAAATCCTCGTCGTTAAGTTGATTACTAGTTTGTATATTTTTTGTCGTGGACGATCCCTCAGGAATCAAGGCGACGAAATCCCCCAATCTTGACGCTCTCCCTTCTGAATCTTGACCACCCTCCAAGACTTGATCTAAAAATTGCAAAATTCCATCGGCTCCTCCAGCGGAATATGAACAATCATTAAAACCATTTAAGAATATTGCTAAATCAGGAGCTTTCCCTGATAATGCATGGTCGAGTAATCGAAGTGAAGAATGTAGCGACGTGTGGTTACCTGCACCAAAGTTAAAAACATTTACATCTACTTTTTTTCGTAGTTGAAGTTCTAGGTATGAGCTAATTGTTTGATTATCGGCAACATTTTGGCCCACCGTCGTCGAGCCACCATAACAGTGGACTTGATAGCCATTATTAATCGCCATTGAATTAAAACCATTGAATCTATAACCATCACTATCAACATTAAAATTTTTGGATCTGCACTCCCGTATTCCCAAATAACCAAAGCGTTCAACAGTTCTTCGCAGTCCAAAACGATTATCCTGTAGCATCGTAATAATTTCTTCAACCGACATTTTTGGAAAAGCTGGACTCAGCTCTGCAGGATGATGTCCCGACCTTTCCATTAACTTGAATATCGGATTTTCTCTTAAGAAATTTTTTTGATCCATAGGGTTAGATACTAAGAGTTTATTGGAAGATTTGATGACTCTCATCAGAATATTAGGTAAAATAAAGCTTGGGATCAGTTGAGTCTCGATTCGCAAGTTGCATATCTGGATCTTGGATCATTTGGCAGTGGATCACCGAACATCTTTCAGATACTTTCGTGGCGTGAAATGCTTGATTATCGCGCAATGCTTAGTTCAACCTTCATCTCAACGAAAATTACGGTGAACGCGAAGTCAAAGATATAGATGATGCATTCGCAAAGGTCTCAAATGCCTACCTCCGATAAAAAAGTAAAAATCAAGCAGTGCTATAGCCCACCATTTTCAATCAAGGCGATGCAAATAAATGCGAGGCTCATTCTCAAAGTTCTGAGAATCCACGGGCATTATCGCTCGTCAAATGAGATTATTCAATGTATCAATCCATCATTCACTGTTAACATTTCAGAATTCTTATCTATCTCTAATGACCCAACTATTTGGTTCAGAACTTGGACACGGACGTTTATTTTGGAGAGCAATCGAGACACCTTCGCTTGACTTAGACATGAATAGATGGATAGAAACTTTTACTAATTTGACATCTTTTATGACGTTGGGGCAAATTTTGGGCACTATTCAATAATGGCAGCCAAGTTATTGCACACGACAGTTTGCGAAGTCGAAATTGATCTTATGAATACTCGAATGCTTTAAGAGAATATTTACATGAATGACTGTCAAGAAAAAATTACTGTTCTACCATTCAGCCTTGATTCAAGTTCGCACCGAGAGGAATTTTTTATTAAAACAATGTCCTACGGAGACGCTCTACACAATTTGCGTCAACCTAATGCCTTAGTTCTGAACCAGGTGGTACTCAAGTTAATGTGCCGGTTTTCGTCTTGACGATGTAATCAACATACTCAGACTGCCATCGCCCACTAAATTCAAAGTTGATGTGGATGGCATAGATTTTGATGTTCTGAAGGGTCCACTGATGTACTCAAAACAGTGAACTCTTTAGTGATTGAATATATGCCGAATTCAGAGACTAGAACCGAAATCCATAATTTCTTGTCTGATCGCGGGCTCACTTTTGATTTTGACTCCTCCGGAGAGCAAAGTTGGGGTACCGTCCAGAGCTTCTTTTCTAAAAAATCGTAAAGCAGCATCTAATTTATAACGAAGATTGAACGCGTTGACTAGCGTTGGGGGCGTGAGTAAGTACCGAGAGCAGTGGAGTCTCGATTCGCAAGTTGCATATCTGAATCACGGGTCGTTTGGCGCGGTGCCGAAAGTTGTGGCAGTAGCACAGCGCGAAATTCAAGCGCTTGAAGAGAACAATCCAAATCTTTTTTTTCGCACGACCCTGCCGAAGTTGCACGAAGAGGCACGAGAATTCGTCGCTCAATGGCTTGGAACTTCGCCCGAACTTTTTGTTTTTGTACCCAACGCGTCGCAAGGCGTTATCACTGCCGCCAGTGCGCTAGTTACGAAACCTCGCTCACAAATCGTTGCGACAAGTCTCGGCTACGGTGGCGTGCTCAACGGTCTCGCCGAAATTGCCCAACGCACTCAAAGCACACTGCGAATCGCCGAAATTGAGTTCACTGCCGGAGTGCAAACCGCTGACGACATCGCCGACAGCGTGTTCGCGGCACTCACTCCTGATACGAGTGTTGTAGTGCTGGATCAAATCACTTCCGAAACGGCGTTGTTGTTGCCGCTCGAGCAAATCGTGCGCACGATTCGCCGAGTCGCCCCGCAAGCGCGCGTGGTGATTGATGGCGCTCACACTCCTGGCATGTTGTCACCCATACTGCCTGCAGACTTTGACGTGTGGGTAGGCAACTTTCATAAATGGTTATGCGCTCCGCGAGCGTCAGCAGGCTTAGTTTGCAAGAACTTGACGATTGCGAATCAGATGACACCACTCGCACCATCCTGGGATTTCGAATCTGGTTTTCCAAAGTCGTTTTTTGCGCAGGGCACCGACGACTACTCAAGTTATTTAGTAACTCCCGATGCGATTCAGTTTCACGATTCGTTCAACACAAATGACCGCGACACACATAATCGAACCGTTATCGATGAGGTTGCGAAAGTGTTGCATAATTCGTGGGGCACCGAACCTGATGTGCCGACAGAAATGTTCTGCCCGTGGATGCGCCTGGTGCGACTACCGATGAAAAGACAATTCACTAAGGCAGAGGTCGACGCCCTCACACTAAAAGTCAGCCAAGAATTAAACACAGAAACTGTGATCGTCTCACCAGGCGACTCAAACTATGTTCGACTTTCTGCACATATCTATAACGAAATTGAGGACTACGAAAAACTCAAACAGATTCCGAGCCTGATGATTAACATCTAGACATGGCTCGTCCTGCGGTTGTTGCTGGAAACCACAAATATTCAGGCACAGACGCTCATCGCACACTGCTTAGCGTTGGGTCACTTTGGCAGCATCACCTGCATGATGTTGAACGCGACCCAATAGTTGTTGCACAAGTGGGCCAACAACTTTGCGAACAACTCAGCAATCTTTTAAGTCAGCCGATACCAAAACTAGAATTAAGCGAAACTCTGCAAGCACTTGGTGAATCTACGGCTCAACATATAGATGAAATTGATCCAATTCAACTCGCGACCTGGCTTAGTAACTTGTGGCCAACATTTGCAAAACTGCACAACGCCGATACCCAGAACCAAGCCAAACAAAATGTCGGACAAGTTGTTGGCATCCAAGTTTCGACAAATAGTGTTCCCAAAACTTCTATAACTCGAGGAACAATTAACTACGACGGCTTAATTGGCGACCGCCAAATGGCGCGTACGCACCACGGTCGCCCGTGGCAAGCACTTTGCATTTGGAGCGACGAGGTAATCGCGCAACATGCGAAGAATGGTCATCCGATTACTCGTGGCAGTGCCGGTGAAAATATTACGCTCAGCCAACTTAACTGGTCATTAGTTCGCCCAGGCGCGACGCTTGAATTCGGTTCGGTGCGAGCACAAATTACGGGTTATGCGATTCCTTGCAAGAAAAATGCTCGTTGGTTTAACGACGGAGATTACCAACGACTGTCGCACGAATTTGGCGCGGTTAGCCGAGTTTATTGTCTTGTCACACAGCCTGGCGAAGTTGCCGTTGGCGACGTCGCGACTTGCAAGTAATCAACAAGTCGCGGCGACAACTCCAGAACTGACGAACTTCTCAATCAGTAGATCGCGAGTTTCAATATCGGCGACTCCCATTGTCCAAGTAGCGCCACAAAGAATCGGCGTCTGTGACCAATTCTGATTATCGCCAGTGACCCCGAGTAGTGCAAGCGCTTCACTGCTCGCTCTAGCCTTTTCATCTTCGTTGAGATAAACATCGAATTTGATTGCCTGACCATCTCGCTCACACTTCCATGATTCTTTCGTCGTCGATGGAGTTGATGAAGGTTTTATTTTTGGCGAATTCTCGCAAACGACATCGGCAACAGTTGCGGCAATGCCCGTGGGTTTGGCCCCAACTTGTTGGTCAGTGCCACCACAAGCAGCCACCAAAAGCAAACTAAAGATCAATGCACCTGTTTTCATTGGCAGCCCCAACGGGATTCGAACCCGTGCCGCCACCTTGAGAGGGTGGTGTCCTAGTCCACTAGACGATGGGGCCCAGTAGACACCTAACGCTACCTGTGAATTTGCATTCGCTAGTGGCTTGGTCGGGCGTAAATTAGGTCGACCCAAATTGTTCGCATAGATTTCAGATCTTTATAGATGTGCGAGATATCCCAAAGACGAAAACCTGCATCGCTCAGAATTTTGTCGAGTTCGTGTAGCGGTGGGGGTTGGCCATAAATATCATCAAACTGCCATTCGGTTAACACCACTTTTGTCTGTTTCAGTACTTCGCCAGCACCCTGCAAAACTTCAAGTTCCCATCCTTGCGTATCAGTCTTTAAAACATCGACACCGTTTTCGCAAAACCAAGATGCCGACTCATATTCAGACTCGGTCAAAATGGCGTCAAGAGTTTTTATTTCTACTTCAACCTGATAGCTATCATCATCCCTCAATTCAAAAATTGATGGTGCTTCTCTTAGTCCACGATGTACCTGCACAGTTTCAGCGGATTTATTAAATTTATG
>Ga0214921_10010288_pt1 | contig 11604 bp, 16 predicted proteins | sample LL1505_MetaG_FD_177992 | JGI IMG/M metagenome (GOLD analysis project Ga0214921, IMG submission 177992) | Freshwater microbial communities from Lake Lanier, Atlanta, Georgia, United States - LL-1505 | ecosystem: Environmental > Aquatic > Freshwater > Lake | place: USA: Georgia | collected...
TTACTTAAACAAGCTAGTGATAATACTGCTGCTATACAAATTGAAGCTCTCAAAAATAAAGGCGAACTTTCTAAACAAATGGCCTTTGAATACTCTTCTCTCAAAGATAAGATTGCCAGCTCTGAAACAAGTCTCAAGGACGTCATGCGCACTCAAGAATCTGACAGATTACGTGATATGGTACGTACAACTGAACATAAAAGTCTATATTTTGAATTAAAAGACCGTCATCATCATCATAGACGACGACACCATTAGGAATCAGGTCGATCTAATAATACCAAATCCTCACGCGATCGACATAATTCATCTAATGAAAATGTATTATTAGATCCGAAGACCACAAAAAAACATAAACAATCGACCTCTTCTTCTAATTCATCTTCTTCTAATTCATCTTCTTCTAATTCATCTTCATCAACTAGTTCAAAATCTATTATATCAACACCTATAAATATAAATCCTATAGATATAAATCCTATAGATATAAATCCTATAGATATTCAAATTATAGACTCTGATTCAACTTCATCAAATTCAAGTTCTACTTCTTCTTCATCAAGTGATCAAGAACCAGGTCCTCCAGGTCCCCCAGGTCCTCCAGGTCCCCCAGGTCCTCCAGGTGAACAAGGTCCTCCAGGTCCCCCAGGTCCCCCAGGTCCTCCAGGTGATCAAGGTCCTCCAGGTGATCAAGGTCCTCCAGGTGATCAAGGTCCTCCAGGTGATCAAGGATTGCCAGGTGAACAAGGATTGCCAGATGAACAAGGATTGCCAGGTGAACAAGGATTGCCAGGTGAACAAGGATTGCCAGGTGAACAAGGATTGCCAGGTGAACAAGGATTGCCAGGTGAACAAGGTCCTCCAGGTGAACAAGGATTGCCAGGTGATCAAGGTCCTCCAGGTGATCAAGGTCCTCCAGGTGATCAAGGTCCTCCAGGTGATCAAGGTCCTCCAGGTCCTCCTGGTCCCGGTCTATTTAGTAAAAATGAAGATGAGCAACTACAAGTTATACCAAGAGTTATGGATTATAATTCATTCTCTCAATTGCAACAATCATCTCCAAATATAAATAATATAATCTTGGACAATGATAATATAAGTACTTTAAGTGATAATAGTATTAAAAGAAAAAATCCATTGAAAAAAATATTTAATAAATTTAAGAAATCGGATAATGAAAATTCGGATAATAGTGACACGTTAAGTTTATCGAGTACAAAAAGTAAAAATCCTTTTAAAAAAATTATTAATAAACTGTAATAAAAACTTTATATTATAAAATTTTATAAAAAAATTATAATATAATAATATCTAGTATATATATATAAGTGATGGAGTTTAATTCTATTGAACGCAAAAAAACTTTCAATACGTTAACTAAATTTATTAAAGATGAACAAAAAAAAAATAAGGATAAAAATTCTATCAGACATTCATTTCGGTTTGGTAAAAAATTGGGTGAGGGTATTCAAGGAATAGTTTATAAAGCAACTCCTAAAACAAAAAATGCTAAACCTATTGTACTAAAACGTTCTAATATTTCAAAACCCGAATATCTTTTTAAAGATAAAATGTTTTCGAAAGATGCTCTTAAACAACCGCCATATATAGAAATAACTTGTCTTATATTAGTTAATCAATTAGTACTTCAACGTATATGTCCTAATTTTGCATTAAATTATCATAATGAAATAATAGATACATGTAATAAAGATCCTAATATTTCGAATAAAAAATATTGTACAATACAATATAATGAATTTATTAATTTAGGGACATTTGAAGATTGGGCTAGTAAAAATCATAAAGAAGAATTATGGTATAATGCAATTTTTCAAATTTTAGCTGCGTTATATGCTATGCATACACATTATAATCTTTTTCATAATGATTTTCATGGAAGAAATTTGTTAGTTTATAAAGTGAAACCAGGTGGTTATTGGACGTATATAATAGATGGAGTGAGATATTATGTTCCTAATTTAGGATTTGTATTTCTTATATCTGATTTTGGTTTTGGATGGATACCAGATGTAATGTATCCAGAATGGTATATACGTAAAAATATCAAACACTATTCACTTCTTGATAGTATGGGTACAAAATTGACTACACAAAGTAGATTAACGTGGGATATTTACAAATTAAAAAAAATAACGATTGATCCGCTTTTAAAAGTGTCGAAAAAGATTCCTAAATACTTCAAGACCCAATTTATTGGTATTTTGGATATTCTTATTAATTCTAATGAAGAAGATACAACACTTGGAGATATAATTAATATTTTATACGGATCAAAGATTGTTTCTAAAAATGATTGTAATGATTATCCAAATTATTGTTATAATAATAAAAAATTTGCATCAGGTAAAAGAATTGAAACATATAACCTTGATAAAAAGTTGAATATTAAAAAACTTCCAAAAGATCTTGTATCTATTTTACCTAATTAATTCTTTACAAAATTTCATACCTGCACTAGTATGTGTTTTTATCATATTTTCTACGAATTCATATACAATATCACCATTATCATTTGAATAATAAACTTTTCTTATTCCTATTTGTTTTAGTTCGTCTATACAGTCTTTGCAAGGGCGTGAATTTCTGAGTTGTAATTTTTTGTTAATTCTGATTACAATAATATCCATACCTTTGACAACTCTTTTTGGTATTTTTTCAAATATACTTAATTCTGCATGAATTGTTCTATATAATTGTATACCTTTATATTTTTTAAATGGTACGAATTTATTTACGCCGATTGAATGTATTTTGTCATCGTATATCAATCCAGCTGAATGTTTGTATGATATATCAGATTGTTGTGCGACTTTGATTAATGTTTCTATTGTGAAATTTATTTTTGACATATTTTTTTATGATTTCTTTTTAAATTCATTTCTTATCTACTAAAAAATGAATTATATATATTTTTTTAATTTTAATTAATGGATATTAATATTGATATTATTTCTAATATTATTAGCATTTTATCTATATTTTTTTATAGTATTGTTTATTTTCCACAGTTTTATAAAATTTTTAAAACTAAATCTTCAAATGGGATATCGATTTATATGATACTTATATGGAACCAAGCTGATGTACTTAGTCTTATTGCTACTATATTACTTCAATTGCCAATGTCTCTTGTTATTATTGGATGGTATCATATGATTATCGGTGTTTTTATGACGATGTATGTTCTTCATTATAAAAGTGTTAGGAATAAGTATGATGTTATTATTGTTTGTATTATTGTTGTTATCAATATATTATTTCCTACGTTTTCTACATTGTATGCATGGAATTATTCTACGGAAATGGCTGGAGGTATTATTAGTTGGATTACTATGTGTATGTATATTTTAGGGCGATTTCCACAAGTATTTCTTAATATAAAAAATAAATCAACAGAAAATCTTTCAATTCTGATGTATGTATTTACTATTATTGCAAATATTTTTTACCTAATTCTTATTTTCTTGTATCCTGATTATATTTTAGATAATTTACCTTGGCTTATTTCTACTATTTTTACTATATTTCTTGATTTCTTTGTTATTGGTCAACATTATTATTATAAACGTTTACATCGAATTACACCAATGAGTGCGGAGGATGTTGTTTAAAAAATATTTAAAATAATTTAAAATATAAATTATTTCAAGTAGATGTCTTTAGGATTTACATAAAATGCATTGATTAAATTACCGTTTCCTAATTCAAAAGGATATATTGTACAAAAATTTTCTAAATGTTTTCTTGTTTTAAATTTTATATAACTATAAGTGTATAAATCATCTTTATATATGTAATTGATTTCCTCGAAATTTAATTTCATATCTTCTTTTAATTCATATTCTAATTCATTTTTACTTTTGGATTTGGGTATAATCATTGTTATTTTATGCATATCTTATTGTTTATTATATAAATAATAAAAAATAATATTTTAACAACACGATTCTATTTTATGTTTTTCTAATTCTTTTAAAAACATATTTACTATTTTTTTATCATTTGTATTGGATGCTACATGCCATTTTTCATCATCTTTCCAATTATATAGACTAAATATATAATAAGACTTGGCATATTTCATTTTTATTTTGTATTCAAGATTCCATTTTTTTGTATTACTTTGGATTTCTAATGGTTTTTCTTGTATATTTATACAATAATCTATACTACTTAAATATTTTACATTTGATGTATCTAAATTATTATCAATTTCTAATAAACTTGAATTAGTAGTTGTATTATCAACTTTGGTTACATTTATTTTGTAATTTTTGTATAATATATATATATTATTTGCACAAGATGTATTTTTTTTATTATCAAATGAAAAATCTAATATATCATAGCAATTAAAATTTTCTAATATGTTGGATGTTGTTTTTATAAAACTTTCGTCTGATAGTTTTTTAAAAGATGTGTTAACAAGTTTTTTAATTTTATGTATATCATCTATACTATTAGCTTCATGTAATTCTGCGGATTTATCAAAAATTAAAAATTTTTCGAGTAAATATTCTAAATAATTATCCATTTAAAGTGTTTAAAATAATGGTTTTTTTTCATTTTTTTCTTTTTCTTTACTTAATGTATGAAAGCTTGGTCTGGGTATTGGATTTTTTTAATATTGTTGTTTTTATATATTTTTTCCCAACCGAGATTAAATTTTAAAGATACTAGTACAGATGATATATATACATTAGCAAAAACGGGTGATATTTTACTTTTTAGGTGGAATAAGGTTGATCTTGTTCATAATTTTATTAGTTTTTTTACTCATGTTGGAATTGTAGTAGAAATAGATGATAAAAAATACATACTAGAAACGCATCTTAAAGGGGATACGAGACACATGGGTAATCCGAATGGAGGTGTACATTTATATGATTTTAAAGATCGTGTAAATATGTATAATGGTCATAATTTTTTATTACCTCTTAAAACTAAATTTAAAAGTCGTGTTCATAATAAAATTATTAAGGATAATATAAGTAGATATTTAAAGTTACCATTTTTTGAAAATTACAAGAAATATTATATAAATCAGTGTCTTCCGCGTAAATTTTGTAAGACTTGTTTTTCTAAACCTTCTCCTGATACAAGTTATATATATTGTTCTCAATTTGTAGGTATGATTCTTAAAGATTTAGATTTAATAAATAAAAATACAGATATTAATTGTATATCACCATATGATTTTATATTTATAAAAAATAAAAAAGAAGAGATATATCAAGATATTATTTATCGTATTCGTAAATAATTATAAAATTCGAGAATAGAGTTCATTTGATTTAGTATCTTTATAAATATTAGAAATATAGATATTTTTATCTGGTAGATAGGTATAATCATTTAGATATCGTTCACCATTTTTACATATAAATTCTATTGCATCAACAATATAATTAATATCTTTTTTAGAATGAATGCTATGTAATGTGATACGTATCCATCCATATTGTGGGGGGGTGCCTTTATTTGAAGTAATTGTTTTTTGTAAGAGTAAATTATCAGTGTAATCTAATTTTAAAAGATGTTCTGCAAATATACTGCTACAACTTATACCTCCACGTGTAGTAATACCGAAAAGATCACATAAAAGTGCAACAACAAAATTATAATGTAAAGGTTTGATTTGTATGGCGAAAATGGGTAATCGAAATAAATTATCAATAGGATTTAATAATTGCAAATGGTTATATTTTTTTTGTAATTTTACTAGTTTATTTTGAAAATATCTTGTTAGTTTTAGTTCGTGATGGTAAATTTGATGTAAAAAGTGATTTTTGATGTAAAAAGCTAATCCGATTTTAATAATTCCAATAATATCGGGTGTTCCTCCATTTTGAGAGACTTCTAAATTATTAGAGTAGATAGGTTGAGAGTGTTTTGAAAGATAACGAATTGTTCCTCCACTAGGGGTATATGTAATAGGGTTTGATACTATATTTTCATTAAATACAAGTAATCCTGGAGTGGATGTAGCACCTGGTAATTTATGACAACTAATAAAAATAGCATCATAATATTCGCCATTATCATCATTTTTATGCATATTAATGGGTACATAGGGTGCGTTAGCGGCAAAATCGACAAAAAATTTACCTTTATATGAATGGCATATACGTGCTAATTCATCGATGTTTTGAAGTGTACCGGTAACATTACTACAAGCAGAGATAGAAACATAGATATTTTTATTAAGAATATAAGCGTCTTTAAGTTGTTTATGAAAATCGTCTAGATCGATGAGTCCATTGTCATTATTTTTAATGATTACGACTTCTTTTGCGTAATGATGCCAAGGTAGGTAATTGCTATAATGTTCAAAGATGGATAAAAATACGATACTATTTTCTAAAGAGGGTTTAATAAGATGTACAAGATGATTGATGGCGCCGCTGCCACCAGATCCTGTAAAAACGAGTTTATCTTGATTTTTTGTATTAAGACATTTGAATATAATTTGTTTAGAATCATTTATAAATTGTGACATGAGTCGTCCAGTAAAATTATTTGAATGTGTATTAGAATAATATGGATAAACTGTTGTTTGAAGAATATTTTCCATGATTTTTAGTGGAAAGCTTGAAGCTGTTTGATCACAAGGTATAAGAACTATTGATTTATGATAGGGTGTTTGTATAGGTATATTAAGATTATATCTATTTGTATTAATAAAATCAGAATAATTATTATATTTGCTTAATTGTAACTTATTAGTTAGCATTGAATTCATTATAATTTACAAATAAAAAAATATTGGTAAATTATAAAACATGTACTTTTACAGGGCTTTAAATCAAAGTGTGTATTTCGTATATTTTATAAATAGTGTATAAAATATGCGTTAAATATTGTAAAAAAAAATAATAGTTATATATATAAAAATGGGTAGTGTAGATGTAGTAAAAGTTTTTTTTCATATGCTTATGAATTTGCGTTTATATCATTGGCAAACAGGTAGTTATGCAAGACATGTCGCTGTAGGAAATTTGTATGATACATTATCAGATTTAATTGATAAATTTGTAGAAGTATATATGGGTAGATATGGTAGACCTGTTTTAGATGATGGTTCAATAAATATAAGTGTAAAAGAAATGACAGATGAAAAAGCACATGAATATATGCAAGAATACACTTACTTTTTGAAAAAAGAACTTCCAAAACATTTAAAATCCGCTGATACCGACTTGTTAAATATTAGAGATGAAATATTGGGTGAGTTTAATAAAGTTTTATATCTTTTTACATTAAGTTAATTTCATCTTTTTTATTTATTTGATATATATCGTTTAAAATGTGTATAAATATTTAAAAAAATAAGAAATAATGGTTTGAATAACAAGAGAAAAAATTATTGTATTATAATAAGTGGTAAATGAATACAGTAATAATTATAATATTTTTTGTATTACATGTTATTTTTACTTATTCTGTGCACGTAAATGGTTATTTATTTTATAAAGGGAGAGAAGAAAGTAAAAAGATAACACCAAAAGTATATGATATAGGGGCTAAATATTTACCAGATTTATCTAATAATAAATATTTAGAAATGGCTATTCATTCTATATCATTAGTTATACCATTTATATTTGGAAAGGAGATTAGAAATGAATATTTTAATTATATACCCATAGTATTTTTAATAAGATATTTATTTACATCATTAACAATATTACCAAAAGATAAAAAATGTAATGATGAAGAATTTAGTTTAATAAATTTAATAATAGGTCATTGTTATGATAAGATTTTTAGTGGTCATTTTGCTATAGTTAATATAACACTTTTAATTTTATTAAATTATGGTAAAATAGGAATGTTAGAAGCAATATTAGGAAACTTTATATTTGGAACAATGATATTGATGTTACGACATCATTATACAATAGATTTGTTTGTAGCATTTTTAGTAAATCTAGTAGTATATCAAAATGATTTAGGTTTAGATAGAGTATTTAAAATAAATTGAAATTGATTTGTAATGTCATTATATATTATGAAATCGTTAAAGCCATTATTAATTAATTTTGTCGGAGCACCTTCGTGTGGTAAATCAACAATTAGTGCTTTAACATTTGTTAAATTAAAAACAAGTCATAAATCAAGTGAGCTTGTACAAGAATATGCAAAACAATTAGTTTGGGCTGAAAATTATGAAGATTTGTCAAACCAATGGTATGTTAGTAAAAAACAATATGAAATGTTAAGGGCTGTTTATGGTAAAGTTAATTATTTAATAACCGATTCTCCTTTAATACTTGGTATGCATTATAATAGATATCATAAAGATAATGTATGTGATGTTAAAAAAACTGAAAAGATGATTTTATCAAAAATGACTGAATTCAATAATGTGTATATATTTCTTAAAAGAAATAGGACTATTCCTTATGAAAAAACGGGTCGTATTCATGATGAACAACAATCTATGGAAATCGAAAAAAACTTAAAAAATTTATTAGATGAATTAAATTTACAATATCTTGAAATAACATCCGATATTAATAATATAGATTGTATTTTAGAATATATTTATTCATTTAGTACATAATACTCCTTAAATAGTGATAGTGATTTTTATTATTCGTATTCTACATTTGAATAATAGTATACAAAAAATCCATAACATACAACTAATATTTCATAGTAATATTCTTCGGCAAAATCTTTAATTTGTTTAGGAATATATTTTGATAATTTTTTTGATTTTGATAAACTTAATAAGGCGATTATTGTATATACAGCGACTTTATATTGACTTGAAGATTTCATATATATTATATATAATTATATATATATAATAAATTTTTTTTATTATTGTATTAATTGTTCTTCATCTTTTTTATTTTTATAATAACATGCTAAAATGATTATATTTATTGTAATAACGCAGCTAACGACATTTGATACGATTAATTGAATATCATTTTTTAATCCTCCGTAGATGCCCCATAATGTTTGGCCACATAATAATAAAAGATAAGATTCAACTGATATATCTTTTGCACTTTTTTTTTTAATAATACTAACTAATTGTGGTATTAAGCATATAACAATAATTATACCAGCGATTGAACCAATAAAATACGCTGCTTTTTCTTTAGCTTCTATATTTTCCATTTACTAATTTATAGAGTGATATTTTTTATCATTTTTTTATTAAGTTATTTTTCAAAATTAAATTGATATATTATTATAATAATGTCTAATATTGACTTGTTTAATATTAAATTAAAAAGATATTTAAAACAGTATGAGTATTTAGAGACATTGTTAGAAGAAACTAAAATTCTTTTTGAGGAGTATAATCAGCAATTTTTGAAAGAGTATTATAATGAAGAAGAGCAAAAAAAACTTGCTGAAAAAAAAGAAAATGAAAAGATTAATAATCCTAAATTTAATATAGATAGTGAAAATAATATAAATGAATCTAATTTAGACGAAGATATTTTTATAAATGATGCAAATGATATGAATGATATAAATGATGTAGATGATGTAATTTTGAAAAAGATATACAAGAGACTTTCATTAAAAACGCATCCTGATAAAACAAAGGGTAAGGGTGATTATTTCAAGAAAATTAATGTAGCTCATAAAAAAAAAGACATTGTTATTCTTATACGTATAGCAAAGGAGTTGAGTATAGATATATCTGATATTGTTGTTGATAAATCAGAATCTATTATTTCAACTTTTGATAAAAATATTCAAACATTAGAAACGGAAATACGTGATTTAAAACATACTGTAGCTTGGCATTGGGCACATGCATCACAGGAAGAAAAACAACAATATAAAGAAAAAACGAGATAATATACGATTGTACAAATTTAATATTTTTTTTCTTGTATGTTTATATAAATTATATTTATGTACACGTATCTTTCTATTGCTCTAGGTGCTATTGGTACTGTTTTACTTTTTTCGCCAGATTCTTTTATTTCATATGATACTAAAAATGAAACTCTTAAGTATGTATATGAAAATAATAAATTATTTGGCATAATACTTTTAGCAGCTGCAGGATATGTTTATATGACATATGTGCAAAAAAAGCAAGGGGGTTTTGGAGATGAGTCTACACTTCCTACATATGAAGAATCTGAAATTGAGTATTCTTCAAAGACACCTTCTTATATGAAATCAGAAACTGGATCTCGTGATTAAGTTTAAATTTATAAATGAATTGTTGAATTTTTTATTCTTTCTTAATAATATATTATATATTTATGGTTAAAAAAGCTGTTTTAATAGGTATTAATTACAAAGGACAAGAATCTGCATTAAATGGATGTATTAATGATGTTAATCGCATTTCTGATTTTCTTATTAATAATTGTGGTTATAGCAGAAATAATATACGATTGTTAACAGAAGAACAACCCTTAGTTCCCACGAGAAATAATATAGAAACTAATATTAATTGGCTTGTTTCTAATACTATGCCAGGAGACTCTCTTTTCTTTTATTATTCTGGTCACGGTTCTAATATTTCCGATAGATCAGGTGATGAAAGTGATGGACGTGACGAAGTGATAATTCCATTAGATTATGAAACTAAGGGAGTAATAACTGATGATTGGTTATTTCAAAATATGGCATTAAAAGTACCAGTTAATGTAACGCTTTGGTCATTTACAGATTGTTGTCATTCTGGTACAATGATTGATCTTAAATTTAATTATAGGTCGCTTTCTCAATTTAGAACAGGTGTATTTAATAAAGGTATTCCTTATATTCCAAGTCAATGGAATGATAAATTTTCTTTAAATATGGAAAAATCGAATGATATAAGGGGGAATGTTTATTCTTTTTCAGGATGTTTAGATTCTCAAACATCAGCAGATGCATATTTGAATAAACAATATCAAGGAGCTTTTTCTTATTGTTTATTTGAAGCAATTAAAAATAATATTGCAAGAATGCCAGATGGTTCTAATAGATTTAAATCTGGTACTATTAAATTACGTAATTTACTCAAAGAAATAAATTGTCGTTTACAAATTAATGGATTCGCTGGACAAGAAAGTCAATTATCTTGTAAATCAGCAAACGATCTTGAAGTTACGTTTGATCCTTAAAAAATTGAATTTTTTATGATTATTAAAATAATATCGTCTTATTTGTTATTAAATGTCTATTATTCTTAATTTGTCTGATAAATTTGTTAATGATTTGAACAAATTTTTTATTTGGGCCGATGAAAATAATTATGTAGTTAAAAAGGACGACGAAGTCGTTAATTGGTCACAAAATATGTTGCCTGATTTTATTGAACCTTCTCGAAATAAAATTAATGCATATGTAAAGGAATTATTTCAATTTTACAAATTATACGATAAAAATAATCTTCCAATTGAAGAAACTTTTATTAAAATTATTATTAAAGAATTCAAAGAAAACAAACCTACTTTAAAAAAGTCCAAAAAAAATGAAATTGATGAAATAACTGATGATATTCAAAATGCCAATCGTGAACCATCTTCAACTAACAAAAGAAAATATACGAAACGTTCTATTAAAAATATGACTGAACAAAATATGACTAAACAAAATATGACT